>JAESGR010000631.1_pt1 | contig 19238 bp, 14 predicted proteins | sample 9269771 | NCBI WGS metagenome assembly JAESGR01 (sample SAMN15739572, study PRJNA653492) | algae metagenome | isolation source: Chroococcus sp. CMT-3BRIN-NPC107 and co-occurring heterotrophs from well... | place: USA: Clark Mountains Wilderness, California | collected 2010-04-18 | reverse complement strand
CCCGGCGTCGGGCGCGTCGAGGTCCTCGGTGCGCCCGTGGATCCAGCGCAGGCCCGCGTGGGCGCCGGCGTCCGCCGCCCGTCCGGCCGCGATCATCGGCGCGGAGAGGTCGACGGCCCACACCTCCTGGAAGCAGTCGGCCAGCGGAATGGCGAGCTTGCCGGGGCCGCAGCCGAGGTCGAGGGCCCGGCCGCGGCCTGTGGCCAGCTCCGCGAGCGCCGCGATCAGCGCCGGCGGATACGGGGGCCGGTTCGCATAGGCGCGGGCGACGTCCGCGTCGTCGAAGTCGCTTCCGCTGTTCTGCGGCTGGGGCATGCCCTCCTGAGACTAGCTCAGCTGAGGGGCGCGCCCAACCTCGCCCGCATCACGCGGGCGTCGGCTCGCGGGTCGGCGCCCCGACCTTGGCCTTGGCGTAGTGGAAGACGCTGTCGTCCAGGTCGATGGCCGGCAGCTCGTCCTTTTCGCGCATGTAGTCCTGGGTGTGCTGCCACTCGGGGCTGGCGCCGCGCTTGGGCATCAGGTGCATGGCGCGCATGAGATAGCCCGGGTTGAAGCTGTCCGGGTCCATCCACGGCAGCAGCTCCATATCCTGCTCCTCGGGCCGCAGCTCGGTGGTGACCTTGGTCACCCCCTTGGCCTTCATGTGCTTGAGCAGCCGGCAGACGAAGTCGCCCAGCAGGTCGGCGCGCAGCGTCCAACTGGCCCGGAAGTAGCCGAACACCCAGACCATGTTCGGCACGCCGGTGAACATCATCCCGCGCCAGGTCACCGTCTTGGCGAAGTCGACCGGCTTGCCGTCCACTTGGAAGGCGATGTCGCCGAGCACGCACATGTTGAAGCCGGTGGCCGCGACCACGATGTCGGCCTCCAGCGTCTCGCCGGACTTCAGCAGGATGCCGCCCTCGACGAAGCGGTCGATCTCGTCGGTGACGACGGAGGCCTTGCCCTCGCGGATGCCTTTGAACAGGTCCCCGTCCGGCACGAAGGCGATGCGCTGGCGCCAGGGCAGGTACTTGGGCGTGAAGTGCTTCTCCACATCGAAGCCTTCGGGCAGCGAAGCCTTCACCATGCCCAGCAGTTCCTTGCGAACCGCCTCTGGCTCGGTGAAGGCGCGCTTGGTGAAGAGGGCGCCCATGTGCAGCCGCTGGCGGCGGACGATCTCGTGGATCCAGGTGGGGTCGATCTGCAGCGCCCGCAAAGTGTCGGCCAACTCGTCGGCGTTGCGGCCGGGCGTGAAGTAGGTCGGCGAGCGCTGCAGCATGGTCACGTGGGCGACCTCGTTGGCGATCGACGGCACCAGGGTCGCGGCCGTCGCGCCCGAGCCGATCACCACCACCTTCTTACCCTTCAGCTCGATGTCCTGCGGCCAGGTCTGGGGGTGGACGATCTCGCCCTTGAAGTCGGCCATGCCGGGCCACTCGGGCGTGTAGCCCTGGTCGTGCTTGTAGTAGCCCTGGCACATCCACAGGAAGCCCGTGGTGAACCGCACCGGCTCATCGGTGTCGGTGCGCACGCCTTCGACGGTCCACAGGCTGGTCGCGCTGTCCCAGCTGGCGTCGGTGATCTTGTGGCGGTAGCGGATGTGGCGGCTGAGGTCGTTCTCCTCGATCACCTCGCCCATGTAGGCCAGGATCTTGTCGCCCGTGGCGATAGGATCGCCCAGCCAGGGCTTGAAGCGGTAACCGAAGGTGTAGAGGTCGCTGTCTGAGCGGATGCCCGGATACTTGTGGGTCCACCAGGTGCCGCCGAAGCTGTCCAGCGCGTCCAGAACCACGAAGCTGGTCCCCGGCATCTGGTCCTTCAGGTGGTAGGCCGCGCCAACGCCAGAGACGCCGGCGCCGACGATCAGCACGTCGAAGTGCTCGGTCCTGGTCGCGGCTGGCGCAGCGGTGGTCGTGGCGGTCATCAGCTCTTCCTCCCGAGATGGCGGCGGTCGTTCTTGGCCATCGGCCCCCTGCGCCGTGTTCGGCGTCAGGCTTAGGTGATCGTTGATAACATATCGCGAGGCGGGGCGCTATCGCCCGAGCGCCGCCCGGATCGCCGCGGCCGGCGCGACGAAGACGTTGGAGCGCTCGGGCTTGCCCGAGGTGCGGGGGGCTTCCAGCGCCAGGCAAAGGTCGCGCGGCTCGGCGGTGAGGTCATAGGCCTTGTCCGTGCCGCCGCTGCGGGCCGGCACGACGTAGGCGGTGTAGGCGTAGCGGCCGTTCTCGTCCCGCTCCAGCACCCGGGCGAGCCCCGGCGCGGCCCCGCCCTCGGGCGTGCGGGCCCGGATCGCCAGCGCCTGACCCACGGCGTAGGGCCCCAGCACCGCCACGCCCTGCGGGTTCTTGAACGGGCAGAGGTCGGCGCGCGCCTCGATCGCCTCCCGCGTCTCGGCCAGGGTGTTGAGGTTGGCCTCGGACGAGAAGTGGACCCGCAGATAGGCCGGATGCGGCGCCGTCTTCGGCTCGAAGTCGGCCGGCGCATCGATGGCGCCTCGCGCCACCATGTCCACGCGCTCGAACCGGTAGGCGCCCAGGCTCGGCGCGCAGGCGGCGGAGATCAGCGCCAGGAGCCCGGCGGCGACAGGGCCGTAGCGCGTCCATTGCGGCATCTCGGCCTCCCAGCTTCACGAGCCTGTGAGCTTAGCGCTGCTGGAGGCTGCGGCAAGCGGCGCCGTTTGCCTGGGGAAGCCCGGCTGGCTAGGCTGGCGCGGGCTGAACCCGGGGGGATATGGTGCGCAAACTATCTGCCATGATGCTGGCGCTCGCCTTGGCGGCGACCGCGGCCGAGGCCCGCGCGGGCGTCTACAGCGACGACCTGGGCAAATGCCTGGTCAGGAAAGCCACCGAGGCCGACCAGTCGGACCTGGTGCTCTGGGTGTTCTCGGCTATGAGCCGGCACCCCAAGGTGAAGCCGTTCTCCAACTTTACGCCGGAGCAGCTGGAGGCCTCCAACCGCAAAGCCAGCGAACTTGTGACGCGGCTGCTGACCGAGGACTGCCGCGCAGAGACTGTCGTGGCGCTGAAGTATGAGCGTGCGACCTCGATCGAGTCAGCCTTCCAACTGCTGGGACGGGTCGCCATGCAGCAGCTGATGAACCACCCCGACGTCTCGGCGGGGTTCGAGGCCCTGGGCAAACACATGGATGCTGCCAAGTTCGACGAGCTCGGCCGTGAGGCGGGTGTGCCGCTGGGCGAGTAGGGTCGGCCAACGCTTTCACGTCGCCGTGAGCGTCGCCTGCGGCTGAGACCGGCCAAGCCTCGAAAGCGTTCCGACTTCTGCGGCTTACGCCAAATCGCGGCGTAGCCTGCCGGCGCTCGGCGGGCCCCCTTGGTCCGCCGGAGCGGCGGGGTCGAGGTGGGCAAAATGGAGGCTGCGCGCCGCCAGAGCATCCAAGGTCGACGCTCCGCGCCGGCGAAGCCGGCTGCGCCGCCGGCGGAGGATTGCCACGAGCTGATCGACGCGAGCGAAGACGGCCTCTACGCCGTCGATCGGGAGTGGCGGCTCGTTCGGTTCAACACCGCGGCCGAGGCCTATTTCCAGGTCAGCCGGTCGGAGGTTCTGGGCCGCCATCTCTTCTCCTGTTTCCCACAGGTGCGCGGGACAGGGCTGGAGGCCGCCCTGACCCGCGTGATGGAGGGCGGCGAGCCCGAGCAGCTGGAGACGCCCTCGACCGTCTGGCCGGAGCGGCGGGTCGCCTACAAGGTGTTTCCCACCGCCACAGGCATCGCTGTTTGGTTCCGCAACGTCACCGAGGCGCGGCTGCAGGAGGAGGCCCGGCTCGCCGAGTTGGAGGCCATCTACCGGACCGCACCGGTGGGGCTGGCGCTGCTCGACCGCAACCTGCGCTACGTGCGCTGCAACGACCGGCTGGCCGAGATCGACGGGGTGCCGGCCGCCGACCATCCGGGCCGGCGCCTGGACGAGGTGGTGAACCGCGCCGTCGCCGAGGCCGCGGAGCCGATCTTTGCGAGCGTCATCGCCAGCGGGCGGCCCATTCGAGACCTCGAGTTCTCGGCCTGGTCGCGGCTGCGCAACGAGGTGCGCACCTGGGTCGCCAACGTCAGTCCGATGCCGGACCGCCAGGGCGGCGTGGGCGCGCTGCTGGTGAGCGTCGATGAGATCACCGCCCGCAAGCAGGCCGAGGCCGCCCTGGCCGAGAGCGAAACCAAGTTCCGCATTTCCCAGGAGGCCGCCCTCGACGGCTTCATGATCCTCAAGGCGGTCCGCGATCCGGGCGGCCGGGTCGCCGACTTCAGCGTCGAGTTCGCCAACCGCGTCGCGCGCGAGTGGCGAGGCACGCCGAACACGGATCCGGACGGGACCCGCCTGCTGGATGCGCTGGGGGACCACAGGGACCACCCGGACATCTTCCCGCGCTTCGCCCGCATCCTGTCCGAACAGGGACGGCACGAGACCATCACCCGGTTCGAGACCAACGGCGCGGTGCACTGGTTCCGCAACGCCGCCGTGGCGATCGACGGCGAGCGCCTGGCGGTGTCGTTCCGGGACGTGACCCGCCGGGTCGAAGCCGAGCACCAGCTGCGCCTGGTGGTGCGCGAGCTCGAGCACCGCGGCAGCAACGTCCTGGCCCTGATCCAGGGGCTGATGCGCGTGACCCTGCGCGAGGCCGGGGACATGGACGCGTTCGAGACGGCCTTCACCGACCGGTTGCGGGTGCTGGCGGCGGCGCAGTCGCTGGTGACCGACGCCGCGGGCGGGCCGGTGCCGCTGCGCGAGGTGGTGATGAGCGCGCTGTCGCCCTTCCGGCAGCCGGGGCTGAGGATCCGGCCGGGGCGGCACGTGACGCTGCCGGCGTCGGCCGCCGTGTCCCTGACCCTGGCGCTGCACGAGCTGGCCACAAACGCGCTGAAGTACGGCGCCCTGTCGGTTCCCGAGGGGGTGGTCGAGGTGCGTTGGACCATCAGCCGCGGGTGGGTGGAGCTGCTGTGGCAGGAGCACGGCGGCCCGCCGGTGACGCCGCCGCAGAAGCCGGGGCTCGGCTCGCCGCTGGTCGCCGGCGCGCTCGCCGGCCTGCCGGGCTCGGAGGTCCGCCATGAGTTCCCGCCAGAGGGCGTTCGGTGCCTGATGCGCTTCCGCGTCGACTGAGGCGCCAAGCCGGCGAGTCGGCTAAGGCAGTCTCCTGAAGGGGTGAAGAACCGGGAGCCGGAATTGGGCGCAGCTGCGGCGGCAGGCGGGGCCGGCGGGACGGACCCGCGGGTCCGGACGCTGGACTACCGGCCGGACATCGACGGGCTGCGCGCGCTGGCGGTGATGCTGGTGGTGCTGAACCACGCCGGGTTTGCGCTGGTGTCGGGCGGCTTCGTCGGCGTGGACGTGTTCTGCGTCATCTCCGGCTTCCTGATCACCGCCCTGATCGCCGTCCAGCGTGAGCGGGGCGAGTTCTCGCTGCGGACCTTCTACGTGCGGCGCGCCGAGCGGCTGCTGCCGGCGCTCTATGCGATGATGCTGGCGGTGCTGATCGCCGGCTGGTGGCTGTTGATCCCCAGCGACTACAGCGGCCTGGCGCAGAGCGTCCTCAGCGCCGTCGCGCTGGGGGCCAACGTCTACTTCTGGCAGACCTCGGGCGGCTACTTCTCGCCAGACGCGGCCTCGCTGCCGCTGCTGCACGTGTGGTCGCTGTCGCTGGAGGAGCAGTTCTACCTCATCTGGCCGGCCGCCCTGCTGCTGCTGATGAAGCTGAAGTCGGGGCGGCTGCGGCTGGGTGTGATCCTCGGGCTGACCGCGGCGTCCTTCATCCTGGCGCAATACGGCGTCGCGCAGGGCTCCTCAGCCGCTTATTTCCTGCTGCCCCAGCGGGCCGGCGAATTCCTGGTGGGCGCCCTGCTGTTCCTGGTGTTCGGGCGCGCTAGGGCAGGGGACCGGCCCGGGCTCGCGGCCGCGGCGGGCGTCGGCGGGCTCGCGCTGGTGCTGAGCTCCGCGCTCTGGCTGGACGCCGGCTCCCCCTTCCCGGGCCTTTTCGCCCTGGCGCCGTGCCTCGGCGCGGCCCTGCTGATCGGCGCCGGGGGGCTGGGCCGCAACTGGGTCAGCATGGGCCTCTCCGCCGCGCCCCTCGTGTTCGTCGGACGGATCTCCTACTCGGTCTATCTGTGGCATTGGCCGCTGGTCAGCTTCCTGCGCTATTCGCGGGTGGAGTTCACCCCAGCCGTGATGGCCGGCGTGGTGGCCGGCTCGCTGCTTCTGGGCTGGATCAGCTGGGCCCTGTTCGAGCGCGGGTTCCGGCTGCGGCTGGCCAGGCGCGAGGCGCCGGCCGTCGCGGTGGGGGGCCTGCTCGCCGCCCTGCTGATCGCCGCGCCCGCGGCGATCCACCTGAGGGACGGCGTTCCCGCCCGCTTCCCTTATGCGCTGCTGACGCAGGAGGAGTTGCTGGCCGAACGGGCCCGCTACTGGCGCGATCTGCCGGCGGCCAAGGCGACGTTCTCCGCCAACGAGGCGGCTCGGCGGACGCTGATCGTCGGCAACTCCCACGCCTACGACCTCGCCTACGCCCTGACCGAGAACGGTTATCCCGGCGAGGTGAAGCTGCTCGGCACCACCCAGCTGTGCGTGAACTTCGGGCACAATCCGGTGGAGCCCGCAAACGCCGCCCTCTGCGCGGAGCGGCTGGAGGCGGTCCTGCGCAGCAACGCCCTGCAGCAGGCGGACCTGGTCCTGCTGCACGACCATTGGGCCAGGGACGACCTGCAGGGCTTGGCGGAGATGATCCGAAAGCTCCGTCGCGTGACTGCCGCCCCGATTGTCGTGTTCGGGCCGAAGATGACGTTCACCGACGACGTGCTGGCGATCTCCAAGGCGGCCCAGGGACGCCGCCACGTCAGCGTCTCGGGCATCAACGGCTTTGCGGCGGGCCATCAGGATCTCGCCAGGGTCGAGCGCGACCGCAAGCTCAAGGCCTTCTTCGCCGAGCAGGCCTTCCCCGGCGTCCGCTACGTCAGCGTCCTGGACGCCCAGTGCGGGGCGGAGCTCGCCTGCCACATCCTCTCGCCGGATGGCGACTACCTCTACTTCGACTCCGGCCACTTGACCCTGGCCGGTTCGCGCCGCCTCGGCGCCCGCCTGAAGGCGGCCCATCCCGAGCTGTTCTGAGCCCCAAAGAGAAACCCCTCCGGCTCGCGCCGGAGGGGCTCTTGAAACACAGCCGTCGGTCCGGCGCTCAGGCCGGCCGATGCGGCTCAGTAGCCATTGATCCGCGCGTAGCGGTCGCGGTGATAGGCCTGGTTGCCGAAGGCCGCTTCCGCGGCTCGGGCCCGCTTCAGGTAGAAGCCGGCGTCGTGGGCGTCGGTCATGCCGATGCCGCCATGCATCTGGACCATTTCGTTCGACACCAGGTGGAAGGTGTCGCCCATCTTGGCCTTGGCCAGGCTCACCAGCTCGGGCACGTCCGGGGTGTCGGCGTCGATGGCCTGGAGGGCGGCTTCGACGGCCGAGCGGGACAGCTCGAGGTCGGTGAACATCTTGGCCGCGCGGTGCTGCAGCGCCTGGAAGGAGCCGATCACCTGGCCGAACTGAACCCGGGTCTTCAGGTACTCGAGGGTGACCTCGAAGGCCTGGACGGCCGAGCCGAGCATTTCGGCGGCCAGGCCCGCGCGGGCCCGGTCGAGCACCTTCTCGAGCAGCGGGTAGCCGTTACCTTCTTCGCCCAGGACGGCGTCGGCGCCGACCTTGACGTTTTCGAAGGTGACGTTGGCCGCGCCGCGGCTGTCGGCCAGCGACAGGCGCTTCTTCGAGATGCCGGCCGCGTCCGCGGGCACCACGAACAGGGTGATGCCGTTGGCCTCGCCCGGGGCGCCGCTGGTGCGGGCCGAGACGATGTAGACGTTGGCGGCCAGGCCTTCGAGCACGAAGGTCTTCGTGCCGTTCAGGGTGTAGCCGTCGCCGCTCTTCTCGGCCTTCAGGGCGACCTTCTCCGGCGCGTGGTGGGCGCCTTCGTCGACCGCCAGCGTGCCCACCGCTTCACCGGCCGCGATTTTCGGCAGCCAGTTGGACTTCTGCTCTTCCGTGCCGCCCAGCACCAGGGCGCTCGCCGCGCCGAGGCCGGAGGCCAGCAGCGGGGAGGCGGTCAGGGTGCGGCCGAGCTCCTCGAGGATCAGGCCCATCGACAGGTAGCCGAAGTTGGATCCGCCATACTCTTCCGGGATGATCACCCCGGCCCAGCCCATCTCGGCCATCTCGTTCCAGGCGTTGGCGTCGTAGCCAAGCTCGACGCCGCTGTCGCGCATCTTCCGGAACGCCGTGACCGGGCTCTTTTCCTGGACCCAGCTCTTGGCCGCGTCGCGCAGCATGCTCTGTTCTTCAGACAGGACCGCCATTTTCTCGTCTTTCCTCTCTTAAATCGTCGCGTCGCTTAATTGTGTTGGGTGAGATCCGGCAGACCCAGGATCCGCTTGGAAATGATGTTGTTCTGCACTTCTTGGGAGCCACCGTAGATCGTGGTGGCCTTGCCGAACAGCCAGTTCCGCACCGCGGCCAGCTCCTCCTGAGTGAAGGCGTCGCCTTCCCAGCCGAGGCCCTGGTGACCCATGATCTCGAGGGTCAGTTCGGCGCGATCCTGCAGGGTCTTGGTGCCGGCGTTCTTCATGATCGAGGTCGCGGCGGTGGGACCCTGGTTGGAGCGGGCCTCCAGCATCGCGCGCATGGCGGTCTGCTGGAAGGCGCGCATGTCCATGTCGTTGATGGCGATGCGGGTGCGCAGATCGACGTCCGCGATCCGGCCCTTCTCGTCCACGCCGACATATTCCTTGGCCAGCTTGGCCAGACCCCGGCCGCCCATGCCGCCGCCGCCGGGTCCGGCGCCCGAAAGGCTGTTGCGCTCGTGCTGCAGCAGGCGCTTGGCGATGGTCCAGCCGCCGTTCAGCGGACCGACCAGGTTTTCCTTCGGCACCTTCACGTCGGTGAGGAAGGTTTCGCAGAAGGGGCTGGAGCCGGCGATCAGCTTGATCGGGCGGACTTCGACGCCGGGCGTCTTCATGTCGAAGAGGACGAAGGAAATGCCCTCGTGCTTCTTCGTCGTGTCGGTGCGCACCAGGCAGAAGCACCAGTCGGCCCATTGGGCGCCGGAGGTCCAGATCTTCTGGCCGTTGACCAGAAAGTGGTCGCCCTTGTCCTCGGCGCGGGTCTGCAGCGAGGCCAGGTCGGAGCCGGCGCCCGGCTCGGAGAAGCCCTGGCACCAGGCGATCTCGCCGCGCACGATCGGCGGAATGTGGCGCTGCTTCTGTTCTTCGTTGCCGTACTCGAGCAGCGTCGGGCCGAACATCATCACGCCCATGCCCCCGATGGGGTTGTAGGCGCCGATGCGCATCATCTCCTGCTGGACGACACGCGCCTCGGCCGGGGTCAGGCCGCCGCCGCCGTACTGCTTGGGCCAGGTGGGAACGCCCCAGCCCTTTTCGCCCATCCGCTGGCGCCACAGGTCCTGGTCAGGCGTGGGCTCGACGCGCTCTTCGCGCATCGCGGGGTTGGGCTTGCCCCGCAGGGATTGGGGGAAATTGGCCTCGAACCATTCGCGCGCTTCCTTGCGAAGGGCCTCGAGATCGCTGCCGCCGAAGTCGGCCATCAATAGCTCCTGAAAAGTCTCAATCGAAAACACCCAGTTACACCGGCCAAGCCGGCCGCTCCAGCCTGCCGTTGCGGCAGAGTGGGGAGCGGCCGGGCCGGAGCGGGCGCTACTGCTTCTGCGTCAACTCGGGCAGGCCGAGGATCCGCTTGGTGATGATGTTGCTCTGGATCTCCTGGGAGCCGCCGAAGATCGTCGTCGCCTTGCCGGAGAGCCACTGACGCACGGTCGACAGCTCTTCCTTGGTGAAGTCGTCGCCCTCCCAGCCCAGGCCCTGGTGACCCATGATCTCCACCAGCAACTCGGACCGCATCTGGCCGATCTGGGTGCCGGAGTTCTTCATCACCGAGGTGGTGGCGTTGGGGTTCAGGTTGCCCTTGGCCTCGGCCACCGCGCGGGCGAGCGTCAGGCTGTGGGCCTTGGCGTCGATCATGTGGGCGGCGATACGGCTGCGCAGATCCAGGTCAGCGATGCGGCCCTTCTCGTCCGTGCCGACGTACTTCTTGGCGATGTCGGCGACGGAGGCTTGGCCTCCGGTCATCCGACCGCCGCTCTGGCCCGAGCGCTCGTGCTGCAGCAGCCGCTTGGCGACGGTCCAGCCGCCATGCAGCGGGCCGACCATGTCGTTCTTCTCGACGCGGGCGTTGGTGAAGAAGGTCTCGCAGAACGGCGAGGAGCCGGCGATCAGCTTGATCGGCCGCACTTCGACGCCGGGCTGGTGCATGTTGATCAGCACGAAGCTGATGCCCTCATGCTTCTTGGTGTTGTCGGTGCGGACCAGGCAGAAGCACCAGTCGGCGTATTGCGCGCCCGACGTCCAGATCTTCTGGCCGTTGACCACCCAGTGGTCGCCAGCGTCCTCGCACTTGGTCTGCAGGCTGGCCAGGTCGGAGCCGGCGCCCGGCTCGGAATAGCCCTGGCACCAGCGCAGCTCGCCGCGCACGATCGGCGGGATATGGCGCTGCTTCTGCTCCTCGGTGCCGTACTCGAGCAGAGTCGGGCCGAACATCGAGGTGCCCATGCCCGCCACCGGGTTGTAGGCGCCGATGCGGTTCATCTCCTGCTGCAGCACGCGCGATTCCGGCCCCGTGAGACCGCCGCCGCCGTACTGCTTGGGCCAGGTGGGTGCGCCCCAGCCCTTGTCCGCCATCGCCTGCTTCCAGCGCTTGCGGTCCTCGGTCTCGGTGGCCGGGCCCTCTTGCCCGTAGGTGTCCTCGCCGCGGAGGGACTTCGGGAAATTCTCTTCGAGCCAGGCCCGCGCCTCGGCGCGGAAGGCGTCCAAATCAGTGCCGCCGAAATCGGCCATATGGGAAATCCTCCAAAATCTCTTGTTCGTTGCCCGGCCAAATGGGCCGGATGGTCAGTTGGACTGGGTGGTGTCGGGAAGCCCCAGGATCCGCTTCGAAATGATGTTGTTCTGTACTTCGTAGGACCCGGCGAAGATAGTCGTGGCCTTGCCGCTCAGCCAACTCCGAACTGTGCTCCGCTCCAGTTCGCTGAAGTCGTCGCCGTCCCAGCCCAGTCCGTGATAGCCCATCAGCTCGATGGTCAGCTCCTGGCGCTGCTGGGTGATGACGGTGTTGGCGTTCTTCATGATCGAGGTGGCGGCCGACGGGCTCTGGTTGCCCTTGGCCTCAGCGATGGCCCGGTACTGCGTCAGCACGAAGGCGTGCCGGTCGATGTCGTTGGCGGCGATCCGGCTGCGAAGGTCGACGTCGGCGATGCGGCCCTTCTCGTCCACGCCGACGTACTGCTTGGCGAGCTCGGCCGGCGTCGGGCCGGCCTCACCGCGCGGGCGCGAAGAGCCGGAGCGCTCGAACTGCAGCAGCCGCTTTCCGACGGTCCAGCCGCCGTTCAGCGGCCCGACCATGTCGTTCTTCTCGGCCCGGGCGTCGGTGAAGAAGGTCTCGCAGAAGGGCGAGTGGCCGGCGATCAGCTTGATCGGGCGAACTTCCACGCCGGGCTGGTGCATGTTGATCAGCACGAAGCTGATGCCCTCGTGCTTCTTCGTCGTGTCCGTGCGCACCAGGCAGAAGCACCAGTCGGCGTACTGCGCGCCGGAGGTCCAGATCTTCTGGCCGTTGATCCGCCAGTGGTCGCCCGCGTCTTCGCAGCGGGTCTGGAGCGAGGCGAGGTCGGAGCCGGCGCCCGGCTCCGAATAGCCCTGGCACCAGCGGATCTCGCCGCGCACGATCGGCGGCAGGTGGCGCTGCTTCTGGTCCTCCGTGCCGTATTCCAGCAGGGTCGGCCCGATCATCGACACGCCCATGCCGGCCATCGGGTTGTAGGCCCCGATCCGGTTCATCTCATCGGCCAGCACCACCGCCTCGGGCCCGGAAAGCTCGGCCCCGCCGTACTGCCGCGGCCAGGTGGGCGTGCCCCACCCCTTCTCGGCCATCGCCTGCTTCCACCGCTTGCGGTCTTCGGTCTCCGAGGCCGGACCCTCGCCGGGCGTCATGTCGTCAGCGCCGCGAAGGCTCTTCGGGAAATTGGCGTCCAGCCACTGGCGGGCCTCGACCCGGAACGCCTCGAGATCAGGACCGCCAAAGTCCGCCATCGAATTTCCTCCACCTTTTCTGGTATTTAGGTGGGACTATAGCACAGAGGCGCGATGGGCGGGAGTCTGGTGCGTTGATCAGGAGGCGTCTTCGTCGCGGCCTATCTCCTCAACTGAGAAAAGCTAGGATCTCCGCTGTGGTTCGTACGTCGCCGAACGAGCGGTAGACCGTCGTCAGGGTCGCGTTATGCATGGCGTCGTTGACGGTCGCGCACCCGTCGGCCGCCATGATCACCCGGTACCCGAGCGTGCTGGCGTCGCGGGCCGTGCCTTCGCAGCAGACGTTGGTCACCGTGCCGGTGACGATCACCGTGTCGACCCCCAGCGCCTGCAGCCGCTCGTGCAGGTCCGAGCGGCCGGGGAAGAAGGCGCTGGCGGCGGTCTTCTCGACGAACAGGTCGTCGGGAAGACTCTCCAGTTCCGGGGCCAACCGGCTCGGCAAGGCGCCTTCGCCCCCGGAAGCGGCATACAGCTTCGCCACCGCCGGGCCGAAGAACTCGGCCGCATGGGCGGCGGAGCGGGCGTCTGCGGAGGGCAGCACCCAGGCGATGGTCCCCCCGGCCGAACGCAACGCCGTCGCCAGCGCATTGATGTTGGGAATGACGCCGCGGCAGTAGGGGCTCTCGCGCGTGAAGAACGGCACCATATCGACGACCACCAGCGCGGTCGTGACCGGCGCCAGCGCCTCGTAAGCGTATAGCCGGCCGCGGCGAGCGAGCTGCCGGTCGTACTCCCGTTGCGGAATGGCCCAGTCGTGCACCCGCGCATCCATCGACCCGTCTCCCACGAGAGCGGGATCAAAGCCGATTCGGGAACAAACAAGAAACGGTGGATGACAGGCGAGGCTCCGCCCCACCTGTCATCTTCACCTCACCCCTTGCCGGGGTCGGGCAGGCCGAGGACGCGCTTGGCGACGACGTTGAGGTTGATCTCGCTGGTGCCGCCCTCGATGGAGTTGCCCTTCGAGCGCAGCCAGGCGCGGGTCGTGGCCAGCTCGTCCCGCTCGAAGCCTTCGCCGTCCCAGCCCAGACCCTGGCCGCCCATTGCCTCGACCATCAGCTCGTTGCGGTCCTGGGCGATCTTGGCGCCGGCGTACTTCATGATCGAGGTGGCCGCGGACGGGCCCTGGTTCGCCTTGGACTCGTCGGCCGCCCGGCGGACGGTCAGCTGGAAGCTCCTGGCCTCGATCAGGTGGTCGGTGATCCGGCGGCGCAGATCGCTGTCGGCCAGCCGGCCGGTCTCGTCCAGGCCGACATACTCCTTGGCCACGTCCTGCACGGTCTTCACCGCCGCCGGCGCGCCGATGTTGCCGCCGCCCAGGCCGGCCGAGATGTTGTCGCGCTAGAACTGCAGCAGGCGCTTGGCCACCGTCCAGCCGCCGTTCAGCGGGCCGAACAGCTGGTCCTTGGGGACCTTCACGTCGGTAAAGAAGGTCTCGCAGAACGGGCTGGTGCCGTTGATCAGCCGGATCGGGCGGACCTCGACGCCCGGCGTCTTCATGTCGATCAGCAGGAAGGAGATCCCTTCGTGCTTTTTGCTCGGGTCGGTGCGGACCAGGCAGAAGCACCAGTCGGCGAGGTTGGCGCCGCTGGTCCAGATCTTCTGGCCGTTGACCAGGTAGTGGTCGCCCTTGTCCTCGGCGCGGGTCTGCAGCGAGGCCAGGTCCGAGCCCGAGCCCGGCTCGGAGTAGCCCTGGCACCAGCGGACCTCGCCCTTGATGATGCCCGGCAGGTGCTGGCGCTTCAGCGCCTCGGTCCCGTACTCGATCAGGGTCGGGCCGAACATCATCACGCCCATGCCGCCGATCGGATTGCGGGCGCCAATGTTGGCCATCTCTTCGGCCAGCACGCGAGCCTCGCCGCGCGACAGGCCGCCGCCGCCGTATTCCTTCGGCCAGGTGGGCGTGCCCCAGCCCTTGTCGCCCATGGCCTTGCGCCAGGCATCCCAGGCCGGGTCGAACTCGGTCGACATCTGCGCCTGCATCTGCCGGCGCGGATCGCTGCGCAGCTCCTGCGGGAAGTTCGCTTCGAGCCAGGTGCGGGCTTCCTGCCGGAACGCCTCGAGGTCGGTACCGCCAAAATCGGCCATGGACTGTTTCCCTATGACTTAATCGGGTCAGGCAGGCCGAGGACCCGCTTGGCCACCACGTTGATATTCACTTCCGAAGTGCCGCCCTCGATCGAATTGCCCTTCGAGCGCAGCCAGCCGCGGGTGGCGGTCAGCTCCTGGCCCTTGAAGGCCTCGCCCTCCCAGCCCAAGCCCTGAGCGCCGATCGCCTCGATCATCAGCTCGCTGCGCTCCTGGGCGAAGGAGGCCGCGGCGTATTTGATGATGGACGTGGCCGCGGACGGGCCGCCGCCGGCCCGGCTCTCGGCCGCGCTGCGGGCGATGGTCATCTGCAGCGCCTGGAAGTTCATCTTGTTCTCGGTGATCCGCCGGCGCAGGTCCCAGTCGGCCACCCGGCCCGCCTCGTCCGTCCCAACGTAGGCCTTGGCGATCTGGCCCAGGTCCCCGGCCGCGCCGCCCGCGCCCCCGCCGCCGCCGAAGCCGCCGGAGATGTTCTGGCGTTCGTACTGCAGCAGCCGCTTGGCGATCTCCCAGCCGCCGTTTAGCTTGCCGACCATGTTCTCCTTCGGGACCTTCACATCCGTGAAGAAGGTCTCGCAGAACGGGCTCTCGCCGCTGATCAGCTGGATCGGCCGGGTCTCGACGCCCGGCGAGGACATGTCGATGAGCACGAAGGAGATGCCCTCGTGCTTCTTCGAGGTGTCGGTGCGCACCAGGCAGAAGCACCAGTCGGCTTTGTCGGCGTAGCTGGTCCAGATCTTCTGGCCATTGATCAACCAGTGGTCGCCCTTGTCCTCGCAGCGGGTCTGCAGGGAGGCGAGGTCTGAGCCGGCGCCCGGCTCCGAGTAGCCCTGGCACCAGCGGATCTCGCCCCGGACGATCCTGGGAAGATGCGCCTTCTTCTGCTCCTCGTTGCCGTACTCGAGCAGAACGGGGCCGAGCATCCACACGCCGAAGGAGGCCAGCGGCTGCCGGTAGCCGCCGCGCTGAAGTTCCTGCTCGAGCACCCGGGCCTGAGCGGGGGTCAGGCCGCCGCCGCCGTATTCCTTCGGCCACGTCGGCGCCGTCCAGCCCTTCTCGGCGACGCGGCGCATCCAGACGATGTGCGGATCCTCGCTGCCGGCGAACTTGCGGCCGCCCCAGATCGCCTCCGGGTCGGTCTTCGGCCGGGCCTCCTTCAGCTCAGGCGGATAGTTCGCCTCCAGCCAGGCCTTCACCTCGCCGCGGAACGCCTCGAGGTCTGCACCGCCGAAGTCGGCCATCAAGGTCTCCTGCCTGCCGGTTTCCAGTCGCGCGCACCATAGCGCCCGGCGGTCGCAGGACAAGGCTTCCGAACGGCTGTTTGAGGGGCGGCGGACGCGGCTCCGGACACCTACAAAGTGGTCGGAATTGACCGCCCGCGAGATCGTGGTCCTGCATCCCGCCACCTGGTGATGGTCTCGCAACCCTCGGCGAGCGGCCGCTCGAGGCCGCGTTCTTCGCCTGACTCCGCTGAGGTTGTGCAGAGCGGTCTCTGCACTGTGGCGCCGCCGCCGCAGGGGTTGGGCGACACGGATCTGACATCCCGCTGTCGCCGATCCGAGACACAGCACAGCTAGCTCCCGCGCACCTTTGAGGGGACGGGATCTATGAAGCATCTGCTCTTCGCCGCCGCCGCGGCGTGCGCGCTCGCGGTCGCCCATGGCGCGGCGGCCCAGGACGATGGAACTGCGGTCGAGGAACTGGTCGTCACGGCTCGAGCCGGCACGGCCGAACAGCGCCGGGTGGAGGCGAGCTACGCCATCACCGCCGTCTCGGAAGAGACCCTGCGCCTGCAGTCGCCGCCGAGCATCGCCGAGGTGCTGAAGAACGTGCCGGGCTTCTGGGTGGAGGCCTCCGGTGGCGTCGGCGGAGCCAACATCCGAGCCCGCGGCATCCCGATCGAGGGCTATGCGGCCATCGCCCTGCACGAGGACGGCCTTCCGATCCAGCACGACGGCGGCCTGGGCTTCCTCAACACCGACTTCTCCGGCCGCTTCGACGAGACAGTGGAGCGGGTGGAGGTGGTGCGCGGCGGCCCTTCGTCCGTGTTCGCCTCCTATGCGCCGGCCGGGGTCGTCAACCTCATCAGCCGCAAGGGCGGCGACGAGTTCGGTGGCCTGATCAAGGGCGAGATCGGCGACTACGGCTACGCCCGCGGCGACTTCTGGATCGGCGGCCCTGTGGCCGGGTTCCGCATGGGCCTGGGCGGCTTCTACCGCAAGAGCGATGGGGTCCGGGACCCCGGCTTCACCGCCGACCAAGGCGGCCAGATCCGCTTCTCGGTCGGGCGCGACTTCACCGGCGGCTCCGTCGACTTCAACGTCAAGCACGTCGACGACAACACCATCTTCTACCTGCCCATTCCGCTGACCTTCGACTCGGAAGGCGACACTGCGGGTATCCCCGGCTTCGACCCGAACTACGGCACGCTGGCCGGCCCGGAGACGGGCCGGCTGACCTTCCGCACCAACCGTGGCCCGTTCGGCTTCAACCTGACCCGCGGCTCGGACGTGAAGCTGACCCAGTACACGGTCGACTCCCGGTTCGACATCGGCGGCGGGTGGCAGGTGTTGGAGAAGTTCCGCTACAAGACCGCCGACCTCACGCGCGCCGGCCTGTTCCCCAACACGCCGATCAGCGCCGCTTCGCGCATCAACCAGGATCTGGCCCGTGCGTCCGCCCTCGGCGTGGTCGCCGGCCGCCTCACCTACTTGGACGGTCAGCCCTTCGACATCGCCGGCCAGAACGGCACGGGGCTGGTGATGGACGCCTTCGTGCGCCAGCAGGACATTGCCCTCGACGAATGGATCAACGACCTGCGCCTCCAGCGGCGGTTCGATCTGGGCGGCCAGTCCCACGACGTGGCGCTGGGCGTCTACTTCGCGAGGGCCGACGAGACCTTCCGCCAGGAGGGCTCGGCCCTGCTGATCGACGTGCGGGAAAACGCCAGGCCCCTGGAGCTGGTCGGCCTGAACGCCGCCGGCCAGGTGGTCGCCCGCTTCACCGAGAACGGCTTCTCGCGCTACGGCACCCAGTTCAACCACGCGGAGGGCGAGTCCACGACCTGGGCCCTCTACGCCTCTGACGAGTGGCGGATCACCGACAAGCTGAGGGTCGACCTCGGGGCCCGCTGGGAGCGCATCGAGCTCTCCGGCCGCAACGAGCGCAGCGCCACAGTAAACCTAAACCAGTCGCCGACCCTCGCCGACGATCAGGCGATCAGCGGGAACGGGATCTTCGACCCGCTGGACCGGGACTTCGACGGCATGGCCGGGACCATCGCGGTCAACTACCAGGTCCAGCCGGACATCGGTGTCTTCGCCCGTTACACGCGCGCCTTCCGGCTGCCCTCGCTCGGCGACTTCCTGACCAATCCAACGCGCACCGATCCGCGCACCCAGAAGTTCAACCTGGCCGAGGCGGGGCTCAAGATCGAGCAGCCGAGCTACCGCTTCTACGCGGTGGCCTTCTACTCGGGCTTCGACAGCCAGGGCTTCACCGAGACCCGTTTCGACCAGGCGACCAATTCGTTCGTGAGCCGGACCGAGTTCGCCTCCACCGACGCCTGGGGCCTGGAGCTCGAGGGGCTGGCGCGGCCGGTGGAGTGGTTCGACCTGGCCTTCAACGCGACCATTCAGGAGCCGCGGCTGGGCGACTTCATCTTCAACGAGCGGGTGGCCAAGGTTTCGGGCGCCTGCCCGGCGCCGACGGACGTCCCCACCTCCGGCGCCGACTGCCTGCGGCCGCGGGACTTCTCCGGCAACCTGCAGATCCGCACGCCAAGGGTCACCGGCCGCTTCACCCCGGGGCTCAATCTGCTGGACGGGCGACTGCGCGCCGAGCTCGAATTGCAGTATTACGGCAAGCGCTACTCTGACCTGGCCAACAGCCTGATCATCCCCGCCTACCACCTGGTGAACGCCCACGTGCGCTATCAGATCAACGACCAGCTGACGCTCTACGGCTACGGGACCAACCTGACGAACGAGATCGGCCTGACCGAAGGCAACCCGCGGGCCGGCCAGTTCATCTCCGGGGAGGCCGGGGCCCGCTACTACCTCGCCAGGCCCGAGCTCGGACGCACCTTCCGCGCCGCGCTGCTTTACCGGTTCTGATGCTGAGCTCGGCGGCCAGGGCGTTCCTCGCCGCGATCCTGGCCGCTGCGCTGCTGGGCGCCGGCGTGGCGCGCGCCGAGCCGGACCTCACCTTGCGCGGGACGATGACGGGGGCCGACCACCAGACCTATCGCGAGGTCCCGTTCCGGGTCCCGCGCAGCGTCACGCGGCTGACGGTTGAGTTCGAGTACACCGGGCGCGAGCAGCGCTCGGTCATCGACCTTGGCCTGCGCGATCCGCAGCGGTTCCGGGGCTGGAGCGGCGGGAACAAGGCCCGCTTCACCGTGGCCGAGACCTTCGCGACCCCGTCGTACCTTCCGGGGCCTCTCATCCCGGGCGAGTGGAAGCTGATCCTGGGCGTCCCGAACCTGCGCAAGGACGCCCGCGCCGACTATGTGGCGAAGATCACCTTCGGCCGGGCAGGGGACTTCCAGGGCTTCGCCGAGGCGCCGTTGAAGGCGGGCCCCGGCTGGTGGCGCGGCGATCTGCACCTGCATACCGGCCACTCCGACGGGTCGTGCGCGAACCGCGCCGGTGGGCGTGGGCCCTGCCCCCTGCACCTGACCTTGGAGGCGGCCGCGGCGCGGGGACTCGATTTCGTCGCCGTCACCGAGCACAACGCCACATCGCACCACCAGGCGCTGGCCGAGCTGCAGCCGCACTTTTCCGACCTGCTGCTGATCCCTGGGCGCGAGATCACCACCTTCTTTGGCCACGCCAACGTGTTCGGTTCGGTGGAGCCGCTCGACTTCCAGCTCGGCGGCCCGCGCGCGCCCACCCTCGACGCCATCCTGGACCAGGCCGAACGTGCGGGCGCCGTCGTATCGATCAATCATCCGGGCATGCCGTCGGGCGAGGTTTGCATGGGCTGCGGTTGGACGGCCAAGACCGACTATGCGCGGATACAGGGGGTGGAGGTGGT
>JAESGR010000630.1_pt1 | contig 19268 bp, 4 predicted proteins | sample 9269771 | NCBI WGS metagenome assembly JAESGR01 (sample SAMN15739572, study PRJNA653492) | algae metagenome | isolation source: Chroococcus sp. CMT-3BRIN-NPC107 and co-occurring heterotrophs from well... | place: USA: Clark Mountains Wilderness, California | collected 2010-04-18 | reverse complement strand
TGCCGCTCCACAGGTGGTCGCGGATGTCGAAGCGCGGCTTCTCCACCACCACGCGCGACACCCCGCGCGTGGGCGCGGCATTGGTGTTGCCGCCGGCCTCCTCAGCCGCCTTTTGCAGTTCGGCCGCGGCCTTCTGCACGGTCTCGAGCGTCGAGTCGGCGGTCTTCGGTCCGCGGTGCGCCGCGTCGCGCAGCTTGCGCGCCGCTTCCGGCAGGGACTCGACCAGTTCGTTGGCATCGTCGGCCATCGAATACACCGCGGCGCCGATGCCCCCCAGGATGCCCAGGATCAGGACGCCAGCGCTCAGCGCGCGCGGCACCTTGCGCCGCTCGAGCGCGTCGACCACGGGCGACAGCGCATAGCTGAAGACCAGCCCCACCATCAAGGGGATGAAGAAGCCCGAGGCCCAGCGCAGCACCGCGAGCAGAGCCAGCACCGTCAGCACGATCAGCGCGATGTTGCGCGTGTCCGTCGGCATGTGCAGCAGCACGTGCGGCGGCTGCGTGGGGTCGACCTTCGTCCGCGGAAGGTCGTCGATGTCGGACGGCTGCGTCAACTCGCCAGCGCCTCCCGCACGGCCGACAGCTGCCGGCGCGATACGGACAGGGATTCGTCGATCCCGTTCAGGCGCACCGCCCAGCCTTCGCCCTCCTCGGCGTCGAAATGCTTTTCGAGCGCACGCACGGCGCGCCGCGACACGAGCGCATTGCGGTGCACCCGCAGGAACTGCGGCCCATGGCGTTCCTCGAGTTCGCTCAGCGACCCGTCGAGGATGTAGCTGCGGGCCGCGGTGCGGACCGTGATGTACTTCAGTTCGGCCTTGAAGTACAGGACCTCGTTGACCGGAACGCGCTCGGTGCGCCCGCGGTCCTGGATCACCAGCACTTCCTGCTCCGCCTCCGGCCCGCGCCCCTGGCGCGCCTTCTCGATGCGGCCCAGCGCCTCCTGCAGCCGCTCCAGCCGCACGGGCTTGGTCAGGTAATCGACCGCCTCCAGCTCGAAGGCGGTCACGGCGTGTTCCGCATAGGCGGTCACGAACACGATGGGTGGCGACTCCGGCATCGTGCGCAGCACCTGGGCCAGGGCCAGTCCGTCGGCGCCCGGCATGTGGATGTCCAGCAGCACCCCGTCGAAGCCCTGTCGTCGCAGGTGCTCCATGGCCTGGGCGGCGTTGGCGGCCTCGGCGGCTACTTCCGCGCCCGGGGCCGTGCAGTCCCCCAGCAGCGTGCGCAGGCGCGATCGCGCGAGCGGCTCGTCATCGACCAGCAGCATCTTCAAGCCCATGGCTCTCCTCCGTTGTTCGTCATGCCGGAACCTCCATCCGTACCTGGTACAGCCCGTCGATCAGCGCCGTCTGGAACTGGCACTGCACGTCGTGCAGCAGCCGCAGGCGGTCCCTCACGTTGTCCTGCGCCACCCCATGCCCGGGACGCCCCTGCCCCGAGGGCACCGTGTTCGTCACCTTGATCACCACCACGCTCCCGCGCTTCTGGGTGGAGACCTTCACGTCCGCGCCGGTGGGACTCGGCTCGACGCCGTGTTTGACCGCATTCTCCACCAAGGGCTGCAAAAAGAGAGCAGGCACCCTCGCCTTGCCGGCCTGGGGGTCGATCGACCACTCCACCCGCAGGCGCTCGCCGAAGCGCACGCCCTCGATGGCCAGGTAGTGGCGCGCCACCTGGACTTCCTCCGCCAGGGTGACGGATTCCCCCTTCGTCACGAGGGCATGGCGGAACAGCTCGCTCAGGTCTTCCAGGAGGGTTTCGGCCCGGGCAGGGTCTTCCCGCACCAGCGCGATGGCGCTATTGAGGCTGTTGAACAGGAAGTGGGGCCGGATGCGCGCCTGCAATTCGGCCAGCCGCGCCTGGGTTTCCGCGGGGAGCTGCCCCTTGGCGCGCAGCACCAGCGCCGCCACCACCACGCCCGAGAGCAAGGCGCCGGCGAAGGCGGACGCGATCCAGGGCGCCGGGCCCGCCGCCCCGCCCACCAGGGCGACGAGGGCGCAGCCGTAGATGCCCGAAACCGCTCCCAGCGCCACGCCCACCCCCTCCTGCAGCGGCCGGGGCAGCTTGGCGATGTAACGCTTGCAGCTGCAGGTGAGCACCAGCCAGCCCAGGGTGCCGGGCAGCGCCGCGGCGCTGAGGACGGCAAAGCGCGTCACCCACTCCAGGAAGCCGGCGACGCCGAACATCGCGCCCACCGCCATGGCGGCTTCCACGAAAAGCACGGCGCGCAGCACCACCCCCAGCTGGCAGGCGTCGAACACCATCACCGGCTTGGCCTCCACGGCCGGCGGCCGGGACAATTCCTGGAACGCGGATAATAGTTGCGAGTCGTCCATCGCTTGGCCAGCGCGCGAGCGCGCCCGCTGAGGCCTCCTTAGGCCCGCATTATTGGTGGGAATGGACCCCGCAGCCCATCTGCCGCCGCATCCTTGCATCCCCTATGAGCCAACTCGATCACAAGTCCGAGGCGTGGTCCGCCCTCTTCAGCGAGCCCATGAGCGACCTCGTCAAGCGCTATACCTCCAGCGTCTTCTTCGACAAGAGGCTGTGGCAGGCGGACATCGCCGGCTCGCTGGCGCACGCCACGATGTTGCAAAAACAGGGTGTCATTTCCGCAACGGATCTTGCCGACATCCAGCGCGGGATGGCCCAGGTGCGTCAGGAAATCGAATCCGGCGCCTTCGAATGGAAGCTCGATCTAGAGGACGTGCACCTCAATATCGAGGCCCGGCTCACGCAATTGGTGGGGGATGCGGGCAAGCGCCTGCACACCGGGCGCAGCCGCAACGACCAGGTCGCCACCGACGTGCGCCTGTGGCTGCGCGGCGAGATCGACCTCATCGCCGACCTGCTCCAGGACCTTCAGCGCGCGCTGCTGAAGATCGCCGACGCCAACGCCGACGTGGTGCTGCCCGGGTTCACGCACCTGCAGGTGGCACAGCCCGTGAGCTTCGGCCACCACATGCTCGCGTACGTCGAGATGTTCGCGCGTGACCACGAACGCATGCTGGACGTGCGCAAGCGCGTCAACCGCCTGCCGCTCGGGTCCGCCGCCCTGGCCGGCACCACCTATCCCCTGGATCGCGATTTCGTCGCGCAGCAGCTCGGGATGGAGGGCGTGGCCCAGAACTCGCTGGACGCCGTCAGCGACCGGGATTTCGCGATCGAGTTCGCCGCCGCGGCGTCGCTCGTGATGGTGCACGTGAGCCGCTTCTCCGAGGAGCTGATCCTCTGGATGTCGCAGAACTTCGGCTTCATCCGCATCGCCGACCGCTTCACCACCGGCTCGTCGATCATGCCGCAGAAGAAGAACCCGGACGTGCCGGAACTCGCGCGCGGCAAGACCGGCCGCGTGGTCGGCCACCTCATGGGCCTCATCACCCTGATGAAGGGCCAGCCCCTGGCGTACAACAAGGACAACCAGGAGGACAAGGAGCCGCTGTTCGACACGGTCGACACGCTCAAGGACACGCTGCGGATCTTCGCCGAGATGGCCGGCGGCATCACGGTGATGCCCGAGGCCATGGAGCAGGCGGCGCTGCGCGGGCATGCGACGGCCACGGACCTGGCCGACTACCTGGTGAAGAAGGGCCTGCCCTTCCGCGATGCCCACGAGGTGGTGGCGCATGCGGTGAAGGCGGCCACCACGCAGGGCTGCGACCTGTCACAGCTTCCGCTGGACGTGTTGAAGCAGTTCAACCCGGGCATCGAGCAGGACGTGTACGAGTGCCTGTCGCTGCGCGGCTCGCTGAATGCGCGCAATACCCTGGGCGGCACCGCGCCGTCCCAGGTGCGGGCGCAGGTCGCGCGCCACCAGGCGCGCTTGAACTGACCCGCGACGCTTCAGCGCCCGGCCAGCGGCTCGCTCGTCTCGCCCACGATCACCCAGCGGCCCTGCTCGCGCTGCCATTGCAGCGTCTTGCGCACGCGGTCCGTGTGGCTGTCCGAGCGATAGGCCTGCACGAAGGTGCTGGTGGCGGTGTCCGGGCCGGTGAGCGTGGTCTGCGCGTCGGCCAGGTCGATGCGGATGTTGGCCGAACGCCCCAGCACCTGGGCGCGGCGCTGCTCCCAGGTACTTCGCGACAGGCCACCTGCCGGCACGAAGGCCTTGCCGTACGCAGCCAGGTAGCCGGCGACGTCCTTGCGTGCCCAGGCGGCACGCCAGCCTTCCAGCGCGTCGCGCACCTGCGCTGACGCATCCGCGGCCGGCACCGGAGCCGGCGTGGGCGCCGCCGCGGCCGGTGCCGGGGCGACGGAGGGCTGTTGCTGCAGCTGCTGTTGCTGCAGCTGCGCCAGCTGCGGCGGCGGGTTGCGGGCGATGTTCTGCAGCGCCCTTTGCACCAGCGCGTCCTTGTCGACCGTGTACGTCGCCACCGGGTCCGCAGGGCACTGCTGCACGGCGTCCATGCCGGCCGACCAGCTGCGCAGGTCGTCGTCCATGCCGCTGCCCAGGCGACTCAGTTGCAGCGCCTGCAGCAGGTTGCCGACGCCCGCCTGCGTGCGCACGTAGGCGATGTCCAAGTCGCGGCGGGCGTTCACCAGCGCGCGGCGTGCCTGGAAGCGTTCGTTCTCGGAGTCCAGCAGGTCCAGCAGCGATCGCTGCCCGATCTGGAACTGCAGGCGGTAGGCCACCAGCGCGCGGCCCAGCGACGACTCGTGCAGCGACAGGTAATCCAGCTGCTCCTTGAGCTTCACGATGTCGTTGAAGGCGATCATCGTGGTCTGGCGGTTGTCGCGGCAGGTCTTGTCGCGCACGTCGCGCGCCACGTTCACCTGCTCGGCGAACTGGCGCTCCCGCGCCCGGTCGGCCAGGCCGTTGAACAGGTTCCAGTTCAGCACCAGCTCGGCGACCGAGGCGTTGGTGCTGCCCGGGATCCCTTCGAGGTTGCGGCCCTGGTCGCGGCGCAGGCGGAAGTCCACGCGGGGGACGTAGGCGCTCTGGCGCACCTCCAGCGCCGCGTTCGCGGCCCGCACGTTCTCGATGGCGGCCAGCACGGCGGCGTTGCCGCGCGTGGTCTCCACGAGCGCGGTGCGCACGTCCTGCGGCAGGCCCCGGTCGATCGCCGGCGGCGCCTGCAGGTCGCGGGGCGGCAGCCGGCCGATGATGCGCTGGAAGCGGGCGGTGGTGTCGTGCAGGTTGGCCGTCTCGATCAGGAGGTTGGCTTCGGCCAGCGCGAGGCGGCCGGTGATCTGCTCCAGGTCCACCGCGCGGGCCACCCGCGCCTTCACCCGCTGTTCCGTCTGCGCATACACCGAGCGGTGCTCGACGAAGTTCTCCTCGGCCAGCTGCACCAGCTCGCGATAGCGCAGCACGTCGAAGTACGCGCGGGCGGCCTCCAGCGCGATGGTCTCGGAAGCGGCGACCAGCTCGAACACGCGCACGCGCGTGGCGTGGTCCAGCCGGCGCACCTCGCCCAGCGTCGCGAAGCCGTCGTACAGCAACTGGGTCAGCGACAGGCTGCCGCTGCTGGTGGAATAGCGGCCCCCATTGATGTCCGAGCGGCGCTCCGGTCCCGTGGATGCGTTGAGGTCCACGCGGGGGAACAGGCCGCCGCGCGCCGCGTCCCGCTCGCCTTCGGAGGCGCGCACCTGGTGCCAGCGCTGCAGCACCTCCGGGTTGTTCAGCACCGCCAGTTGCGCGGCCTCGCGCAGCGTCAGCGGCTGCGCATCCAGCACCGACACCCCTGCCGGCGCGACGCTCGTCTGGGCCGGCGCATTCGCCACCATCGAGGCTCCGCACAGCAGGATCGCCAGCGCGAGGGCGCTGCGCCGCACCACCGCGTTCCCCTTCTTCTTGTTGTTCTGCATCTCGTCGTTCTTCCTTCCCGGTCAATCGGTGATCAGCTTGCCCTTGTTCAGGAGGTCCTGGATGATCTGCTCGTTGGTGCCGAACGTCCCCACGAGGTCGGCCCCGGCCAGCACGATGGTCTGCACCTCGCGGTTCGTCTGGTACGCCACCGCGAAATCGCCCACCGAGCTCACGTGGATGATCGTGTTCGCGCCGGACTTCTCGAAGTGCAGGAAGTCGTCGAGGTTGCCGCCGACGCCGCTCACCTCGCCCGAGAGCAGGTCCGACAGGTCCAGCACGTCCCCGCCGGAAGAGGCGGTGGCCACGTCGAAGTTGTTGATGGTATCCACGGTGGGCAGCCCCTTCGGCCCGATGTCGGCCAGGTCCCAGTGGAAGACGTCGCTGGTCAGGTCGCCCGCGCCGCCATCGGCCGTGTCGTTGCCGGCACCGCCGTTCAGGCGGTCGGCGCCCGTGCCGCCCAGCAGCGAGTCGGTGCCGGCGCCGCCCAGCAGCGTGTCGTTGCCGGCGTCGCCATTGAGCAGGTCATTGCCGGCGTCGCCATTGAGTTCGTCCGCATCGTTGCCGCCGTTGAGCGTGTCGTTGCCGGCGCCGCCGAACAGGCGGTCGTCGTTGTCGCCGGCGTTCAGGACGTCGTCGCCCGCGCCGCCATCGAGCAGGTCGTAGCCGGCGTTGGCATTCAGGGTGTCGTTGCCCGCCAGCCCCGTCAGTTCGTCGTTCAGGCTGCCGCCGGTCACGGCGTCGTTGCCGGTGGTGCCGGTGCGCTGGTCGCTCACCACCCCCAGGTTCAACGTGGCGCTCGACGTGTCGCCGTCCAGGTCGCGCAGGGTGTAGCCGATGACCTCCGGCGCCACCGCGGTGGCCACGCCGGGGCCCAGGATGCTGTTGAACGACAGGGCCGCCAGTCGCGCCGTCGCCTGGCTGCTCGCCTCGATCTCGATGCGGCCGATGTTGCTGTACGTGGAGGGCAGCGTGACGGCGGTCTCGACGTTGCTCGACACCTGCCCGATCAGGTTGCCGCCGATGTCGTAGACCGAGTAGGTCACCGCGGTGGAGCCACCCAGGTTCGAGCCGTTCGCCATGTCCAGGGTCACGTTCTGCACGCCACGGGGATGGTCCGCGGTGTTGAAGGTGAGGACCAGCGTCTCGAGGTTGTTGATCAGGGCGCTGCCGCCGCCCGTGATGCCGACGCCGTCGTTCGTGTCGGTGCCGTCGTCGAGATAGTTCACCACGGCGTCCGCCGTGCCGGTGAGGTTGCCCGTGCGCGAGTAGCCGGTGATCGTCACGCCGATGGCCGTGGCCCCGGCGCCGTTGGCCACGTCGATGAAGCTCACCGACTGCAGCGCGGCTTGCGTCGGTGCCGTGGTCTGCGCCGCCGGCGGCGTGTACTTGTAGTAGCCGTCGCTCTCGAAGACCAGCTGGTTGGCCGGCTCGCTGGTGCTGGTCCAGGTGAAGCGGCCGCCGCTGATCGTGTAGTTGCCGCCCGAGAAAGCCGTGGCGGCGACGGTGCTCGCCAGGTCGAAGGTCGTCCCCTTGAAGGTGACGAAGCGCACGGTGGCGCCGTCCAGGATCGTGTCCTTGCTCACCGAGGAGGACGAGAAGTCCGCGATCACGCCGGTGGCGCCGCCGTCGGTGCCGATGCCGTTGATCACGTTGCCTTCCCAGAAGGTCTCCTTGGCCACCAGCGTGTCGTAGTCGTTGCGGGCCACCGGGGCGCCGTCGACGATCTCGATCGTCTGCGTCGCGGCCACATTGTCCCCGTCGTTGTCGGTGACCTGGAAGTCGATCGTGAAGCTGTCGCCTTCGGCGATCGACGGCGCCGTGAAGTAGGTGTATTCGCCGGTGGCGAAGTTGAACACCAGCGATCCCATGGTGAAGCCGTCGGCGGAGCCGATGCTCACCTGGTCGCCGTTGGCGAATGCCACGCCGTTGCGGTCGACGGCATTGGTGGTCTTGTTGTAGTTGAACTGCACCATCGTGTCGGCCGTGCCGTCCGCGTTGGTGTCCAGTTGCAGGCGGATGTAGCTGATGTAGCCGCCGTCCGCGCCGAAGGTGACGTTGCTCGCGCCGCCGGTGCCGCCCACGCTGCCGGTGAAGACCGGCGGGACGGTGGCGATCAGCGTCTCGCTCAGGCGGTTCAGGTCCGGCACGATCACCGCGCCATCCTTGGTGCCGTTCAGGTCCTCGTCGACCGTGTGCAGGTTGTTCAGGTAGCTGACGTCGGCGATGCCGGTGCCCAGGCCCACGGCATACGACTTGATGTTGCGCGTGCTGATGAACGTCAGGTAGTTCGTGATCGCAGCGTTGGCGTTCGCCGGGTTGGTCGGCGCGCCGTCGGACAGGAAGTACGAGGCCTTGTTGAGGGTCGTGCCAGCGGGGACGGTCGGGAACGCGCCGTTCCAGTACGTCTGCATCAGCGCGATGCCGTCTTCGTAGTCGGTCGCCAGGTCCGGGATCTCGTTGCCGGTGATGTTCGTGATCGCGGTGATCAGCGTCTGCTTGTTGGTGTAGGCATTGCCGCCGTTCATGGTGAAGGAGCCGTCGGCGAACAGGCCGAGCTTCACCGAGACGTTGCTGGACTGCGCGAAGTACTCCTCCACCAGGGCGATCAGCCCCGCCTTCGCCATCGCCAGGCGGGTGGTGATGGTGGCGGTGCCGTCCGCGGCCACGGAGCGAACGCCGCCGCCGTAGATGTCCTCGTCCATCGAGGCGGAGATGTCCAGGATCACCACCAGCTGGTAGGCGGGGGCCTCGATCTGCGGCACCGAGCTGGTGCCGTTGCTGGCCAGCGGCACGTCGTCGACGACGTTGAGGGTGAGGCTGGCGGTGTAGTTGGTGCCGCCGTCGTTCACCCGGTACGTGAAGGTCCGCGCATCCGTGCTGCCCTGCGTGGTCGCCGTGTTCAGCGTGTAGGTGTAGTCGCCGGCCAGGCGCCCGTTGTAGGCCGCCGTGTAGAGGGTCAGGGTGCCGAACGCATCGGGTGCGGTGATCACGCCGTTGGCATCGGCGGTGTAGTTGGTCGCGCCGACGGTCACCTGGTTGATGACGCCCGACGAGGAGATGCCGATGTCATTGTTCAGGACGTTGCCCGTCGCCGTCGCCCCGGAGGCAAGCGGCTGCGTGCCGGTGATCATCCGGTCTTCCGACACCGTGCCGGCGTCGTTGGCCAGCGTCGGCGTCGTCGACGTGCTCAGCGTGAGCGTCGCGCTGCCGGCCGGCGCGCTGTTGTCGGCATCGGTCAGGTTGTAGGTGAACTGCACCGGCGCCACCTCCGGCGTCGCGTTCACGTTGCTCAGGCGGAAGTGCGAAGCGTTGGCCTGCGAGGTCAGCGAGATGTAGCTGAAGCCGGTCGTCGCGGTCACCGTGCCGGTCGCAACGCCGGAGGCGGTCCCGGCGATGGTGCCGGTGTTCAGCAGCGCGCCCGTGCTGCTGAACGCGTACCAGCGAGCGGTTTCCCCCGTGGTGAGGTCGGTCAACGTGAGCTGGGTCGTGCGGCTGGTGATGCTGTCCAGGCGCAGCACCAGTTCCTCGCCGTTCTCGATGCGGCTGGTGTTGTCGGTGCCTGCCCCGCTCTCCGCGCCGATGCCGGTGTTGCTGGCAGACAGGTTGCGGTAGCGGACCATGGTGGCCTGCGCGGCGGTCAGCGCTGCAAGGCTCAGGCCGTTCGTCGCGGTGGGCGTGCCCACGCCGCCCACGTACGGTTCGCTGCCGTCGAAAGCCCAGGCGGTCACGCCCGCCGTGCTCCAGGTCGACGCGCCGGTCGCAGTGGTGTTCAGGTTCGTGATGGCCGACGTGTACGTGTACGAACCGTCACGGTTGATCACCAGGGTGCCGCTGCCCGTGCCGATCGACGCCGAGGGCGTTCCGACGCTCAGGTTGTACGTGGTGGCGCCGAAGGTGACGCTGTTCACGTACGCGGTGTCGCCGCGCACGGTGTCCGCGGTGGGGCCGCCGGTGCCCAGGATCACGTTGCCGGTGGTGGAGCTGTTGCTCGCCACCGAGTCCGTGTCGTTCGTGGGCGTGGGCGCCGTGTCGGTCACGCTGATCGTGACGGTGATCCAGTTCGACGCATCGGTGCCGTCGCTCGCGCGGTACACGAAGGTGTCCGCCACCGCTGAGGCGCTGGTGAACGCCGGGGCGGTGTACGTGAAGGTGCCGTCGGTGTTCATCACCACCGTTCCACCCTGCGTGGTCGAGATCGCGTTGGTGCCGTTGACCGGCACCCCCGGCGCGCCGCCGCCCGGCGTGGTCGTCGCCACCTGCAGGACGGTGATGGCGTTGCCCTCGACGTCCGTGTCGTTGCCGAGCACGGTCGCCAGGACCGTGGTGGTGGCCTCGATGGCGGTGCGGCTGTCCGCCACCGCCACCGGCGCGTCGTTCACCGCGTTCACCACCAGCGACACCGTGTCGGACGCGGTGGAGAAGGCCGTGGTGCCGCCGCCGGCGCCCGGATTCACCTTCGTGCCCGCGGTGCCGCTGGTCTGGTCCCACGCCCGGATCGTCAGGGCCGACGCGATCGTGCCGTTGAAGTTGGCGTTGGGCGCGAAGTACAGGCGCGTGCTGGCGTTGGCGGCGAGCAGCAGCGCGCTGGTGCCGGAAACCACGCCCACGGCCGCCCAGGCGCCGCCGTTGTCGGTGCTGTAGTACCAGGTCCCGTTGGTGGTGTTCGTGCCGATCAGTGCGATGCCCTGGGCGGCGCCGGCGTCGATGTCGCCGATGCCGCCGACCAGCGCGGACACGAGCGTGCCGACGGCACCGGACGGGACCGCCCCGGAATCCTCGTTCTGCGCATCCAGCGCCAGTGCGGTGTCGGCCAGCGTCGGGGCATCGTTGACCGGCGTCACGGTGATCGCAACGTTGTCGCTGTCGCCCAGCACGCCGTCGCTGCTGGCCAGCACCAGCGTGTCGCTGCCGTTGAAGTTGGCGGTGGGCGTGTAGACCAGCCCGTTGAGCGCGCCGTTGATCGCCGCGGCCAGGCCCGTGATCGTGACCGACGCGCTGTTGTTGTTGGTGATCGTCGCGCCGGCGAAGGCCGTCGCGGCCAGCACGCCGCTGCCCACGCTCACCGTCACGGTCAGGCTGGCGCCCTCCGCGTCTGCCACGCTGAGCGTGCTGCCGAAGTTGCGCGTGCCGTCCTCGGCCACCGTCTGCGCGCCCGGTACCGTGTTCACCGGGTCGTCGTTCACCGCCACCACGGTGATCGTGCTCGTGGCGGTCGCGCTCGCCGAGGTGCTGTCGTTCACGACCACCTGGATCGTGCGCGCCGTCGTGTTGGGGTTCTCGCTGGTGCTGGAGAAGGTGACCGCGCGGATGGCCGTCTGGTAGCTGGCCAGGCTGGCCGAGCCGGTCAGCGTCACGACATTGCCCACGACGCTGGCCGTGATGCCCGCGGGCATGGCGCCGGCGGCGAGCACGTCACCCGCCTGCGCGTTCGTGAGCGTGATGGTGGCGCTGGCGATCGTGGTGCTGTCCACGTCGGTGATCCGCACGTCGGCATCGACCACCGCCAGTCCCGGGCCGTTCTCCGTGTACGTGGTGGCGTAGTTGCTGCCCGCGGCACCGGAGGAATTGTCGAAGTCCAGGTCCAGCGCCGGCGGCTGGTCGTTGTCGGTGATCGTGCCCGTGCCGCTGCCGTCGGCGATCGTGGCGTTGACCGGGACCGTCAGGCCGACGGTGAACGCCTCGCTCGATTCGGTCGCGGTGTCGTTGGTGATGCTGACCGTGACCGTCTGGCTCGTGGTGCCAGGCGCGAATGTCAGGGTGCCGGTTGCTGCGGTGTAGTCGCTGCCGGCCGTGGCCGTGCCGTTGGCGGTCGCGTAGTTGACGCTCACCGACTGCCCCGAAGCGGCGCTGAGCGTCACCGTGAAGGTGGCGGTGCCGGCGGCCTCGTCGACGGTGACGTCGTTGATCGCCAGCGTGGGCGTGGGATCGTTGTCGTTGATCGTGCCGGTGCCGGTGACGCCGCCCACCGTCATGGTGACGGTCTCGGGGGCTTCGTCGAGCGCATCGTCGACGGTGCTGACCGTCGCCGTGAAGCTGGTCACGCCCGCGGGAACGGTGAGGTTGCCGCCGGACAGGGTCACGCCGTCGCTGAACACGACGGTCGAATTGAAGTCCGAGGTGTCCGTGGCGGTGCCGCCCAGGCTGAAGGGGAACACCGTCGCCGCCGTGGACGGGTGGCTGAGCGTCACCGTGTAGGTGAGCGCCAGGCCTTCGTTCGCGCTGGGGCTGCTCACGCCCGACACGGTCGGCACCGTGTCGTTCTCGGTGATCGCACCTGTGCCGCTGCCGTCGGCGATCGTCGCATTGACGGCGCCGGTCAGCGTGATGGTGAAGCTCTCCGCGGTGGCGCCTTCGTACAGCGTGTCGTTCGCGATCGGGACGGTGATCGTCTGGCTGGTCACGCCCGCCGCGAAGTTGAGTGTGCCGGTGACGGCCGTGTAGTCGCTGCCGGCGATGGCCGTGACATCGGCCGAAGCGTAGTTGACGCTGACCGGCAGTCCCGAGGCCGCGCTCAGCGTCACGGTGAACGTGGCGGTGCCCGCGGCCTCGTTGATGGTGACGTCATTGATGGACAGCTCGGGCTGCCCGTCGTTGTCGTTGATGGTCCCGGTGCCGGTCACGCCGCCCACGGAGACGGTCACCGTCTCGGCGAGCTCGTCGAGCGCATCGTCCACCGTGCTCACCGTGGCCGTGAAGCTGGCGACGTTGGCGGGCACCGTCAGCACGCCGCCGGACAGGGTGACACCGTTGCTGAAGGTGACGGCCGTGGCGTAGTCGCTCGTGTCCGTGGCGGTGCCGCCGACGGCGAAGGGGAAGGTCGTCGCCGTCGACGAGGCATTGCTCAGGGTGACCGTGTAGACCAGCGACGTGCCTTCGGTGGCGGTGGGGCTGCTGACCGTGGAGACCGTCGGCACCGCGTCGTTGTCCGTGATGCTGCCGGCGCCCGTGGCGTCGGCGATCGTGGCGTTCGTCGGCCCCGACAGCGTGACCGTGAAGGTCTCGGGCGTGGCGCCTTCGTACAGCGTGTCGTTGGCGATCGGCACGGTGATCGTCTGGCTGGTCACGCCCGGCGCGAAGGTCAGCGTGCCCGCCGCGGCGGTGTAGTCACTGCCCGCGGTGGCGGTGCCGTCGGTGAAGCCGTAGCCGACGGTGACCGCCAGGCCGGAGGCGGCGCTGAGCGTGACCGTGAAGGTGGCCGTGCCTGCGGCTTCGTTGACGGACTCGTCGCCGATCGCCAGGGTGGGCATAGCATCGTTGTCGTTGATGCTGCCGGTGCCGACCACGCCGCCGACGGTGACCGTGACCGTCTCCACCGCCTCGTCGAGCGCGTCGTCCACGGTCGACACCGTGGCGGTGAAGCTCGTCACCCCGGCCGGCACCGTGATGTTGCCGCCGGCGAAGGTGACGCCGTCGCTGAACACCACCGTGGTGCCGTAGTCGTCGGTGGGCGTCGCCGTGCCACCCAGCGCGAACGGGAAGGTCGTCGCGGTGGAGGAGGCGTTGCTCAGCGCCACCGTGTACACCAGGCCCGTGCCTTCGGCGGCCGACGGGCTGCTGACGCTGGCGATCGTCGGCACGGCGTCGTTGTCGGTGATGGTCCCGGTGGCCGTCGCAGTGGCGATCGTCGCATTGCCCGGCCCCGACAGGGTCACCGTGAAGGTCTCGCCGACGGCGCCTTCGTAGACGGTGTCGTTGCTGATGTTGACCGTGACGGTCTGCGTCGTGACGCCGGGGGCGAAGGTCAGCGTGCCGCCGGTACCCGTGTAATCGCTGCCGGCGATCGCGCTGCCGTTGGCCGTCGCGTAGTTGACGGTGACGGACTGGCCCGATGCCGCGCTGAGCGTGACGGTGAAGCTGGCGGTGCCCGCGTTCTCGTTGACCGTGACGTCGGCGATGGCCAGGCTCGGCATCGCATCGTCGTCCGTGATCGTGCCCGTGCCGGTGACGCCGCCGATGGTGACGGGCAGCGTCTCGGCCGCCTCGTCCAGGGCATCCTGCGCGCCCGCGACCGTGACGGTGAAGCTGGTCACCCCGGCCGGCACCGTGAGGTTGCCGCCCGAGAGCGTCACGCCGTCGCTGAAGGTGACGGCACCGTGGTCGGCTGCGACTGCCGTGCCGCCGCCGATGGCGTACGGGAACACGGAGGCGGTGCTCGACGCATTGCTCAGCGTCACGGTGTAGACCAGGGCAGCGCCCTCTGCCGCCGTTGGGCTGCTGACGCCGCTGATGGTCGGCGCCAGGTCGTTGTCGGTGATGGTGCCGGTGCCCGTCGCGGTGGCGATCGTGGCATTGGCGGGGACGGACAGCGTCACGGTGAAGGTCTCGCCCGTGGCGCCTTCGAACACCGTGTCGTCCGCGATGTTCACGGTGACCGTCTGCGAGGTGACCCCCGGCGCGAAGGTCAGGGTGCCGGCGGCCGCGGTGTAGTCGCTGGCGGCAGTTGCCGTGCCGTTGGCCGTGGCGTAGTTGACCGTGACCGTCTGGCCCGACGCCGCGCTGAGCGTGACCGTGAAGCTCGCGGTGCCGGCGCTCTCGTTGACCGTGACGTTGCCGATGCCCAGGGTGGGGGTCGCGTCGTCGTCGCTGATCGTGCCGGTGCCCACGGTGCCGCCGATGGACAGCGGCAGGGTCTCGGGCGCTTCGTCCAGCGTATCCTGCGCCCCGGCGACGGTGACGGTGAAGCTGGTGACGCCGGCCGGCACCGTGAGGTTGCCGCCGGAGAGCGTGACGCCGTCGCTGAAGGTGACGGCGCCGTGGTCGGCATTGCTTGCGCTGCCGCCGCCCAGCACGTACGGGAACACCGTCGGGGTGCTCGACGCGTTGCTCAGGGTGACCGTGTAGACCAGGTCCACGCCTTCGGCGGCGCTGGGGCTGGTGACGGAGCTGACCGTCGGCACGCTGTCGTTGTCGGTGATCGTGCCGGTGCCCGTGCCGGTGGCGATGGTGGCGTTGCCAGCAGCGGACAGGGTGACGGTGAACGTCTCGCCGACGGCGCCTTCGTAGAGCGTGTCGTTGGCGATCGGAACGGTGACCGTCTGCGTGACCGCGCCGGGGGCGAAGGTCAGCGTACCCGTGGCCGTCGTGTAGTCGCTGCCGGCGATGGCGCTGCCGTTGGCCGTGGCGTAATTGACCGTGACGGACTGGCCAGAAGCAGCGCTGAGGGTGACCGTGAAGGTCGCCGTGCCCGCCGCTTCGCTGACCGTGACGTTGCCGATGGACAGGCTCGGCATCGCGTCGTCGTCGGTGATCGTGCCGGTGCCCGTGATGCCGCCCACCGTGACGGGCAGCGTTTCCGCCGCTTCGTCGAGCGCGTCCTGCGCACCGGCGACCGTGACGGTGAAGCTGGTGACGCCGGCCGGCACCGTGAGGTTGCCGCCCGAGAGCGTCACGCCGTCGCTGAAGCTGACCGCGCCGTAGTCGGCACCGGACGCCGTGCCGCCGCCGATGGCGTACGGGAAGGTGGTGGCCGTGCTGGACGCGTTGCTGAGCGTCACCGTGTAGACCAGGTCCACACCTTCGGCGGCCGTGGGGCTGCTCACGCCGGTGACCGTGGGCGCCAGGTCGTTGTCGGTGATGGTGCCGACGCCCGTGCCCGTGGCGATCGCCGCGTTCACCGGGTTCGACAGGACCACGTCGAAGGTCTCGCCGGTGGCGCCTTCGTAGACGGTGTCGTTGCTGATGCTGACGGTCACCGTCTGCGTCGTGACGCCGGGGGCGAAGGTCAGCGTGCCGTTCGCGGCGGTGTAGTCGCTGCCCGCGAGCGCGCTGCCGTTGGCCGTGGCGAAATCGACGGTGACGGACTGGCCCGAGGCGGCGCTCAGCGTGACCGTGAAGGTCGCGGTGCCCGCGCCCTCGTTGACGGTCACGTTGCCGATGGACAGCGTCGGGGTCGCGTCGTCGTCGGCCAGCGTGCCGGTGCCGGTGACGCCGCCGATGGTCAGGGGCAGCGTCTCGGGCTGTTCGTCCAGCGTGTCCTGCGCGCCGGCGACGGTGACCGTGAAGCTGGTGACGCCCGCGGGGACCGTGAGGTTGCCGCCTGCCAGCGTCACGCCGTTGCTGAAACTCACCGCACCGTAGTCGGCCGCGGTCGCCGTGCCGCCGCCGATGGCGTACGGGAAGGTCGTCGCCGTGCTCGACGCATTGCTCAGCGTCACGGTGTACACGAGGCTCGTGCCCTCGGTCGCGCTGGGGCTGCTCACGCCCGTGACCACCGGTGCTAGGTCGTTGTCCGTGATCGTGCCGGTGCCGGTTGCGGTGGCGATGCCGGCGTTCGTCGGGGCCGACAGCGTGACCGTGTAGGTCTCGCCCGTGGCGCCTTCGAACACCGTGTCGTCCGTGATGCTCACGGTGACGGTCTGGCTGGTCACGCCAGGCGCGAAGGTGAGCGTGCCGGTGGCGCTGGTGTAGTCGCTGCCGGCGAGCGCGCCGCCGTCGGCCGTCGCGTAGTTGACGCTGACCGTCTGGCCGGACGCGGCGCTCAGCGTCACGGTGAAGGTGGCCGTGCCCGCGCTCTCGTTGACCGTGACGTTCCCGATGCTGAGCGTCGGCGTGGCATCGTCGTCGGTGATCGTGCCGGTGCCCGTGACGCCGCCGACGCTGACCGGCAGCGTCTCGGGCGCCTCGTCCAGCGTGTCCTGCGCGCCGGCCACCGTGACCGTGAAGCTCGTGACGCCCGCCGGCACCGTGAGGTTGCCGCCCGAGAGCGTCACGCCGTCGCTGAAGCTGACCGCGCCGTAGTCGGCCGCCACAGCGGATCCGCCGCCGATCGCGTACGGGAAGGTGGTCGCCGTGCTGGACGCGTTGCTGAGCGTGACCGTATAGACCAGTGCCGCGCCTTCGGCAGCCGTCGGGCTGCTGACGGTCGTGACCGTCGGTGCCAGGTCGTTGTCGGTGATCGTGCCGACGCCGGTGCCCGTGCCGATGGTCGCATTGGTCGGTGCCGACAGCACCACGTCGAAGGTCTCGCCCACGGCGCCTTCGAACACGGTGTCGTTGCTGATGGCCACCGTGACCGTCTGCGTGGTCACGCCCGGTGCGAAGGTCAGCGTGCCGGTGGTGCCGGTGAAGTCGCTGCCGGCTTGCGCCGTGCCGTTGGCGGTGGCGTAGTCCACCGTGACGGCCTGGCCCGACGCGGCACTGAGCGTGACCGTGAAGGTGGCCGTGCCCGCGCTCTCGTTGATCGTGACGTTGTTGATCGCCAGGCTGGGCGTCGCGTCGTCGTCGTTGAGCGTGCCGGTGCCGGTGACGCCACCGACCGTCAGGGGCAGCGTCTCCGGCGCCTCGTCCAGCGTGTCCTGCGCGCCGGCCACCGTGACGGTGAAGCTGGTGACGCCGGCCGGCACCGTGAGGTTGCCGCCCGCGAGCGTGACGCCGTTGCTGAAGCTGACCGCGCCGTAGTCGGCTGCCGATGCCGTGCCGCCGCCGATGGCGTACGGGAAGGTGGTCGCCGTGCTCGAAGCGTTGCTCAGCGTGACGGTGTAGACCAGGGCCGTGCCTTCGGTCACGGTGGGGCTGCTCACCGCGGTGACCGTGGGTGCCAGGTCGTTGTCGGTGATCGTGCCCACGCCGGTGGCGGTGGCGATCGTCGCGTTGCTCGGGACGCTCAGGACCACGTTGAAGGTCTCGCCGGTGGCACCTTCGAACACCGTGTCGTTGGCGATCGCGACGGTGATCGTCTGCGAGGTCACGCCCGGGGCGAAGGTCAGCGTGCCGGTGACGCCCGTGTAGTCGCTGCCCGCGGCGGCCGTGCCGTCGCTGCTGGCGTAGTTGACCGTGACCGCCTGGCCCGATGCGGCGCTGAGCGTGACCGTGAAGGTCGCGGTGCCCGCGGCCTCGTTGACGGTGACGTTGCCGATCGCCAGGCTGGGCGTCGCATCGTCGTCGGTGATCGTGCCGTTGCCGGTGACGCCGCCCACCGTCAGGGGCACGGATTCGGACGGCTCGTCCAGCGTGTCCTGCGCGCCCGCCACGGTGACCGTGAAGCTGGTGACACCCGCCGGCACGGTGAGGACACCGCCGGACAGGGTCACGGCGTCGCTGAAGCTCACGCCGCCGTAGTCGGCTGCCGTCGCCGTGCCGCCGCCCAGTGCGTAGGCGAAGCTGGTCGGGGTGGCCGACGGGTTGCTCAGGGCCACCGTGTAGACCAGGGCCGCACCCTCGGCCGCCGTGGGGCTGCTCACGCTGCTGATGGTGGGCACGCCGTCGTTGTCGACGATGGTGCCGGTGGCGCTGCCGTCGGCGATGCCTGCGTTCACCGGCGCCGACAGCACCACGGTGAAGTTCTCCAGGCCCTCGGCCAGCAGGTCGTCGCTGATGGCAACCGTGATGGTCTGCGTGGTGACGCCCGGCGCGAAGTTGAGGGTGCCCGCCGCCGCCGTGTAGTCGCTGCCCGCGCCGGCCGTGCCGTTGGCACTGGCGTAGTTGACCGAGACGGCCTGCCCCGACGGCGCGCCGAGCGTCACCGTGAAGGTCGCGGTGCCCGCGCCCTCGTTGACGGACAGGTCGGCAATGCTCAGGGTGGGCGCCGCATCGTCGTCGGTGATCGTGCCGTTGCCCGTGACGCCACCCACCGTGAGCGGAACGCCCTCGTTGGCCTCGTCCAGCGCGTCCTGAGCGCCGGCCAGGGTGACGGTGAAGCTGGTCACGCCAGCGGGCACCGTGAGGACCCCGCCGGACAGGCTCACGCCGTCGCTGAAACTCGCCGCGCCGTAGTCGGCCGCCGAGGCGGAGCCGCCGCCGACGGCATAGCCGAAGGTCGTGGGCGTGCTCGACGCATTGCTGAGGGTGACCGTGTAGACCAGGTCCGTGCCCTCGCCCGCCACCGGGCTGCCGACGGCGGTGACGACCGGTGCAGTGTCGTTGTCGACGATGGTGCCGAGCGCGGTGCCGCTGGTGATCGTGGCGTTGCCGGCGTTCGTGAGCGTCACGGTGAAGGTCTCGCCCGTGGCGCCCTCGTACACCGTGTCGTTGGTGATCGGGACCGTCAGGGTCTGCGTCGTCACGCCGGGCGCGAAGGTCAGCGTGCCGGTAGCCGCGGTGTAGTCGCTGCCCGCGGCTGCGGTGCCGTCGGACGTCGCGTAGTCGACCGTCACCGCCTGGCCCGAGACGGAGCTCAGGGTGACGGTGAAGGTGGCGGTGCCCGCGGCTTCGTTGACGGTGACGGCGCCGATGCTCAGGCCAGGCGCCGCGTCGTCGTCGGTGATCGTGCCGGTTCCGCTGACGCCGCCCACCGTGAGGGGCACGGTCTCCGCCGCTTCGTCGAGGGCGTCCTGCACGCTCGGGACGGTGACGGTGAAGCTGGTGACGCCCGCCGGCACCGTGAGGTTGCCGCCGGCCAGCGTCACGCCGTTGCTGAAGGTGGCCGCGCCGAAGTCGCTGCCCGCCGCCGTGCCGCCGCCGAGCGCGTACGGGAAGGTGGTCGGCGTGCTGGACGCATTGCTCAGCGCCACCGTGTA
>JAESGR010000629.1_pt1 | contig 19278 bp, 21 predicted proteins | sample 9269771 | NCBI WGS metagenome assembly JAESGR01 (sample SAMN15739572, study PRJNA653492) | algae metagenome | isolation source: Chroococcus sp. CMT-3BRIN-NPC107 and co-occurring heterotrophs from well... | place: USA: Clark Mountains Wilderness, California | collected 2010-04-18 | reverse complement strand
AGAGATTACCCTTGTATTTGGGGTTCTTTGAGTTCGTTCACAATACCCGTAAGCGTGGTAAAGCACTCCTTTCATCTCTTCTCGGTTGTCTCCTTTCATAGCTCCCTGGAATCCATAAAGAGCCAAAAGTTTATCCTCAGATCATGAATAAGATTAGGTTTAAGTTATCGCCCAAACCGTCCATTGAGCAAAAGCAAAAGGCAGGAAGAACAGGCTTTGTCCCTGTTCAAGCCAGATGGGTTATAGAAAGAACCAATTCTTGGATGGAGAGATGTAAAAGTTTGGTCAAGAATTTTGAAAGAACTCTCGCTCACGCCACCACCAAGGTTAATCTTTGTTTTGTTCGACTGATGCTTCAAAGATTGGCGACTGGTTAAATAGATCCCAAATGGGTTCTATAGATAAAAGTTTGACAGAAATTTCCGAACATCTAGAGGCAGAAATTCAGTTAAAGCCAAAGTTTACAGAAATAAAGCGAACAATTGTCCGCGCTCTTTAAGCCTATCTAGCCGCGACTAGCGATTAATTAGGAATTTCTTGTTTTACGTAGGCAACCGCAAGGGGTGTAACTATCTTTTCTACCTGGGCAATAATAGCGCGGTCAAATTCTGACCATACTCTTGGCTGTCCAAAGATACAAGGTTGTAAAACTCCCCACAACATACCGTCGTGACACAGGTGAGCGTGAATTAAAGCCCTATGTCCAAAAGACTTTTGCTCGAAAGCTAAGTTAACGACCTTTGGATCGGCGGTTTCCACATCTTCCACAAAAATTGTTGGATCGGTACGAAGGGCGGCAGCAAATAGCGGATCTTCTTGCGGTAAAGATTCTGGTTCTACTTCGACGGTAAAAGTAGCAACATTAAAAACATCCGGGCGACGCACCCAACAATAAGGGGTTTTGCCTGCACTAATAAAAGGATTTCGCAGGTAGAGAAAACAGCGATCGCTTTGCAATACATCGCTTAGTATTGGTAGCAACGCCGAAAAAACAGCATCAGGTTCGCTGTTGTTAGTGAAAACGTTTTTTAAGACTTCTGGTAGATTTTGCATTGGTTTGAGATTAGAGAACGAAATAAGTAGGCGATCGCCTTTAGAAAGTAGACCCAATTACACCAAAAATTACATCAGTATTTTGGGTATGGCGATCGGGAGCGTAACGAAAATAAAATCATTTAACTAGAATCGATAGAAAGCTTCAAATCCTTTGAACCGAAAAACGCTTGAAATAAGTTTTTTAAAGCAGTTATGCTAAGTTTTATCAAGCAGATTATTAGTAGGACATTATGAGTCTGGAAATTCCCACAGAAATCAAACCTTGGCTAAATATTTTTCACCCGCTTTTGATGTTTGCTTTGCTAGGAGTTTCATTTTACGCGCTCTACCTAGGCGTGAAAGTCCGGCAGACTCGGTATGCAGAGGGCGATCTTAAAAAAGAGCTAATTAAAGGCAAATTCAATAATAGACATTATCAAATTGGTTCAATTCTGCTTGGCTTAATGGTAGTAGGGACGCTAATCGGCATGGGCGCTACTTACATTAACAACCAAAAACTATTTTTTGGTCCCCATTTGTTAGCTGGGTTAGGTATGACTGGTGCGATCGCAGTTTCTGCTAGTTTGTCTCCTTATATGCAAAAAGGACAAGATTGGGCAAGATATACGCATATAGTATTAAATTCTGCTCTTTTAGCCTTATTTGCTTGGCAAGCAGTGAGCGGAGTTCAAATTATTCAAAATATTCTTAGCAAGCTGTAAAAGTTAGCTTAAAGATCCAAGCCTACTTATGACATTTTGATTTAGGAGGCTTGGGTAGCCCTAAAGATTTATAAAAATCTGCTTGTACCTTGGCGGTTAAACGATGAGATACTTGGTGAACAATTTGATTAAGTAAGCGATCGCCTGTATTTTTAACTACAGATTTGGGTAAACGATAAATAAACTTAGGAAACTGGACATCAACGTTTAAGTCTAGCGTCCACTCTACTTTTGTAAATACCTTTCCCTGACTATCGACAGGGCCTTCTACTAGCTCCATTACCGCCTTAAAATCAACATCGTAGCCCGGAGCAACATAATTGGGAATAGTGATGGTTTTGATGCGATACACGCCATTTTCTGGGGGTAAAAGCTCCAGGCCCACCTTTGGCTCTACATCGTAACCAAAAGCGCCAAAGCGACCAATTACCAAAGCATAACCATTCACAGAAATGGTTTCTACCTTCATAGGTTGAGCGCAACGACAAAACCACTGCTGATGAGTATTGAGATACTCCGCCACCGTTGAAATTGGGGCATACATTTCCATACAGTCAGCAAATTGACCGGAAAAGCGCATTGACGTAGGCACTAATACCTCCGCGTCTGGTTGTGACGACATTGCTCCTACATCCCAAACTGTGGCAGATTCTCTAGATTGAAATTCGTGGTTTTGTGACAACATAAACTTTTAAATTGTGCGATCGCTTTTTAGTTCTAACTTCAGGGTTCCCACTATTTAAGTCAATATTTCACCCAAAGCTAACTTCTTTATCAAATCTATAAACTTTAGGGTTTTATTCAGTAAATCTACAATAGGGAAAATAAAGGTTTGCTAGTTTCTCAGTAAAATTCTTTGTAGTGTAGGTAAAACTTTAGTATGAAAGCATTTGTAGCAGGGGCAACCGGGGAAACTGGGCGGCGAATTGTCAAGGAATTGGTAGAGCGAAATATTCCCGTCCGGGCGTTGGTAAGAGATTTAGAGCAAGCTAGAGCCATTTTACCAACTACCGCCGAGTTGGTAGTTGGCGACGTTTTGAAACCAGAAACTCTGAAAGAAGCTATCGGTGATAGTACGGTAATTCTGTGTGCGACGGGTGCTAAACCAAGTTTCAACCCTCTTAGCCCCTATCAGGTGGATTTTGAGGGAACTAAAAATTTGGTGGATGCGGCTAAAAATAAAGGAATTGAGCATTTTGTGTTTGTATCTTCTTTATGTACATCTAAGCTATTTCATCCGCTAAATTTATTTTGGCTAATTTTAGTCTGGAAGAAGCAAGCCGAGGAGTATATTCAAAAAAGCGGACTTGTATACACAATCGTGCGTCCTGGGGGTTTGAAGAATGAAGACAATTCTAGTGCGATCGTCATGTCTTCAGCAGATACGCTGTTTGATGGCAGCATTCCTCGTACTAAAGTAGCGCAAGTCTGCACCGAAGCGCTATCACAACCAGCCTCTCGCAACAAAATTGTCGAAATTGTGGCAAAGGAGGAAGCGCCACAGCAGAGTTTTGAGCAGCTATTTGTCGGTGTAGGTTAAGTGAGGTTAGGGAAATTGGCGCGTCTTTTACTCCCCAAAGCTATTTTTAGTAAGCAAGTTTGGGAAATTGCTCTAAAAAAAATTATTCCAGTTAGTATCGCTGTAATTCTGTTAGCGTTGTTACTGCATAATTTGCCTTTTCAACAGCAGAAAAGATCGCGCCTCGATCCCGCTTTCGGATACTTACCGCCTTTGGAAATGGAAGGGGGCGATCCTTACATTCGAGCATTAATGCGGACAATATCAGCTAGTGAGGCAAACAATCCTCAACCTTATTCAATATTGTATGGTGGCGGACAAATTGACGACTTAAGCCGCCACCCAGAGCAATGTATTACGATTGTTTCTGGTCCCAATCGGGGTAATTGTTCGACGGCGGCGGGGCGCTATCAGATGATTAATACTACTTGGTACGAAAAGGCTAAGTTATACCATCCGCAGCCGCCAAGAATGATGTTTTGGACATCCTACAGCTTCGAGCCAGAGTTTCAAGACGCGGTAGTTTATGCTTGGTTAAGCGATCGCCAATTTTGGGGTGAAGACCTTTCAAAGCTACTCCAACAAGGGAAGTTAAATCAAGTCAGAAAGATACTTTCAGGAACTTGGACAAGTCTCGGTTACGGCATAGAAGATAATTCTCTTACCGGACGTTTGCCCCAGGTCTACCAAAAAATGCTTAAAGAAGAATTAGCAAAAGCTGCGTAGGGACGCAAAGCTTTACGCCCCTACGGTCTACTTACTTTTTAGCAATCGTAGTACAACGAAAACTCGTAAGGGTGCGGACGCAAGCGCATCGGGTTGATTTCTTTATCCAATTTGTAGGTAATCCAATTTTGAATAAAGTCTTCCGAGAAAACGCCACTTTCGGTTAAGAAATCGTGATTATGCTCCAAGCTTTCTAAAGCTGCTTCTAAAGATCCAGGAGTAGAAGGTATCTTACTTAATTCTTCGGGGCTAAGTTCGTAAATATCTACATCCAAAGGCTCGCCGGGCTCGATTTGATTTTTAATCCCATTTAGACCCGCACACAGCATCGCTGAAAACGCCAAGTAAGGGTTACAGCTAGGATCGGGACAGCGAAACTCTAGGCGTTTTGCCTTGGGATTATCCCCCGACAACGGAATTCGAATCGAAGCCGAACGATTACCTTGAGAATAAGCTAAGTTTACTGGCGCTTCGTAACCCGGCACTAATCGCTTATAGGAATTGATGCTGGGGTTAGTAAAAGCAAGAATTGAAGGCGCGTGCTTAATCAATCCACCAATAAAGTACAACGCCAATTGACTTAATTTGGCGTACTTGTCGCCGCCAAACAACGGTTGTCCATCTTTCCAAATAGACATATGGGTGTGCATTCCCGTACCGTTGTCGCCAAACATAGGTTTAGGCATGAAGGTCGCCGTTTTGCCATATTTTCTAGCAACGTTTTTGACAATGTACTTATAAGTCATTACATAGTCCGCCGCATTTACTAAGGGCGCAAACCGAATACCGAGTTCGCACTGTCCGCCGGAAGCTACTTCATGGTGATGTTTTTCAATTGGTACGCCGCACTTGCCCATTGTGAGCAGCATTTCCGAGCGAATGTCTTGCAACGTATCGGTAGGTGCAACGGGGAAGTATCCGCCTTTATTGGCGATTTTGTAACCCAAGTTGCCGCCGGGTTCTTTTCTACCCGCATTCCAGCCACCTTCTACCGAGTCTATGTAGTAATAGCCTTCATGTCCGGTTTGATCGAAACGAGCATCATCAAAGATAAAAAACTCTGGCTCTGGACCGCAAAAAACTGTATCGCCAATACCACTAGCAATTAAGTAATCCATAGCTTTTTGAGCAATAGAGCGGGGATCGCGATCGTATAGTTCCCCGGTACGAGGTTCTACAATCGTACAAACCATACTTAATGTTGGCACTTCCATAAATGGATCGAGCCAAGCTGTGGTTGGGTCGGGTCGCATTGCCATGTCTGAATTGTTGATTGCTTTCCAACCCCGAATACTAGAGCCATCGAAAGCAACGCCATCGGTAAAAGAATCTTCATCGATGAGGCTGCGGTGGAAGGTGCAGTGCTGCCAGATACCCAGCATATCAACAAATTTTAGATCGATTAGTTCGATATTATGGTCTTGAATCATTTTCAAGACTTCTTGGGGGGTTTCAGCCATTGATAACTCCTTGTTTAGCCGACGCACTCAAATTTATAATGATATTTTCTCTAACTGCTGTTGCAGGTGAGAACTAACTATGCCACCTCTGAATCATCCTAAAGACTGACTTGGGGCAGTTTTGTAGCTTACTACACAAAATACTGTTTTGCTCAATTCAAAGCTGCTGATTTGTTGATGAACAGGTGACGCGCGATCGCTCTTTTGGCTTAAAATTGTTCTAGAAGGGCGAGTTTTTCCTTGGCGTTACACAAATTTACAGATAGTGCGGTCGCCCCCTGTTAAAAATATTAAATATCAGATAAAAAAGTTGGAGAATTTTATGCGGGATGCTATTACAAGCTTAATTGGCACTTATGATGTGGCTGGTCGTTATTTTGACCGCAATGCCATTGATAGTCTCAAAACCTACTTTGAAACAGGAACCTCTAGAATCCAAGCCGCCGCAGCTATTAATACTAATGCGGCGGCTCTTGTCAAGCGTGCGGGTTCTAAGTTGTTTGAAGATTTGCCAGAGTTAATTCGTCCTGGTGGCAATGCTTACACCACAAGACGCTACGCTGCTTGTTTGCGCGATATGGATTATTATTTGCGTTATGCTACTTATGCTTTAGTTGCCGGCAATATGAATGTGCTAGACGAGCGAGTATTGCAAGGATTGCGCGAAACTTATAATTCTTTAGGAGTACCGATTGGGCCCACAGTTCAAGGTATCCAAATTATGAAGGATATCGTTAAAGCAGAGGTTGCGGCGGCGGGTGTAGCCGATACAAGTTTTGTTGATGAGCCGTTTGATTACATGACGCGCGAGTTGAGCGAACAAGATATTTAAACTTAGTCCAGGTTCTAAATAAAAAGCGGGAAGATAAAATTATCACCCCGCTTTTTATTATTGTTATTGTCTTGTTTGAGCTTTTGCCGCATCATCTGGGTTTGCTTCTTCAACTGCCTTGCTCTAGCTGTCCCACCTCTGCCTTTTTTGTTTCTACCCTCTTTCCTCGGCGATTCCCACCGCTTTAAGCGCTGGTTCATAACCATTAGTCTCCCAACAAGTAAACGTTTCAATGGGCAGGAGGAGACTCGAACTCCTACGGGTTTCCCCGCTGCATTTTGAGTGCAGTGCGTCTACCAATTCCGCCATCCGCCCGAACCAGAAGTTTTGCTAGTATAACCCATTGTATGCTCTTTTAACAAGGATTGATATTCTTGACTTGCTGCCCATCGATCGATTTCTCTAGCGCGCAATACGGGTACTGGGTGGCTTAGTTGGGCTGTTCGTGCTGAAACTAGCATTTCTCCAAGTTCGGTGTTGCTAATATCGTTGTAAGCATGAGCTTGGTCGATAAATGCCTCAAGGTTAAGCTGAGGAGCTAGGGTTGGCGAACCGCCTGCTAGTTTCATCAACAGTGACATGACTACTTTGGGGTTTTGAGTTGCAAGCAACGCTGCGCGATCGCACGTAAATTCGGCACACCGTACCCATTGTAATAATTGCGATTGTATGCTTTGTGCTAAAACTTCCCCCCAAGTAGGTATTTGACTGGCGGCGAGGATGAGTAAATTTATTGGTGTCAAATAAACGCTGTGATCGCATTTGAGATGACCTAGTTCGTGAGCAATTACTGCCTGAATTTCCTCTGGGGTAAGCAAATCAATTAAGGACGTATGCAGCACTACAAAAGGCTGTTTCCCGCGCATAGCGAAGGTATAGGCGTTAGGAATTGGGTGTTGGCGTACATATAGCTGCGGTGGCTCCAAATCCAAGATTGCACAAGCTTCTAGCAGCAACTGGTGATATTGGGGTAGTTGGTGCTTGCCTACTAACACGCTAGAAGCAATATTTTCTACATAAAAAAACTGCTCGGCTAAGGGTCCTAAAAGGTTTCGTACCATTAAATCTACACCAGGGATTTGTTTGATAGCCTTGGTTGCTTCTAAGTCTAGGGGGTGACGAAATTCGTCAGCTTTCAAACCAATTAAAGACGTTTTAGATAAAGACATAGACAAGTTAAATAGGTGACTTTATGCGCCATGATAACGAATCTATCACTGTGTCTAGCGATAGGTTAGGATAAAGTTGTAATGAGTTTACTTTAACAAATTAACAAGGCCGTAAATTAGCCTACAGACCGATTCAGTACACAAGTTTGTATAATACGTGCCTGTAAACCCCTGTTTTAATTACCAAAATGGTTGATAAATTATAATTATGCAAAAAGAGGCGGCAGCAACAAAACCAATTCGCTCCCTTGAAGATGCTGTAAATCGGTGTCAAAATTTGGGTATGCGTTTGAGCCGCCAACGTCGCTTTATTTTAGAGCTACTTTGGCAAGCAAAAGAACACCTATCAGCAAGAGAAATCTACGATCGCCTAAATCAGCAAGGTAAAGAGATCGGTCATACGTCAGTTTACCAAAACCTAGAGGCGCTTTCCAGTCAAAATATTATTGAGTGTATTGAGCGCTCTGATGGTAGATTGTATGGAAATATCAGCGATTCTCACAGTCACGTAAACTGTTTGGATACTAACCAAATATTAGATGTTGATGTCAAGTTACCCGTAGAGTTGTTAGCGCAAATTGAACAACAAATGGGCGTGAAAATCACTGATTATAATATAAACTTTTACGGCTACAGACAAAAAACCGATAACTAAAAGTTGGGAGTTGGAGTGAAAAAGTTGAACATTAATAGTTATAAGTTTTTGCTCCAATTTTTCTTGATAAGACGCGGTTACTAGCAGTATGAGCGATTCTAGCCTCAGACTAATGTTAATCGATGCAGACTTAATCTATCGTACTGGACTGCGCGTATTACTAGAAGAAGTTACTGATATAGAAGTAGTCGCTGAAGCCGACAGCGAAACGGTTGCAATACAAATATTAGAAATGCGCGATCGCCCTTCGTTAGACTTAGTAATTTTAGCTTTAAATACGTCTGTCATTCAAACCAATTGTATATCAATACAACTAGGCAAACAAATAAAACTTTTATATCCCAACTTACCTATATTGCTAGTTAGCACACCCTTAAACTATGCACAATTGTCGGTGGCTAAAGCTATAGGTATAGAAGGTTATTGTTTTAAAGATATAGCTGTTTCTGAGTTAGTAGCTATTATTAAACAAGTCGCAAATAGACAGTTTTTTTGGTCAACAGAGCCAAGTTTTAACTTATTGAGTAAATTTAAAGAAAATCTCCGTCTGTCTGGGTTGCAACAAATTGATAGGACTTTAAAAGACGTAACAACACAGTTACAAGTTCCGGGGTTAACGGTATTAGAAAAAGCCATTTTTGCCGGACATAGGAGAGAATTAATAGCCTCTCGTTGGTTGGTTAATCGGCTACTAAAGCCAAAAGCAACTATTGTTAATGATGGCACTTATCCTAAGCTTATAAAAAGCAAAAATTCACAACTTAAAGAAAACTCCCTTGTAGTAGCAAATAATAGATTAGTTCAATCGCCGCAACCTGATATATTTGCATTAACAAGAGCTAAACTACAACTTAACTTAGAGAATTTAACCAATATACCATTAGAAATTGATATTCTTAAGATAGAAAGAAAACGAGAATTGTTGAACATAGTTTTAACAAAAATCGAAGAAATTATTATGCAAATAAATACGGCTCAAGTACAATTAGAGCAGTTGCCAAAGATGCGCGAGGTAATTGTATTAGATTTATGGCAAGCGGTAACAATAGACTTTTTTGGTAAGTATTCAACAATTCAGTTAGAAGGAAAAACTCTAGAAATTGCTAATTATTTATTGCAAGATGCGGCAATTGTACAAAGCGAAATGTTGGCTAAAATACCAATGGTGCGAAGTCTGTTTTCTTATTTACTATTTGCTACGCCTTTAGTTATTGATAATGTTCCTTATTCTGCCTCTACTCCCGAAGCAATGGCAAGAGCAGAAATACTCCTACAAAACCTAATAGTTGAATTAGCTAATGCCGTAATTCAACCCTTATTAGATAAGTTGGGAAATATAGAAGTAATTAAACAAAGCTTTTACGATTCAAATTTAATTTCTACTCGTGAAATAGAGAAATTTAGAAATAGCTTATCTTGGAAATATCGCCTTAAAAAATCTATTATCGAACCTAAATTGATGTTTGAAAGTCGTTATGATTTATTTATATTTGCTAGTAGAGGAATTGCCACTTTGGCAATTTACGCACCTCGAAACCAAGAATTAAAACAGCTTACAGGTATTCCTTTAATAGTGACACTAGCTTTAGAATTTAGAGATGCCATTTCTCCGCGATTAAGATCCGCCGTAGCATTTTTAGGTAGCGGTGTTGTTTACGTGCTTACGCAAGTAGTTGGCAGAGCTATAGGATTAGTCGGACGCGGTATCTTGCAAGGTATTGGCGGCTCTATACCACCAAATAAATTTGGAAAAGATAGTGAAAAATTTAAGTAAGTATTTATAACTGCAAGCTTTACAGTATTGCTAGCTTTAGAAAGATTTGAGCTAATTAGTAGCTAGGTTTGAGTGCGGGTATATCCCAAAAATTTATCATGTGGCTGTACATATCCTATCTCTAGCCGCACTTTAGGTATATAAATCTTCTATTTGCCATATTAGCTTACCTCATCTTTTATAACTTGGACAAAAAATAACAAAAAGCTTTACAAAAGTTATTAAGTACGTTACATTCATTTACATAGCCAAGCGATCGCGCTTCTAGGTTTAACGCGTACCTTTGCTGTAAAGTCATCATAGGTTTTCTAAGCTAGGAAGCCTAAATTTGACATGGGTTGAAGCCAATTTGTAAATTTTCAACGCAATTAATAATTCTGGAGTTTTGACAATGACCTATACCATTGAGTCCGCGCAAAATATATTTTCTAGCACTCAAGTTCCCAGTCAGATTCCAGCTATCATCGCTCTATTCGACCAACTAAGCGTAGACGATCGCCTAGCATTGCTGTGGTATGCCTATACTGAAATGGGCAAAACCATCACTCCCGCCGCTCCTGGAGCCGCTCGTCTGCAATTTGCCGAGCGGATGCTAAAAGACATTCAGCAAATGTCTAACGAAGATCAAATGCAGATAATGCGCGAATTAACTACACGCGCCGATACGCCTCTTAGCCGTACTTATGGATTTTTTAGCGTCAATACTAAATTAGCTTTTTGGTACGAACTAGGGGAATTAATGAAGCAAGGGTTAGTCACTCCCGTACCCACAGGCTATCAAATGTCTCCCGGCGTGCAAATCGTTCTTGATGCGATTAAAAAGCTTGATGCAGGTCAGCAAATTACTGTACTTCGCAATACTGTAGTAGATATGGGCTTTGATACAGCCGTTGCTTCTAAGAGCGAGCCTCAAGCTGTCGAGCCTATGTTTGAGCGCGAAGCACCTGCTCCTACTAAGATTACCATTGCTGGCATTAACGAGCCTGCGGTATTGAGCTACGTTACAGCTATGAACTCTGACGACTTTAAGAGCGCCGTTGAATTATTTACCCCCGATGGTGCATTGCAGCCACCTTTCCAAAAACCTATTGTGGGACGAGAGGCGATCGCTAATTATATGCGTGCAGAAGCTCAAGGACTCAATATGATGCCTCAACAAGGTATCAGCGAAAGAACTCCCGATGGCTCTAAGCAAGTTAAAGTCACGGGTGTAGTTCAAACTCCTTGGTTTGGTGTCAACGTAGGCATGAATATTTCTTGGCGCTTTTTAATCAATCCTGAAGACAAAATTTTCTTTGTAGCGATCGATATGTTAGCTTCTCCTCAAGAATTGCTCAACTTACGCCCTACTAAGTAAAAAGTAGCTAGGAGACTTGGCTCCAAGTCTCCTATTGTTTTTGTATTTGCTCCCGCATCTTTTGCCGAAACTCGATAACTGCGTCCATTGGTGGTTCGGGAGAGATTGCATAATCAGCCAACAAACTTAAGTCTAATTGCGGCAAAAATCTACTTCTCTCTATGGCTTGATAGTTTCCGCTATCTAAATAATATAAAGAAAAACAATTATTTTCCCAAAACCAAACTTCCACGACTTGTAAACCTCTATAAACTTCTAGGGAATTAATACCGCCACGGTAACAACTACTTCGATGGCAATATCTGGGATTGGCTTCTCGCAATTGATGCAATAACATTCATCAGGCTCAATTCCTCGTGCTACTGTTTCTTGACGAAAAGTTGTCGAACCCAAGCCATAAAAACGGGTGCGTGTCTCCTCAAGGTAAACTTCTACAAGTCTGCCTATATTTGTTTTAATAAATTCGTGGCGACGGCTGGGGGACATTATTTCTAAAATTCCCTCTAGGTAAGCAATTCTCAAAGCGGAATTATCTACTAAATCAGCTAACAGACTTTCGTACATCTGCCAGCTAATATCGTTAATAATCAGTATCTGCTCGGAATCGGTAATGTGTCGCTGCAAATTGTCGAGTTTCTCGGCAATAGATAACATATTTTTTACCGGATAAACTGCGCTGAAGTTTTGTCTAATTTAGCCACTTGTACCGCGAAGTTCGTCTATTTTTGCCTTAACTACTTGAATATCTTGCCACATTAGCCATTTTGGACTACCTTGTTCGCGGGAGGCATTTCTTAATAAATAAGCTGGGTGCAAAATTGGCATACACAACCGCCCTTCCCACTCAATCCAAGTACCGCGAAGCTTAGTAATTCCAGTTTTGTTTCCGGTTAATCCTTTTACCGCCGTCGCTCCTGTTAGTAGAATAACTTTTGGATTTACTAACCGAATCTGCTCCAATATATAAGGCTTACAAGCAGCTATTTCCTCGGTAGTCGGTACGCGATTGCTAGGCGGACGGCATTTGATAATATTGCATACATAGGCATCTTCTTTAGCATTTAAGCCCACCGAAGCTAGAATTTTATCTAACAATTGCCCCGCTTTACCCACAAAAGGCAATCCCGTTTCGTCTTCATTTTGCCCTGGTGCTTCGCCGACAATCATAATTGGGGCTTTTAAGTCACCTTTTCCTATTACCGCATGATTGCGAGTTGCACCCAAAGGACAGCGATAACAATGGTTGCAGTGCTGCGCCAATTCCGTCATGCTGGCATAAGTACCGGGAGGAATAGGAATTTTAGCATCCGTCGGAATCAAATCCGATTGAAATGCTGTATCTTCTGGCGCTGCTACGGTGTCAAAGAGGCTGAGTTGTTCTTCGCTATTCATGGAAATTATTTACTTGCGTAGCGCGATCGCATCCTACTCTAATTTGCTTAATTTTAAACTGATTTTGCCCTTCACATTCCCCAAATTAAAGGTCAAAAGTAACAATTTTTTTGTTAACTTTTCCCAAAAATCAGTCAAGATCGAAGTAAGTCTGTTATGTAATTTATGCCACCTCGACTTTTTTGCGATCGCATTGATGCGGGAATTCAATTAGCTAGTACGATTTATACTACTATTACCCAACTGTCGGCAGATACAATTTTGCCGCCCCAAGTTGTGTATGGTTTGCCCAGAGGCGGATTACCTGTAGCTTTACCTGTCGCTCGACTGCTAAAATGCCCAATGAGCGCGATCGTTGCTAAAAAAATTACCCATCCCCAAAATCCCGAACTCGCTATTGGTGCTGTAACTGCCTTTGGAGATATTTTATGGGAAGAAAGCCGAATACCTAGAAAACTCCAACACAAACAAGCTGTACTAAATACGGCTTTGGCTACTGCTAAAGCCCAAAACAAGCAATTTAGCCCCGCTTGTCCTGATGTTAATTTAACTGGTGCGATCGCAATTATTGTTGATGATGGCATTGCTACGGGGCTAACTATGGCTGTAGCCGCCCAATCGTTGAAAATCCACAAACCCGCAGCAATTTGGCTGTGTGCGCCTGTGGCTCCTTCTAACTTGCTGCCTTGGCTACAAACTTGGGGCGATTTCTTAGTTATTCTAAATACACCAGAACCTTTTTTTAGCGTGAGTAACTTCTACGATCGCTTTGAACAAGTCCCAACGGAGGATGCTATTGCTTGTCTGTACCAGCAAACAGAGTGGTTAAATTCCGAAAATTAAGAAAAACTTTACAAAGTACCTACTTTATGCGTTAGCAATTTTACTCTAAAAAATGCTATGGTAAATTGCAAGTACAAAGAAGCTCATCTGTTTGCTATAGATTAACTAAAAAGCAGGGTGCAACTTTTTTTAGACTGTAAAGTTTGAGGGAAGTATACTGCCAATGGTTAATTTTTTCCGCGCTTGAAGTAAAGCTAGGTTATTAACAAACAGTTGCTATTAAATCTTAACACCAGTGATAGAAAAAAGAAGAACACGCGATTTACCCCAAATAAACGAAAGAATCCGCTTCCCGCAAATTCGAGTAATCGACAGTGACGGGTCGCAGCTAGGTATTATTACTCCTCAAGAGGCGCTAACAATTGCTGAAGAACGAGGATTAGATTTAGTTTTACTAAGTGATAAAGCCGAACCGCCAGTTTGCCGAATTATGGATCACGGCAAATACAAGTTTGAGCAAGAAAAGAAAGCGCGAGAGGCGAGGAAAAAGCAACACACCGCCGACGTTAAAGAAGTAAAGATGCGCTATAAAATTGAGGAACATGATTACAAAGTGCGGATAAACCAAGCCGAGCGTTTCCTCAAAGACGGCGACAAGGTAAAAGCAACAGTCATGTTTCGCGGTCGAGAAATTCAACACAGCGACTTAGCCGAAACCTTGCTAAAACGTATGGCGACAGACTTACAAACTTTTGGAGAAGTGCAGCAAGCACCCAAAAAAGAAGGACGCAACATGATGATGCTGATTTCTCCGAAAAAATAAAGTCAGCTCAGATAATTTATCAAGAGACGTTTATAAACACGTCTCTTATTTTATGGAAAAAAGTTATCCCTGTTGATAGCCTTCTACAGTAAAGCCTGCGGCAACAATAGCTTGCTTAATAGTTTCTTCCGAGGCGGCAGATTCTACGGTAACAGTTTTAGCTTCAACATCGACATCAATTTTGGCATCGGGTTCCATAGTATGGATAGAATCAGTAATTGTTTCGCCACAGCCAGCGCACATGATATTAGGAACTTTGAGTTGGAGTGCCATATTAAAACGTAAGGTATATTTCAGGCTCTAATTCTAAAGCTTAGTGGTGCAAATTCTCATTACCCTACAGTTGGATAATCAGAGAATCTAGCAAAATGCGAATACCGTAAAATATCTGTATATCGCTCAATTCTAATTAAATAACTATGGCTTCTCATCTTCAGTATCTTAGCGGTAATGAAATTCGGACAAAATTTCTAGATTTTTACGCCCAAAAACAACACCAAATTTTACCTAGCGCTTCCCTCGTACCAGAAGATCCCACAGTGCTGCTAACGATCGCGGGGATGTTACCATTTAAACCGATATTTTTAGGACAAAGGCAGTCGGAATATAAACGGGCGACTACTTCCCAAAAGTGCATTCGTACCAATGATATTGAAAATGTTGGACGCACCGCCAGGCATCATACCTTTTTTGAGATGCTGGGTAACTTTAGCTTTGGAGACTATTTTAAGGAACAAGCGATCGCTTGGGGATGGGAATTATCAACGCAAGTATTTGGACTAAAACCAGAGAACTTAGTTGTCAGTGTATTTGAAGATGACGATAAAGCTTATGCTATTTGGCGCGATAAAATCGGCGTTGTGGAAGCACGAATCAAGCGCATGGGCGAAAATGATAACTTTTGGGCGCTTGGTCCTACAGGCCCTTGCGGTCCTTGTTCGGAGATATACTACGACTTTCACCCCGAACGCGGCGATGAAAATATTGATTTAGAAGACGATTCTCGGTTTATTGAGTTTTACAACCTAGTATTTATGCAGTATAACCGGGATGTAGAGGGCAATTTGACCCCGTTGCAAAACAAAAATATTGATACAGGGATGGGGTTAGAAAGGATGGCGCAAATCCTCCAACAAGTCCCAAATAACTACGAAACTGACTTAATTGCGCCCATTGTTAAAACTGCAGCCCAAATTGCAGGGATTGATTACGCCCAAAGTGACGAACAAACTAAAATATCTCTTAAAGTAATTGGCGACCATATCCGCGCTGTAGTTCATATGATTGCTGATGGAATCGCAGCATCCAATGTTGGACGTGGTTATATCTTACGCCGCTTGATTCGCCGGGTAGTACGTCACGGGCGATTAATGGGGATACAAGGAGAATTTACGACTCAAGTAGCCGAAAGTGCGATCGCACTTTCTGAAGACGCTTACCCAAATGTCCGCACCAAAGCCACCGCAATTAAAAATGAACTGCAACGAGAAGAAGCTAATTTTCTTAAAACTTTGACTAAGGGCGAAAAATTATTAGCCGATATATTAGCCAAGTCGCCCACAGAAATTTCTGGTAAAGATGCCTTTATTCTCTACGATACTCACGGATTTCCTTTAGAGCTTACTCAAGAAATTGCCGCCGAACACGGGACAAAAGTTGATGTAGAAGGCTTTGAGGAAGAGATGGAAATTCAAATCGGTACTTCTAAGGGAGCGCATGAAACAATTGATTTAACGGCAAATTCTCTCAATCAACTAGCATCGGGAATTAATGCTACTCAGTTTCTTGGCTATACTCAGCCTTCAACTCCTGCTCAAGTTATGACACTAATTGTTAACGGACAGCAAGTAGAATCCGCCGAAGCCGGAAGTGACGTACAAGTATTATTAGATCAAACGCCATTTTATGCCGAATCCGGTGGACAAATAGGCGATCGCGGTTACTTGTCTGGTGATACTATAGTTGTTGCTATTAACGACGTTAAACAGCAATCGGGTATCTATATTCATTACGGACGTATCGAACGCGGTACGTTGCACGTAGGCGATCCTTTAACCGCCCAGATCGATCGCGCTTGTCGTCTGCGCGCCCAAGCAAATCATACTGCTACTCACTTATTGCAAGCAGCTTTAAAAAAGATTGTCGATCCTTCTATTTCGCAAGCGGGTTCTTTGGTAGCTTTTGATAGACTGCGTTTTGACTTCAATTGTCCGCGTCCAATTACACCAGACGAATTACAGCAAATAGAAGCACAAGTAAATACTTGGATAGCCGAAGCCCATCATGCAGATATAGAAATAATGCCCATAGCCGAAGCAAAAGCTAAAGGTGCGATCGCTATGTTTGGGGAAAAGTACGGCGATGTGGTGCGAGTAATTGATTTTCCTGGGGTATCGATGGAATTATGCGGCGGTACTCATGTGCGAAATACAGCAGAAATAGGAGTATTTAAAATAGTTTCCGAAACTGGGATCTCGTCGGGAGTGAGGAGAATTGAAGCTGTCGCTGGGGCGGCGGTGTTGGATTACTTAAACGTGCGCGATAAAGTAGTTAGAGAATTGAGCGGCTTCTTTAAGGTAAAACCGGAAGAATTGCCCGAACGGGTTACAGTTTTACAAACAGAATTAAGAACCGCTCAAAAGCAACTAGAATCGCTAAAAGCCGAACTTACCCTACATAAATCTGAAACTTTGCTAACTGAAGCACAAAGCATTGGCGACTACAAAATTATAGTTGCCCAAATTGGCGAAGTCGAGCCAGATTCGCTCAAAATTGCGGCGGAAAGGTTGCTACAAAAAATCGGCAAAGGTGCAGTAGTCTTAGGTTCGGTTCCCGAAACTGACAAAGTTAGCTTAGTTGCGGCTTTTAGTCTTGATGTAAATAAAAAAGGCTTGCAAGCAGGTAAGTTTATGGGCGAAATTGCTAAAATTTGTGGCGGTGGCGGTGGCGGAAGACCAAACTTAGCCCAAGCTGGAGGAAGGGATGCAAGTAAATTGCCAGAAGCACTAGAATACGCTCGTACTCAATTGCGATCGGCTTTAAGCTAGTAATTTGGGTGGAAATTATCCACCCTAGACATTAATCTCGTTAAGCTCATATTTTGGAGCAAAAACAATGATTACCCAAGCTCAATCTACCAATCAAACTGAGATAGTTTATCCAGATTGCGACGGCGAACCAATGTCAGATAATACCAAGCAATTTCGCTGGATAGTTACGATTAAAGAAGGTTTGGAATGGCTGTTTAAAGACGATGCGAATGTATTTGTCGCTGGGGATTTGCTGTGGTATCCCGTAGAAGGCGATAACGTTACCCGCGCCGCACCAGACGCTATGGTAATTATAGGTAGACCAAAAGGCGATCGCGGTTCGTATCAGCAATGGAAAGAAGGAAATATTGCACCACAGGTGGTATTCGAGGTTCGTTCGCCTGGAAACACGCAAACCGGATTAGATAAAAAGCTAGTATTTTACGATCGCTATGGGGTGGAAGAATATTATCTATACGACCCCGATAAGGGGGATTTAAGCGGTTGGCTGCGCCGTGAAGGACGATTAGACGTAATCGACCAAATGATAGATTGGGTTAGCCCTAGATTGGGGATTAAATTCAATATGTTGGGTACAGAATTGCAACTGTACAGACCCGATGGCGAAAAATTTGCTACTTATGTAGAGTTGGCAACATTTAGAGAACAAGAAAAACTCGCTAAAGAACAAGCGCAACAACAGTTGGAACGATCGCAGCAGCAGTTAGAACAGTCGCAACAACAGTTAGAACAAGAAAAAGTGCGCTCGCAACAATTAGCCGCCAAACTCCGAGAATTAGGCATCGATCCCAACTAACTTGAGAGGAAATTATGGGTAGATTAAATCCTTACACGCTTCAAATGCAGATTACCCGAATGTTCGAGCAAGGGCAATCATTATTTGCAACTACAAAGGTGCAAGATTGGCTTACTGAGCGCAATCACAATCCAGCAGATTACAATATTAAATTTCTCCAAAAACCTGCGCCACCAGGGTCAAAAGAGGTAATGGTAGTAGAAATTCAACTAAGTCGCCGCGATGGACAACCTGTAGATCCTTGGTTGCAAGAACAAGCAAATCTTCATGCTTGATATCAAAGAGAATTTGCTTCAATCCCAATTTTTGTAGCTGTAAACTGCTCAAGATTGGGCGACGCGCGGGGGGTAGTAATGTGGGTAAATTTATATGATTAACAAAAATTCTTCAGAAACCCAAAATGGCGTAGAGACGTTGCAGTGCAACGTCTCTACAGGCGGCTGGTACAAACGAGTATTTGCTTGGTTAATGGCAAATGGAACAGTAGAGTATGAAAAAAAGATACGCGATCGCAAACAAGCTTTATTTACAGACTTGCACGGCACTATATTAGAAATTGGCGCTGGTACAGGCGCTAACGCTGCTTACTATCCAACTGATATTAATTGGATTGGAGTCGAACCTAATCCATTTATGCACTCGTATTTGCAAAAAAACGCCGAAAAATTAGGTTTAAACGTCGAAATTCAAACAATTTCCGCCGAACAACTAGAGGCGCAAGATAATAGTATCGATACTGTTGTTAGTACGTTGGTTTTGTGTTCTGTACCAAATTTAGATAAGACGTTACAGGAAGTTTTGAGAGTGCTGAAACCAGGAGGACGTTTTCTATTTATCGAACACGTTGCTGCACCAATAGATACTTTGTTGCGCCAGGTACAAAATACAGTTAAACCAGTTTGGAATATAATCGGCGATGGTTGCAATCCCAATCGAGAAACTGGAGTGGCTATCAAAAATGCTGGTTTTGCAAAGGTTGATTACCAAGATTTTCAAGCACCAGTTCCCATTGTTACCCCGCATATTATTGGCGTAGCAACAAAAGCTACTTAAAAAAACTGCACTACAGTTGTAGATAATTTTAAGGAGCTTGGGAACGTTTACGGTAGTGATGGTAACGAGCAAGAGCTTGATGGTGTCGGCGCCAAAAAGACCAATGGAAGATCAAGTCTAAAGACCAAGAGC
>JAESGR010000628.1_pt1 | contig 19298 bp, 15 predicted proteins | sample 9269771 | NCBI WGS metagenome assembly JAESGR01 (sample SAMN15739572, study PRJNA653492) | algae metagenome | isolation source: Chroococcus sp. CMT-3BRIN-NPC107 and co-occurring heterotrophs from well... | place: USA: Clark Mountains Wilderness, California | collected 2010-04-18 | reverse complement strand
CCATTTCCGGTATCATCAAATCAAGCAGCGCAATTTCAAAAGGCTCGCCTTGTGCGACGGCACTCCGCATTTGTTCAAGCGCGTCCGAGCCGGAAGCGGCTTCAGCCACAATCATTCCCCAAGAATGCGTCTGGTGCAAAAATATTTGGCGATTCGTTTGATTGCCATCGACTATCAATATTCGCACGCCCTCGAGCGAAACATCATTATCCGTTAAAGCCGGAGAACTTTGCGTCGCCTGTTTTTCAAAACGCGCCGTAAACCAGAAAGTCGATCCCTTTCCCAACTGGCTGATAATGCCGATTTCGCCGCCCATCAACTCAACCAGCTGTTTGGAAATTGCCAGACCTAAACCCGTGCCGCCGTATTTGCGGGTCGTCGAGCCGTCCGCCTGCACAAAGGCTTGAAATAACTGCCGCTGTGCCTTTTCGGAAATTCCGATGCCGGTATCTGTCACTTCAAACTGAAGGGTAATGTAATTTCCCGCATCGCTCTGTTGGTGAACATTAACGGCTACTTCGCCTTTTTCGGTGAACTTAACGGCGTTGCCGATCAGATTCGTCAGAATTTGGCGCAGCCGTCCAGGGTCGCCGAAAAGCAGCGTCGGCACGTTACTGTGGACGAGTGAAGTAATTTCGAGTCCTTTGGTCTCCGCACGTCCGGCAAGCATTTCGACGGTTGATTCGATTGTTCCGCGCAAATCAAAATCGATTTTCTCGAACTTGAGCTGACCGGCTTCAATTTTCGAGAAGTCGAGAATATCGTCAATTATTGTCAGCAGCGCGTCGGCGCTCGTTTCGATGGTTTTGGCATATCCCTGCTGGCGAACGGATAAATCCGTATCAAGCAGAAGTCCGGTCATACCGATGACGCCGTTCATCGGCGTTCTGATTTCGTGCGACATATTGGCTAAAAACTCGGATTTCAGCCGTGTTGACTCGACAGCCGCATCTCGAGTCTGTTTGAGTTCTTCTTCCATTCGTTTGCGCTCGGAGTTATCGTGGGCGACGGCGAACATTAACTGCTCGCTTTCCGACCAGTGCGAAGTCCAAATCGTACTGACGAGCGTTCCATTTTTGTGCCGGTAGCGGTTTTCAAAATTGTTGGTTTGTTCGCCGGACACAATTCTTGCCGCTATCTCATTCGTTTTGCTGACATCTTCGGGGGCGACCAAATCCATATATTGACGACCGATAAGTTCTTCGGGCTGATAGCCCCATATTTTGAAACAAGCCGGATTGATAGTCACGAAACGCCCTTCGGCATCAACGGTGCAAATCACATCGAGCGCGTTATCAATTACCGCTCGCTCGCGTTTCGCCGCTTCTTCCAAAGCATTTTCGGTGCGACGGCGCTCAGTAACATCCATCATCGAGCCGATCATTCTTAACGGCTTTCCGCTTTTGTCAAAGACGATGTAGCCGCGGTCGACGATAAAAGCGTATGTACCGTCATGGCGTTGAAAACGATATTCATCCGTCCAGCTTTGCTCTCGATCCTCAATTGCCTGATGAATGCTTTCTTCGACGCGGTGTAAATCGTCCGGATGAAGACGGTTCGTCCACGAAACTATATCCGTTCCGGTTTCTTCAAGACTGTAACCGAACAAATTTTGAAAATTCTGATTCCACAGCAATTCGTCGGTCGTTAAATCCCAGTCCCAGACGACATCATTGGTCGCGCGGGTCGCTAATTGAAAACGCTCTTCGCGCACGCGTAGATTTTCCTGAACGATTTTGCGCTCCTCAATCTCTTCGGAGAGAGATGCGGCAATGGCAGACAAAGCCTGCTCGATGCGTTTACGCTCGGTAATATCGCGGGCAATCTGTGATGCGCCAGCAATTTCGCCCGCCGCGTTTTTAATCGGGGAGATCGTCAGCGACAAATCACACAGACTGCCGTCTCTCTTCATTCGCACGGTTTCGTAATGCACGACGCTTTCGCCGCAGCTGATGCTTTCTATGATGTGCGATTCTTCGTCTTCGCGTCCGGGCGGAAAAAGCAGGAGAATGCTTTTTCCGATAACTTCATCAGTGCAGTATCCGTAAAGCAACTCGGCGCTTCGATTCCAACTCATAATAACGCTGCTTAAATCCGTGCTGATAATGGCGTCATTCGACAATTCGACGATCGAGGACAGTTGAATCAATTGTTCTTCCGCTTGTTTCTGCTTCTGTCTTCGTGCCGCATTTTCCAGTTCGCGCTCGATGGCTGGAACGAGGCGCGTCAAATTATCTTTCATCAGATAATCGTTAGCACCTTTGAGCATTGCTTCGACGGCAATATCTTCGCCGATGGCTCCCGAAATGATAATAAGCGGAATGTCCTGACCGCTTTTCTGCAAGACTCTGAGCGCATCCAAACCGGTAAAGTGCGGCATTGTGTAATCGGAAAGAATAATATCCCACTTACTCTCGTCGAGCGCGGTTTTCATACCAGCCGCCGTTTGCACGACTGCTGATTGAACCGTATATCTTTCGTTTGATAAATGACGCAGAAGCAGAGCAGCATCATCCTTTGAATCTTCGACAATCAAAGCTTTGACAGTTTTCATGTTATTGGTCTTTCTAGGGGAGGCATTAACAGAAGTAAATTCCTTAAATACGTAAAAGTCGGCGGAAACGATATAATGAAAAATCGTTTTAACTGGTAATCAAACGCCGTGCCATGCATTAAAAATATTTATTTCTTTAAAAAACTCACATTTATTAATGGATTAACTTTCATTAAAAATAAGTCGATTCAAAAATGAGAGCGGAAAAGTGCCCCTTTTTTCCGGTTATGTGGCGTTTTTCCTTAGCATAGTTTAGAATTGCACTCATATAACAGAAAGTTTTTGTCTCAAAAAAACACTTCTTCATTATTTAATATTGTGCGCCTACAGATGCTTCACTAACATATCTTTTTAGAAGCAGTTTGTTTTCAGTATGTCAAAATTAGGTTGCGATAGTCGAAAATAAATCATACGCTTAAGAAGCCGTCCTCCACGAGCAAAATAAATTCCAAACGGCTAATTATCACAACTACCATATTCGGGTAGGTTAAACGCTTTTGCAGTTTGTTTATTAACCCCAAGCCTTGCTGTCTTTCTGGTATTATTGGACAGCTCATCGCTTTTACTTCTCGAAAACCTCAATCCGAGGGCGTACAGCAAGCCTTGTCCAATTTAAGAATGTATTACGACACAAATTGTCCGGGAGATTAATTATATGAGCGTTCAGAGTGACATATTAAATTCACCTTTAACTGAGGATTTACGTAATTTAGAGATACGCTACCGGCATGTTTTTGAAACTGCCCGTGATGGAATTCTTATTCTCGACGTAACGACTAGAAAAATCATCGACGTCAATCCGTATATAATGGATCTGCTCGGCTATTCGCGTGAAGAAATTCTTGGCAGAGAACTTTTTGAAATCGGATTGCTCAGGGATGAGAAAGCAAACGTCGATGTTTTTAAGGAATTACAACAACAAGGTAATATTCGCTGTGAAAATTTGGCTCTCGAAACTAAACATGGCTCGGTTCTGGAAGTAGAAATCGTTAGTAATGTTTACGAAGAAAATGCTCATTCCATAATTCAATGCAATATTCGCGATGTTACCAAACGCAAAAGAGCTGAAGATGCCATTCAAAAACTTAATGAGACACTAGAACAGCGAGTTGAGGAACGAACGCGTAAACTCGAAGTTGCTAACAAAGAGTTGGAAGCTTTTTCGTATTCGGTTTCTCATGATTTGCGTGCGCCGCTGCGGGCGATTGACGGATTCAGCCGCGCCCTGCTCGAAGATTACTACGAACAAATAGATGAAACCGGGCAGAACTATCTGGAGCGCGTCTGTGCGGCAAGCCGTCACATGTCCGATCTGATCGACGATTTACTGAATTTGTCACGTATCGGTCGCAGTGAGATGCAATCCGCGCCGGTGAACTTGAGCGAGCTGGCGTGCTCAATTTCCGAACAATTACAGGAAAGCGAGCCTCAGCGTCTCGTAACATCCACTATCGAAGAAAACATCGTTGTCATTGGTGACAAAAGATTGCTGCGCATCGCCCTGCAAAATCTTTTTGATAACGCCTGGAAATTTACTTCAAAACAGGTACGGTCAGAAATCTCTTTCGGACAAATTAAAAGCGCGGGCAAAACCGAGTATTTCGTCCGCGATGACGGCGCGGGTTTTAATATGGCTTATGCAGATAAGTTATTCGGCGTATTTCAACGTTTACACACTACAAAGGAATTTGACGGCACTGGAATCGGACTCGTGACGGTTCAGCGAATCATCCATCGGCACGGCGGTTTCATTCGAGCCGAAGGCGCAGTAGGCGCGGGCGCGACTTTTTATTTTACGCTCTTAGATAACTGAATAAGGAAATCCAAATGAACACGAAATTAATTTTATTGGTCGAAGACAATGAAAACGACGAACTGCTGATGTTGCGAGCGCTGAAAAAAAATCGCATTGATAATCGAGTGGTCGTTGCCCGTGACGGCGTTGAAGCGCTCGATTACCTTTTTTCGACTGGCGAATACGCAGGAAACAAGGTTGAAGATTTGCCGCATTTGATACTGCTCGATTTGAAACTACCGAAAATAAACGGTCACGAAGTCTTAAAACGAATGCGCGCCAATCCGCTGACCAAATACATACCGGTCGTCGTGCTCACCTCTTCGACCGAAGAAAAAGATATTATCGGCAGCTACGATTCGGGCGCGAACGGTTTCGTTCAAAAGCCGGTTAATTTCAACGAGTTTGTCGAAGCGGCTGACCGACTCGGCGTCTACTGGCTCGGCGTCAATCGCACCATCAATCCGAAATAATATGAAACCTCTCAAAGCATTAGTCGTCGAAGATTCAGAAACGGACGAAGAATTACTGCTCCGGCAATTAGCCAAAGCGGGCTATGACGTTCAGTCAATCAGAGTGCAAACAGCAGCGGATATGGAAAAAGCGCTTGCGGAACTCGAGTGGGATATTATTCTTTCCGATTATGCGATGCCGGGCTTTACCGGACTGGACGCACTGCGAGTTTTGAAGGAAAGCGGGCAAGACATTCCTCTGATTATAATTTCGGGAACCATCGGTGAAGACGTCGCGGTCGAAGCGATGCGCGTCGGCGTTGACGATTATTTACTGAAGGGAAATCTGACGCGTCTCGCGCCTGCTATCGAGCGCGAGCTTGAAAATGCGGCGAGCCGGCAGGCGCAGAAGCAGGCGGAAGCATCTCTGCGCCGAAGCGAAGAAAGTCTTGCCAACGCGCAGCGGATCGCTCATATTGGAAACTGGGACTGGGATATTCTAAACGATAAACTTTCCTGGTCCGAGGAAATTTACCGAATTTTCGGTCTCGATCATTCCGAATTTGGAGGCACATATGAAGCCTTTTTTGAGACCGTTCACCCGGATGACAGGCAAATGGTTCAAGCAGCGGTGGAGGCGACACTGACCCAAAACGCTATTCATAATTACGAACACCGTATTATACGTGCAGATGGTGAGGAAAGAGTCGTCTGTGAAATCGGCGAAGTAACCTTCGACGAATCGGGCACTCCTATCCGGTTTACCGGAACGGTGCAGGACATCACCGAACGCAAACGTGCCGAAAAGGCTTTGGAAGAATCAGTAAAACGAGAACGGGCGATGATCGAAAACTCGCTCGACGTCATCTGCACGATTGACGCGGAAGGTAAATTTGTTTCAGTCAGTCCGGCATCTTTGAAAGTTTGGGGCTATCAGCCGGAAGAACTCGTTGGGCAACCTTACATCGATCTTATCGCACCGGAAGACGTTGCTAAAACCAATCAGGAAGCACTCGAAATCATGTCCGGCGTTGAGACAACCAATTTCGAGAATCTCTACATTCACAAAAACGGCTCACCGGTCAATGTTATGTGGACGGCTTTCTGGTCGAAAAAGGACAATTTAATGTTTTGCATTGCGCACGATATCACCGAACGAAAAACGGCTGAAGTCGAAATGCGGCTGATGAAAAGCGCGGTTGATTCGATTATCGAAGGTATTATTATAACTGATGCGCAAAAGCCGAATAATCCGATTATTTATACGAATGCCGCTTTTGAAAATCTGACTGGATATACCTATGAGAAAGTCAAAGGTCAAAACTGCCGCTTTTTGCAGGGAGAAGAAACAAATCAGCGAACAATTGATGAAATCAGAGAAGCAATCGAACAGGAAACAGCGTTTCGCGGCGAAATCCTCAATTATCGTAAGAGTGGCGATTCATTTTGGAATGAACTGGTAATTTCTCCGGTTTCCGATTCGTCAGGTCGTGTAACTAATTTTGTTGGAGTTCAACAGGATATTACCAAGCGCAAACGAGCGGAACAGCAAATAATCGAAAGCGAAGAAAAATACCGGATTATCGTTGAAACGGCGAACGAAGGAATATGGCTGGCGGATGTCGAGTCGGTTACTACCTATGTTAACCGGCAAATGGCTGAAATGCTAGGCTATACGGTTGATGAAATGCTCGGGAGACCGATTTTTGACTTTATCTTTGAAGATGATTTCTCCGCTGCGAAAGACAAAGTCACGCAGCGCATCGAAGGCGAATCGGAGACGAATGAATTTCGCTTGCGAAGAAAGGACGGTTCGGAAATAATCACGCATTACAATGCCAGCCCGATCAGAAATCAAGCCGGCGAGATTGTCGGATTTCTCTCGATGAATACCGATATTACCGAACGCAAAAAGGCTGAAAGAGAATTACAGAATGCCGAGGCTAAGTTCCGCAATCTGGTCGAATCCTCGCCGGCAATCGTTTACCTCAGCGAACCAGATCCGCCCTTTGCAACCGTTTACGTCAGTCCGAACATCACCAGGTTCGGTTATCCGGTCGAAGAATGGTTCGATCGACCGGATATGTGGATTAGTCTTATTCACGAAGAAGACCGGGCGCGCGTTCTTCGCGCTGTCGCAAACACCACCGAACGGGAAAGCGAAACCGAGCTTGAGTACCGGATTGTAGCCAGCGATGGAACAATACTCTGGATTCACGATAAAGGGCGTTTTGTCTTCGATGAGCAGGGAAATAAAACCGGCTGGCAGGGAGTGATGATCGATATTACGAAAACCAAGCAACTCGAAGAACAGCTTCGTCAATCGCAGAAGCTCGAGTCAGTCGGTCTGCTAGCCGGCGGCATCGCGCATGATTTCAACAATATGCTGACGGCGATCAACGGTTACAGCGATTTAACTTTGCGTCGTCTAAAAGAAGATGATCCGATACGCTCCAATATCGAAGAGATTAAGAAAGCCGGACAGCGTTCAGCTGATTTGACCCACCAGTTATTAGCTTTCAGCCGCCAGCAAGTAATGCAGCCGGCAATAATTGATCTTAACCAAGCAATCCTGGAAATCAGCAAAATGCTCGAGCGTGTCCTTGGTGAAGACATTCAGTTAACCACAACGCTTAATTCAAAAGTCGGTCGAGTCAAAACTGATCCCGGACAGCTCTCGCAGATCATTATGAATTTAGCCCTCAACGCGCGGGACGCGATGCCGCATGGCGGTAAATTAACGATTGAAACAGATAACGTGTTTCTCGAACCGGACTATGCGAGTCGGCATGCCGGTGTTCTGCCTGGAGCTTATGTCATGCTGGCGGTTTCGGATAGCGGCATTGGAATGAATGACGCGACAAGAGAACACATTTTCGAGCCGTTTTTTACTACCAAAGAAGTGGGGCAAGGAACCGGTTTGGGACTTGCGACGGTCTACGGAATCGTCAAACAGTCGGGCGGCAGCATCGAAGTTTATAGCGAAGAAGGACTTGGAACGACATTTAAGGTTTATTTTCCCCGCGTTACAGAGCAAGCCGCGCCGGAAAAGACAAAAGAGATTTCTGCTGAATTGCCTCAAGGAACGGAAACAATATTGCTGGTTGAAGATGAAGATCTGGTCCGTCATCTGTCCAGACAGATTCTGGAGGAAAGCGGTTATACGGTAATCGAAGCCCGAAACGGGCTGCACGCTCTCGAAATTTGTGAACGGGGAGATTATCAATTCGACTTGCTGATGACCGATGTGGTGATGCCGCAAATGGGCGGACGCGAGCTGGCAGAAAAATTAAAATCTAGGTTGCTGGAGATTAAAATCCTGTTTACATCCGGTTATACAGACGATGCCATCGTCAGGCACGGAGTAATAGAAGCCGACACTAATTTTATCCAGAAACCATTTTCGCCGGAAAAACTGGCTGAAAAGATCAGAGAAATTCTTGATGGTGTCTGAAAATCATAAAACTTTCACTCTTAATTTTTGCGTCGCAGTCTGACCTTAAATTAAAATTAACAGTAGAAATTAGTGGTGTGTCTTTCACTCCACTGCTTTTCAGGCGTGTCAGAGCGAATGTTGTCACAGTTTATATTTCATTTTCACCCTGTCCAAAAAATACCTTTTTGGACAGCCCTGGCTTTTCTCCTAAGCGTCATTTCACCTTGTAATTGTAATGTTAAAATAATTGTTTCATAGAAGGCTCTTTTTGAAGCATCTTATTTTATCGCTTTTAGATACCAGCTCTAAAGGTCGATTGGCTGTAACGGTAAATGATATGATTTAATTCTTAAATTTATTTTCTCCACTTAACTAGGATTGTCTTGATTACCTGGTTTTAATTTAAGGAACAAAAAGTAATGAACCAAGATACCGATTTTCATCAAGCATCCGAAGAATCCAAAACAATTAATACGCCGGCATTGCCTCAGACAGAACGAGGAAAAATTACCGCGCACGAATTAGAAAATCCTCTTTTGACTGCAGTAAATGAGAGCGAAACACAAATTGCTGCGGATCTAGCGGGGATGCGCAGACTGTACGAGCTGCAGTCGAAGCTGGCGGACCAAAATGATCTCAAGACGGCGCTCAGTGACGTGCTTGCAGTGGCATGCGAGTTCACCGGTACCGACCGCGGCTGCGTCCAGCTTCTCAGCGATGACGGCGAGCGGCTGGAAATGTTTGTCTGGCAGGGCTATACCGCCGACAGCCCTTTTATCTCGTTCTTTCGCTACGAGGGTTTGAAGACCGGGTGCGAGGTGACGCGGGTTCAGCGGCAGCGCCTGATCATCGAAGAGACGATTGGTTTCCCAGGTTTGGGCGGCACCGAAGCCGGCGCAGCCGCATCCGCCGACGGAATTCGCGCCAGTCAGTCCACACCGATGACGAATGGGGCGGGAGAAACTATCGGTGTCATCAGCACACAATTCCGCCAGCCTCATCGTTCAAGCGACCACGAACTCCGGCTGATGGACATGCTTGCCTGGACGGCAGGGCAATTTCTTGAGCGCCACCGGGCAGATGCCGCCAACCGCGAGTTTGACGCACGTTTTCGCGCTCTGGTGACGGCGAGTTCTGACGCGCTTTATCAAATGAGCGCCGATTGGAGCGAGATGCGCCAGCTTCAAGGCGGAAATTTTATCGCCGACACTGAAGAGGCGAGGAGGGATTGGCTCGAACTATACATTCACCCGGACGACCAGCCGAAGGTCTTAGCGGCTGTCAATGAAGCCATTCGCACAAAAAGCATCTTTGAACTCGAACACCGCGTCCGGCTTGCCGACGGCGGAATCGGTTGGACGTTTTCGCGAGCGATTCCAGTGCTTGATGCCGGCGGCGAGATCGTCGAGTGGTTCGGCGCGGCGAGCGATGTCACCGCCCGCAAACAGTCGGAAGAAAAAGTACGCGAATCCGAAGAAAAGTATCGCAGTTTGTTCAATTCGATTGACGAAGGCTTCTGCACGGTCGAAGTTTTATTCGACGAAAACGAACGGGCAATTGATTTTCGTTTTCTCGACACGAATCCAGCATTCGGACTGCAAACCGGACTCGCCGACGCAACCGGCAGAACTATGCTTGAACTGAAGCCGAATCACGAAAGTTTCTGGTTTGATACTTTCGGCAACGTCGCGCTCTCCGGCGAAAGCGTCCGCTTTGAAGCTTATGCGGCGGCGCTAAAGCGCTGGTTCAGCGTTTACGCACAGCGCGTCGGCGATCTGGAAGATCGGCAGGTCGCCATCGTTTTTTTCGACATCAATGAACGCAAACAAGCCGAAGAAATTTTGCGCGAATCCGAAGCGCGACTACAAAAGGCAATCGGCATCGAAACCGTCGGCGTCATATTTTTCGATGCCGAAGGCAATTTGACCAGCTGCAACGACGCTTTTCTCGAAATGTCCGGTTTCCCGCGCGAGCAAATCCAATCGGGAGAAACCAACTGGGAGGATTTAACACCCCCCGAATGGATGGCGCGCTCTAAACAAGCCTTCGCCGAATTGCAGAGAAAAGGGCGCACCACGCCTTACGAAAAAGAATATTTCCGCCAGGACGGTTCGCGCTTCTGGGGATTGTTTGCCGCCTCGAATATCAACGAAAACGAATCGGTCGAATACATCGTTAACGTATCGACGCGCAAACAAGCCGAGGAATCTCTGCGCCAGAGTCAGAATCACCTGACTCTGGCGCAGGAGATCGGTAAAATGGGCAGTTTTGAATGGAACTTCAAGGCTGGCAAGTTTATCGTCTCTGAAGAATTGGATGTTTTGTACGGAGTCAATATTGGTGAGTTAGAAGGAAATTTTGATGCCTGGCTAAATTTTGTGCATCCTGAGGACCGAAAAGGTGTTGAACAAAAAATGGAAAATTTTCTCTCGAGCGGAAATTTACTTAATGAATACCGCATAATTACACCAGCCGGAGAAACTCGATGGATTTCAGCAATAGCAAAGGTTTTTTATGACGATGCGGGAAAACCAGAACGTCTTGTCGGGGTGAATATGAACATCACCGAACGAAAGCAAGCTGAACTAGGATCAATTGAAAGCGAGAAACGATTCAGGGCGATATTTGATAACGCGGCTATCGGAATCGCCCTTGTTGATCTTGAAGGACAAGTCTTTTTGAGTAACCCGGCGCTGCGACAAATGCTCGGCTATACTGAAGAAGAAATTTTATCTATACCCATTTCAGAGATTACACATCCAGAAGATATAGAAAAGGATTTAGTTTTTGCAGAAGAATTATTCGAGGGCGAGAGAGATTATTATCAGTTAGAGAAGCGGTATATCAAAAAGAATGGAGATGTGATGTGGGGACATTTAACAGGTTCCGCCGTTAATAATGAGAAAGGAGAAATTCTTTTTGGTATCGGCATGATCGAAGATATCACCGTGCGAAAGCAGTTAGAGAGTCAGCTGCGTCAGGCGCAGAAACTCGAATCGGTCGGAAGATTAACCGGCGGGATAGCTCACGACTTCAACAACATGCTGACGGCGATTAACGGCTACAGCGATCTGACATTAAGAAAACTTGAAACTGGGAATCCTTTGCGCGGCAACATCGAAGAAATTAAAAAAGCCGGAGAACGCTCGGCACAATTAACTCATCAGCTTCTTGCTTTCAGCCGCCAGCAGATATTGCAGCCGAAAATACTTGACCTGAATGAAACAATTCACGAGACGAGTAAAATGCTTCAGCGTTTGATCGGAGAGGACATTGAGCTGCAGTTGGTTCTAAATTCAAAGATAAGCCGCATCGAGGTTGATCCTGGACAGTTAACACAGGTCATCATGAATCTCACTGTTAATGCCCGCGACGCGCTGCCTGACGGAGGAAGTATTACCATACAAACGGATAATGTTTATCTGGATGAGAAATTTATCCAAAGCCATCCCTCGATGCAAACCGGTAATTACGTCATGCTTTCCGTTTCCGATACTGGAACCGGAATGGATGAAGAGACACAGCACCAAATATTTGAGCCTTTTTTTACAACCAAGCGTGAGGGAGAAGGAACAGGATTAGGGTTAGCAACGGTCTACGGAATTGTAAGCCAATCAGGCGGATATATCTGGGTGGAAAGCGAGCTTGGACAGGGCACGACGTTTCTGATCTATTTTCCATCTGTGGTCGAGGAAACAAAAACCGAAGAGGCGATGGACATTGATTACAATTCTCACAGCGGGACAGAAACAATTCTGGTAGTCGAGGATGAACCGATGGTCCGCAGTTTAACCAGACAAATACTGGAAGAATGCGGTTATCAGGTAATTGAAGCAGGCAGCGGAAAAGAGGCGCTCGAAATCTGTGAGCAAAGTGATTGTCAGATCGATCTGTTAATGACCGACCTTGTGATGCCTGGTATGAGCGGACGAGAACTGGCAGAAAAATTAAAAACCATATTGCCTCAGTTAAAGGTTCTGTTTACTTCCGGCTACACCGACGACGCAATCATCAAACACGGGATAAGCGAAACAAAACAGAATTTCATTCAAAAACCTTTTATATTTGAAGGTTTGAGTAAAAAGGTAAGAGACGTTATCGATAACGTCAATTTATAATGCATGCTCATCAGAAAAATATGTTCAATACTGGCCGGTATTAACACGCAGGTTATTACCATCAGAATTGAGGCTAAAAAATGGAAAGTGTTTCAAAGAGGCTGGTTTACGACGCGCTCTTTACATTACAGAGTATGGAGGTGCGTGCTAGCTTTTTTATTTATATACCGTCCAAAAACTATCCTTTTTGGACAGTCCCTTCTATGACAGTGGCTTGCTATTTCGATATTAGTTTTTTTATTAGGATAGGGCTTTAGATTAATTTTTTGAAAACGTCGTCCCGATACAGACGGCTCAAAGTTAGTTTACGCCCGTTTTGCAGAGTCAATATGTAATCTCCGTTCGTTGAGGATTGAAACTCTTTAATTTGCGTCAACTTAACAATTGCCGATCGATGAACGCGGGCAAAATGTTTCGGGTTGAGCCGCTTTTCAATTGATTTCATAGTTTCACGTATAAGTGCTGAACTACTGCCGGCAAGATGCAAGCACACATAATTGTCGGCAGCTTCAATCCACTCAATTTCCTTGGTCAAAGCTATTCGCGTTCGCCCATTTGATGTCACCAGAAAGCGTTCGGCGTAATCGGGCTTGTTTGCAAATTGTTCGAGCAATCGAGTTATTTTTTCGTCAAATTGGTGTTTATTGTGAGTGCCTAATCGTTCGCGGACACGTTTGACGGCGAGGTGAACACGCTCTTCGTCAAATGGTTTGAGGAGATAATCTACGGCGTTGACTTCAAATGCTCGCACAGCGTATTCGTCAAAGGCAGTGACAAAAACAATCGTTCCGTACTCTTCAGGATTCAACTGATTGATAACCTCAAAACCGTTTAGTCCGGGCATCTCGACGTCGAGAAAAATTACGTCGGGCGAATGGCAACGAATGGCTTTAACCGCTTCAATACCATCGCCGCATTCGTCACCGATTACTACGACATCAGAAATCCTGGTTAATACTTCGCGCAATCCTTCGCGGATCAGCGGTTCGTCATCAACAATCAAAATACGAAGCAAATCAGCCATAAAATTGATTATAAGTCTAATATTTACTATTATCGTAAATCACTGGAATTTGGATTTCGATGCTGACGCCGCCCCATTTGTTAGGTTCAATGCTGAATCTATGATTGCCTTTGTAAAGTTCTTGTAAGCGGGCACGGGCATTTGCCAAACCAATTCCGTTTTTGGCTGGATTTTGCCAATCATCTTTCAACCCTACTCCATCGTCAATCACTTCTAGAATTAGATGCGCAGCGATTAAATAAGCCTTGATTGAAATTTTCCCTGCGCCCGGTCGCGGAGCAATTCCGTGTTTTAAGGCGTTTTCAACCAGCGGCTGAAGCAGTAAATCCGGTAGCAGACAATCCAAAGCTTCCGGCACAATGTCATATTCAACCGTCAACCGGTCACTGAATCTAATCTGTTCAATTGCAAAATAATCTTTCACTAATTCCAATTCGTCTCTCAGTTTAACTTCCTGCAAATTCGCCCGTGAAAGCGTTTTTCGCAGCAAATCTCCGAGCAATATTGTTACTCTCGATGCAGCTTCTGCATCTTTATTTATCAGGACATTAATTGTTTGCAGGGTGTTGAAAAGAAAATGTGGATTGAGCTGCATTTTCAGGGTCTGTAAATGCGCTTGCGCCAGACGCGCTTCAAGCTGTATCGCCGTTTGCTCGCGCTCGTTAAATTTCGAGTAATACTCTGCGGCGTAAATCGCTCCAACAATCGCCCAATAAATCAAAATATCAATCGGCAGCCGGGCAAGCAGCAGCGTTACAAAATCGCTAAACGAAGTTGTTCGTTCGCCGATTTGCGCGGGAAGAAAAAGCGGCGTAACGACGACGGTAAAAGTAGCATGCAGCAAAATGAGCAGAATGCCAAAAAGCAGGTAGGCCGGAAAAGGGTCTGTCCACTTGCCGCGCTCGAGCCGAAATTTTTTGCCTGCCCAAATTGTGACCGGAACAAAAATCGCCCAGAGAAAATAAATTGATGCCTGCCAAAAAAATGCACGCTGAAAAGAAAGAGTTCGTTCATCTGTGGAATATAAGCCTGCGGCGATGAGAGCGGCAAAAAACGAGGTGGAAGTAGCCGAGCTGAGGATTATTATCGGCCCCCAGCCGACTCGTTCGATGATCGTCTTTCCCGGTTTTACTTCTCCGTCAATTGACTGCATATTTCAATTAAGTTAGCCTGCCGCGCTCAGCTTTCGTGCATTCAGTTTACGTCGATAATAGATGATGAGAACAATTGCCAGGATCTGACCGAACATTGTCGCCCAAAGCTGTCGCCACGGCGGCGGCAGTAAAACCAGCACGCTGCCGGAAAAAGCGGCGACCGCTCCGAAATAGCCACCGATCATTTTTACCAGATGCTCATAAAGCCATAAATTCGGAGAAAAAGGAAACTCAAGCGGACGGACGAATCTATAAATGTCGTATCCGGCGTAAAGCAGGCTGCCGACGCCCATAGCATAAACTACGGAGATGTTTTTAGTTACTAATCCCGCTACCGCTAGAATTATGAGCATCAATCCGACCGCCGCAACAAGCAATGTTACGAACCAATCCGCAGCCTGCGCGCGTTGAGTCTTATCCAAATCAGGTCGTTTGCGACCGAGAACGCGGTAGCCGGAAAAAACGGCCACGGCAGCCGAAGCCGTCAGCCCGGCGAAGTAAGGATCGAGACTTATCAGCGTTAGTCCAACGGCAGTTCCGATGACCACCGACATACAGGCGATGAAAAGATTTCCGCTTCGGCTATGAAGTCCTCCGTTGCTAGTTAGTCTGGTTGGTTTACGAGCTATCAACGCGACTAATCCGATGATTACCGCTAATGAGCCGATGATGATATGGATAACAAGAAGAATTTTGACGAGATAAGTCATAGGTAAATTTGCCTTGCGAAAAGCGAATTGGAAAAATTTCCTGCCAAGTTATTTGCTGCCTCTACCTATACCTTCATCAATTTTAACAACAGTTTCGTGTTCAAGAACTTCACCCCATTTACCGTCGCGCAAAATGTAAACACCTGATCCGACTCCATGAAAAGCCGGACCTGTTCCCATCGGAAAGGTGTGCCACTTGAAATCTACTAGAACGACATCCGACTTTATTTCACGCACCCGTAAATCTTCAATCTCCATTTTTACCATCGGAAACTGCTTGAATGTCTCCACGAATCGCTCGCGCACCGCGTTTTTGCCGCGTAGCCATCCGGTTGGGGTATACATTTCAAGTTCATCGGCGAATTGTTTCATGAATTCATCGAGGTTGTGCGCATTAAAAGCTGCTATTCCCGACATAAAGAAGGTTTCGACTGGATGTTTTGACTGCGAGGGACTTTTAGCCGTTTGTGCAAAAGAAGTTGAACACACAGTAATCAATAAAGCGACGATTAGAATTATATGTTTCATATTTAATTTTCCTGAGTAATATAGGCGACAAAAATCAATCAATTTTGTCGAGTAATTCTCGCCTTGTTATTTTCATACGCCTTTTATTCGTCATCAGTTTGAAGTATGGGACAGCTTGCAGAAGAAAGTGGCGAACAGGTCCCCAGCAGGGGCGGGCAAGTAGGGGTTAGGACGTCACTCAATAATTGCGGCAAAGTTTATACTTGCTTTGATTTAGAAGATTCTAAAGCAAATTTGTGTGTCATAAACGACCGTTTTTGAAACAAAACAACAGAATATGAAAACAATAAAATTCATTTTATATATTTTTGCCCCACTATTCTGCGCACTATTAGTTGGAATGTATTTTGGTTACTTCAAGTATTTTGAAGAATTACGACACGGAAGTGATGATGTTGATGCATTTCGATGGGCTTTCATCGCTGGATTGTTTTTCAGTATATTTGGTTTAGCGATTGGATTAGTTATTGATGGGTTTATTTGGCTAATTACCAACTCACCAAAGATTGAGAATAAGTAGTCGTGTCATAAACGACCGTTTTTGAGATAATGAACTAGAGTATGTCAGGTTTTGAGAAGAAATATGAATAATGAAACTGAAATGGCTTTATTTGTAGGCGGCAATGCAGATGGATGGACTAAAGAAATTAACGAAACCGAGATGAGGCTAAAATGGCAAGGCTCTTATTACATATCTAAGGGAAAGTTAGAGACCAAACAATTCGGAACTGTTCAGGTTTATGTTTTAGAAAGTATGAAAGACGAAGAAGAAGAGCAACGAATGCAGTTAATCAAAAAGGTATTGTAAATGATTTAACCTACGTCATACACTGCCTTTTTAAGACAAGAGGCGAGAGTTTTTTATTTTTATGCTTATTTCTAACTCATTAAAATTCCCATTATTATTCAAGATTGAAAAACCAGATTTACTTCAATTAAGTTTATGGGAAAATTGACCGAACTAGTAACAGTTAAGCGTTCAAAGACCGGACTTGGATTATTCGCAACCTCACCGATTTTAAGAGGAACAAGAATTATTCAATACATTGGGGAGTTGATATCCAATGGTGATGAAAAGAGACTTACGGGCAAATACTTAATTAGACTTAATGAAGAATATACGATTGATGGAAAAGCAAGAAACAATCTGGCACGATACGTCAATCATTCGTGTAAACCAAATGCTTTCGCAGAAGTTATTGATGACGAAATATGGATAATCGCTAAGAGAAGAATAAAGGGAGGCGAAGAAATAACTTTTGATTACGGAAGAAGTTATTTTGAAGAGTTCATAAAAACAAGGGGCTGTAAATGTGTTAAATGTAACCCTTGAACTTTCGACTCCTTGCTTGTTTATCAGTTAATCAAACAGATAGAATACATGTCTCATAAAGGACCCGATACTGTTGCCCAATTCATTTTGGATATAATATGTTCAATAAAACCGTAGTAAAATCGTTTTTTTATTTTTAGTTTTATCGGCGATTTTGAATTGGGCAACAGTATCGGACCCTTTTTGAAACATTTAATGGTATAGTACTTCGCTCGTTTCTTCGCGGTCTGCCGCGTATTGGAACAATTGCCGGGTTATCAAATAACGGTTCGATCAATGTTCATTGTTCATCCGTTAATTCTTCGGGTCGTGCCGTAATAGGACGAAGTTTACCAAACTATTTTTGAGACTTCTCCTAAAGGCAGGTTGCAAAAAGTTGCTCAAAACCTGACTCAATTTCGGTTTAAATAGCGCGTTATAGATTGGAAATGTCTTAATTCAAACGCAAACTTATGTTCAGATTAACTTTAAAGGTTCGTTTTCTTCCGGCTCTTTTCGCAGTTGTTGCTTGTTTCCCTTTGTTTCTCGTATCGGCACGCGCCGATGCGATTGATGATTATTTGCAGAGGCAAATGCAAAAGAATCACATTCCGGGTTTATCGCTGGCAGTCGTGAGGAACGGCAAAATCGTAAAAATCAAAGGCTATGGAATGGCGAATCTTGAATGGGAACAGCCTGCGACGCCGGACACGGCTTTTCAAATCGCTTCTTCGACCAAACCTTTTACCGGAACCGCCCTAATGTTGCTGGTCGAAGACGGGAAGCTTTCGCTCGAAGATAAAATTTCAAAATATTTACCAGATGCCCCCGCTGCGTGGCAAAACATCACAATTCGTCAGCTCGCTGTTCATTCCTCCGGAATTACCAATAAGGTGCAGGCAAACCGTAACGCAAGCATCGAAGAATTCGTCAAAGCTGCTTATCCTTTGCCACTCGAATACGAGCCGGGCGCAAAATCCGCCTACGGTCTGACGGATTTTATTGTTTTGACGCATATCATCGAGAAAGTTTCAGGGCAGACGTTGACGAATTTCCTCAACAACAGGATTTTTAAGCCCTTGGGGATGAGCAGCACGCAGTTTGAATTCGCTTTGGAAAACGGTCAGATTCGCTCAGCCAACGTCGTCTAAAAACGCGCGATGGTTTACCGCTGGGAGAACAATTCTCAGCGCATCTACTGGTATTTATACCCTGAGCGCTCTTACAGCGCGGGCGGTTTGTTTTCCACAGCGGCTGACATCGCGAAATTTGCCATTGCGTTTGACGAAGGCAAATTGCTTTCAAACAAAAATATCGAACAAATGTGGAGCCGCGATAAATTTGCGAACGGCTCGCTTAACGGCTTCGGCGTCGGTTGGATTGTTGACACTTACGGCGGGCGCAAAACAGTCGGTCACTCGGGCGGTCCGGCGCTCGGCGATATTCTGCGTTTTCCCGAAGAAAAGCTGACTGTCGTCGTTTTGAGCAACGGTCACAGGGTTTACCCGTATCTGGCGCGCGGAGTCGCGGATTTTTATTTGCCGCCTCCGCCGATAAAGGAAGTTAAAGGCATTGCCGACGGTGATGCAGAACTGACCGCAATCATTAAAAAAGTTCTCGTTGAAGGTGCACAGGACAAACTCGATGCAGAGCTGTTCACGCCCGAGGCGCAAAAAGATTTCGTGCCCAGTTACAGAAATTTCGGACTTCCGTTTTTTCTCTCACTTGAACCGCTCAAGTCGCTCGTTTTGCTTGAGCACCGGGAAACCGAAAGCGGTATCGTCCGACGTTATCGAAGCATCCACGGCAAAAAGGTTGTCAATTGGGAATTCAGATTCAGCAAAGATAAAAAGTTGATTTCTTTTGATTCAAAGGCAGAATAATCAAAAGTCAGAGAATGATAAGCGTAGAGTGATGCCGTTCAAAATCTCGGCTTCATCACAGTGCGCTCTGCCGCGTGTTGTAACAGTTGATTGGTCTAGTAACGGTTAAATCAAATTCAATTGTTCATTGATCAGTTCTTTCACGCCGTGCCACAGTACGAAGTTTAGCCAACTATTTTTGAGATAGCTTCTGGAAAAATAGCCTCATAAACGCCCCGATACTGTTGCCCAATTCAAGGAGCAAGTCCCTTGAATCGTGAAACTCTTGTTTTTGCAATCATTTTCCCGCCAAGAAAGTTGATCGTGCGCAGAAGATTTATGCCCGTTGCCGC
>JAESGR010000627.1_pt1 | contig 19343 bp, 18 predicted proteins | sample 9269771 | NCBI WGS metagenome assembly JAESGR01 (sample SAMN15739572, study PRJNA653492) | algae metagenome | isolation source: Chroococcus sp. CMT-3BRIN-NPC107 and co-occurring heterotrophs from well... | place: USA: Clark Mountains Wilderness, California | collected 2010-04-18 | reverse complement strand
ATGAAGGACGGCGTGATCGCCGACTTCACCGTCACCGAGCAGATGCTCAAGCAGTTCATCAAGATGGTCCATCCGCGGTCCGTCCTGAAGCCCAGCCCCCGCATCATCATCTGCGTGCCCTGCGGCTCCACCCAGGTGGAACGCCGCGCCATCCGCGAGTCGGCGCTCGGCGCCGGCGCCTCCGAGGTCTACCTGATCGAGGAACCCATGGCCGCCGCCATCGGCGCCGGCCTGCCGGTGTCCGAAGCCTCCGGCTCCATGGTGGTCGACATCGGCGGCGGCACCACCGAAGTGGGCGTCATCTCGCTGGGCGGCATGGTCTACAAGGGCAGCGTGCGCGTGGGCGGCGACAAGTTCGACGAAGCGATCATCAGCTACATCCGCCGCAACTACGGCATGCTGATCGGCGAACCCACCGCCGAAGCCATCAAGAAGCAGATCGGTTCCGCCTTCCCCGGCAGCGAGGTGAAGGAGATGGAAGTCAAGGGCCGCAACCTGTCCGAAGGCGTGCCCCGCAGCTTCACCATCAGCTCCAACGAGATCCTCGAAGCTCTGACCGACCCGCTGAACAACATCGTGTCGGCCGTCAAGAACGCGCTGGAGCAGACGCCCCCGGAACTGGGCGCCGACATCGCCGAACGCGGGATGATGCTCACCGGCGGCGGCGCGCTGCTGCGCGACCTCGACCGCCTGCTGGCCGAGGAAACCGGCCTGCCGGTGCTGGTGGCCGAAGACCCGCTCACCTGCGTCGTGCGCGGCTGCGGCATCGCGCTGGAGCGCATGGAACGGCTGGGTTCGATCTTCACGAGCGAGTGATCGTCTGACGCCCCGCCTCAGCGGGGCCGGGGCACAATCGCGCCCATGCCCTTAGGCACCCTCGACCGAACTCCTCCGCCGTTCTTCAAGCAGGGACCGTCAGCGCTCTCCAAGCTGATGGTCTGCAGCGCGCTGGCGCTGTTCCTGATGGTCGCCGACGCGCGCTTCAAGATCACGCAGCCGGTGCGCGCCTCCATGGCGACCGTGCTGTTCCCGATCCAGTGGGTGGCCATGCGGCCGGTCATGGGCGTGCGCGAGGTCTCCGACTACTTCACCACGCTGAATGCGGCACTGCAGAAGGAGGAGGCCGCCCGGCAGAAACTGGTGCTGCAGTCCCAGCGTGCCAACCAGGTGGAGCAGCTGCTCAACGAAAACGCCCAGCTGCGCAAGCTGCTGGAGCTGCGCGGCCGCCTGAACTCGCCCTCGCTCACGGCCGAGGTCCTCTACGACGCGGCCGACCCGTACACCCGCAAGGTCGTCATCGACAAGGGCATGGCGCAGGGCGTCGAGTCCGGCTCGCCGGTGATAGACGAATCCGGCGTGCTCGGCCAGGTCACGCGGGTGCACCCGCTGATCGCCGAGGTGACCCTGGTCACCGACGCCGACCAGGCGATCCCCGTCATCAACACCCGCACCGGCATCCGCGGCATCGCCTACGGCGACGCCAACCGCTACGGCAGCGGCGGGCTGGAGCTGCGCTACATGGCCGCCAATGCCGACGTCCAGCCGGGGGACCTGCTCACCACCAGCGGCGTCGACGGCGTCTACCCGCCCGGCATCCCTGTGGCCAAGGTGGCGCGCGTGGAGCGCCGGCCCGACTCGGCCTTCGCCCGCATCGTCTGCTTCCCGCAGGCCCGGGTGGACGGCGCGCGGCACGTGATGGTGCTGAAGTCGCTGCTCAACCAGATCCCTGCCCGGCCCGCCCCGGAAGACCCGGCGCCGCTGGCCAAGCGCGGCGTCCGCAAGTGAGGAGCCGACTGGCATGATCATGCGCCCCGGGCAGCCGCTGCTGCTGCCCGCCAACCCGTTCTTCATCTGGTTCACGCTGGTGGTGGCGCTGATGTTCACCATGCTGCCGCTCGGCCGGCTGTCGTGGATGCCGGACATCCTGGCCGTGGTGCTGGTGTTCTGGAGCGTGCACCAGCCCCTGCGCATCGGCGTGATCGCCGCCTTCATGTTCGGCCTGGCCGTCGACGTGCACCAGACCTCGCTGCTGGGCCAGCACGCGCTGGCCTACACCACGCTGAGCTACTTCGCGATCACCATCCACCGGCGGCTGCTCTGGTTCACGGTGCCCTCGCAGGCGCTGCAGGTACTCCCGCTGTTCGTCGCGGCGCACGCGGTGGAAGTGGCGATCCGGCTGCTGGCCGGCGGGGCCTTCCCCGGTCCCTGGATCCTGCTGGCGCCCGTGCTGGAAGCCGCACTTTGGCCCATCGTGAGCGTGCTCTTGCTGCTGCCCCAACGCAGGGCGCCCGATCCGGACGAGAATAGGCCCCTGTGACCGAACTACGCAACGTCGAACAGGACCTCTCGCGCTTTCGCGGTCGCGTGCTCGCCGCGAGCGCGCTCGTGCTGCTGTGCTTCATCCTGCTGGCCGCCCGCCTGGTGTACCTGCAGGTGGTCAAGCACGAGGAACTGGACGAACAGGCGGAGGCCAACCGCACCGCGATCGTCCCCATCGTGCCGAACCGCGGCCTGATCCTGGACCGCAACGGCATCGTGCTGGCGACCAACTACTCCGCCTACACGCTGGAGATCACGCCTTCGCGCCTGACGCGCCCGCTGGAGCAGACGATCGACGAGCTCTCGCGCGTCATCGACATCCAGCAGCGCGACCGCCGCCGCTTCAAGAAGCTGCAGGAGGAAAGCAAGAGCGTCGATTCCATCCCGATCCGCACCAAGCTCACCGACGAAGAGGTCGCGCGCTTCACGGTGCAGCGCTTCCGCTTCCCCGGCGTGGAGATCAAGGCGCGCCTGTTCCGCAACTATCCCTGGGGCGAACTCGCCAGCCACGCCATCGGCTACATCGGCCGCGTGAACCAGAAGGAAAAGGAACAGATCGAGGAGTGGCCCGAAGAGGACCAGGCCAACTATCGCGGCACCGAATACATCGGCAAGCTGGGCGTGGAGCAGAGCTACGAAAAGCAGCTGCACGGCATCACCGGCGTGGAGCAGGTGGAGACCTCCGCCGGCGGCCGCGCGGTGCGCAAGCTCGCGAGCACGCCGGCCACACCGGGCAACACCGTGCAGCTTTCCATCGACATCAAGCTGCAGAAGATGATCGAGGACCTGTACGGCGACCGCCGCGGCGCCCTGGTCGCGATGGATCCCAAGAGCGGCGAGATCCTGGCCTTCGTCAGCAAGCCCACCTTCGACCCGAACCTGTTCGTCGACGGCATCGACCAGGAAAACTGGGCGGCCCTCAACGAGTCCATCGACAAGCCGCTGCTCAATCGCGCGCTGCGCGGCACCTACCCGCCGGGTTCCACCTACAAGCCCTTCATGGCGCTGGCAGCGCTCGAGACCGGCAAGCGGACTGCCTCGCAGGTGGTGCACGACGGCGGCACCTTCGTGTTCGGCGGCCACGTGTTCCGCAGCTACGGCGACAAGGGCGCGGGCTCGGTCGACCTGCACATGAGCATCGTCAAGTCGAGCAACGTCTACTACTACTCGCTGGCCAACGAGATGGGCGTGGACCTGATGCACGACTTCATGAAGCCGCTGGGCTTCGGCCAGTACACCGGCATCGACATCTTCGGCGAGGTGCGCGGGGTGCTTCCCAGCCAGGACTGGAAGCGCAACTACTACAAGCGGGCCGAGCAGAAGAAGTGGTACGCGGGCGAGACCATTTCGCTGGGCATCGGCCAGGGCTACAACAGCTTCACCATGCTGCAGATGGCGGGAGCGCTGGCCACGGTGGTGAACAACGGCGTGAAGCACAAGCCGCACCTGGTGATCGCCACGCAGGATTCCTCGAGCAAGCAGGCGGTCCCGGTCCCCAAGGCACCGGCAGTCAACCTGGGCTACCGGCCGGAGCACCTGGCGGCCATCAAGCGCGCGATGGTGGGCGTGACGCAGCAGGGCACGTCGACGCGCGTGTTCCAGGGCGCGCAGTACCTCTCCGGCGGCAAGACCGGCACGGCGCAGGCGGTGGGCGTGGCGCAGGGTGCCAAGTACAACGCCTCCAAGCTCGAGGAACACCAGCGCGACCACTCGCTGTACATCGCCTTCGCCCCCGCGGAGGACCCGAAGATCGCGCTGGCCCTGATCGTGGAGAACGCCGGCTTCGGCGCTGCCGCCGCCGCACCGATCGCGCGGCGCGTGTTCGACTACTGGTTGCTCGGCCAGTATCCGAGCGAGGAAGACATCGCACTGACGCGCGAGAGCAAGTCCGCCAATCCCGTCGGCACGCCGCGGCTCGCGTCCGAAGCGGCCTGGCCGCCCGCGAACAGCCCGGCGGCAGCCGCTGCCGCGGCCGCGATGGGCCCCGCTGCGGCGGGCAGCTCGCAGGTCGCCGCCGTCGCGCCTTCCTCGATGATCGCGGCCGCCTTTGCGCCGGGCGTGGCGGGCACGCCGACGTCGAGCGGCGCCGGGACGATCTGGGTGCCGCGCTGGCGCCCCGAAGCGGCGAATGCGCCGATGAACCCCACGCCGGCCACGCCGGTGAAGCCGGCCAAGACGGCATCGGTGCGCACCAACGTCCTCGGCGGCGGGGCGGCCGGGCGGCCGCAGCGCAATGCGGGATCGCCGGACGCACCGGCGCCGGCACCGCTGGCGATCACGTTGCCGCCGGCGGACGCGCCGGCAGCGGCCCCGGCCCCGGCGCAGTGATCGCCGCCGCCTGCAGCAGCCAGGCGGTCACGGTCTCCGGCATCGCCAGCACCCGGCCAGGAAAGGGCCCGGTGGGAAAGCCGACATGGCCGCCCTCGCGCGGCTGCCACAGCGTCACCTGGTCTCCCACCTCTCCCGCGCGCGGCAGGCTCGCCGCCGGCACGAAGGGATCGTTGCAGGCATTGAGCGCCAGCGCCGGCACGCGGATGCGGTGCAGGTGCGGCTTGGCCGAAGCGCGGTCCCAGTAGTCCTCGACGTCCGCAAACCCATGCAGGGGCGCGGTGAAGATGTCGTCGAACTGGTAGAGGTCACGCGCCTGCAGCAGCGCATCGCGGTCGAACAGGCCCGGGTGCTGCGCCCACTTGCGCAAGGCCTTGGGCTTCATGCTGCGCAGGAACATGGTGGTGTAGACCATGCGGTTGAAGCCGCGCCCGATGGCGTGGCCGCCCGCCGCCAGGTCCAGGGGCGAGCACACGGAGGCGACCGCACGCACCAGGCGTTCCGCGGATGCGCCGGACTCCCCGGCCCAGCGCAGCAAGGCATTGCCGCCCAGGGAGATGCCGACGGCGATCACCGGACCCGCGTGGCGCTCGCGCAGGCGCTCCAGCATCCACTGCACCTCCTCGTGGTCCCCCGAGTGGTAGGCGCGCGGCGCCAGGTTCAGCTCGCCGCCGCAGCCGCGGAAGTGGGGCACGACGAAGGCCAGTCCCAGGCGCGCGGCGCAGTCCGCGAAGGCCTCGGCGTAGTGGCTGCGCGAGGAGCCCTCCAGTCCGTGGAACAGCACCAGCAGGGGCGCGCCGGCGGACATTTCACGCGCGAGGAAGTCGACGTCGACGAAGTCGCCATCCGGCGTGTTCCAGCGCTCGCGCCGGTAGGCGGGCGAGGCGCCACGCGTGCGCTGCGCGAACAGCGCGGGCCAGATGGTCTGGAGGTTGCCGCCGGGGAGCCACCACGGCGCCTGGTAGCCCTGCATTGTTCCCTAGTGCAGGATCGCGGGTGCGTTCGAGACCTCCTGGATCTCGCTCGTGGTGCCCGGACTCGCGTGGTGCGCGACGATGCGCCAGCCCTGCGCGGTGCGGTGGTACACGTTGGTCGCGATGACCCACGCGGTGGTGGGCCCCTGGGGCGTGAGCACCTCGACGCGCTCGAGCACGTTGTGCACGCAGCTGCCCACCGCCATGGTCTTGCGCACCCGCTCGGGCCAGGCCCGCACCGTGCGTCCTTCGCTGAACATCGCCTCGAAGGTCGCGCGGATGGCGGTCGCGCCGATCACGCGCGGACCGCCGGGATGGATGCAGAAGATCTCGTCTTCGTCGGCCCAGCAGGCCATCAGCCTGTCGATGTCGCCGCGCTGCAGGGCGTCGTAGAAGGCGGCTTCGATGTCGTCGGCGTCGCCTTCGAGGTTGGCTTGCTGGAGCTTGGACTTGCGCATGTAGTGAAGGTTTTGCCGGACATTGTGCCCCGGCGGCATCAGCCCAGCCAGCGGCGGGCCACCAGGGCGACATCCTGCTGCGCGGCCTGCCACACGAGTTCGGGTGCGGCCACGTGGATGCCGGGCGGGGCGATGCGCAGCGCCACCGACAGCAGCTCCGCGACCTTGACGGCGCGCACCGGCTGCTCGCTCGAGGGAATCATGTACTTGAAGATGCCCAGCATCCAGTGCGCCAGGCGCGAGCCCGCGCTCGCGTGCACCACCTTGCCGGGCTGCTGCGCCGAACGCAGGATCAGCAGGCGCTCGAAGCCGAGGCCCGCGATCGCCTGCTCGTCGAGCGTGGCCAGTCCTCGCTTGAGTGCCTCCGGCAGGCGCCCCGGCGCATGCGGCAGCACCACGGCCAGCGTGCGCACGGCAGACTGCCGCATCCAGCGCGCCAGCGGCAGCAGTTGCTCGGGGGCCGGGGTCCACAGGGCCCGCTCGCGTTCGTAGAACATGCGCGGCGGATCGAACAGCACGACGCCGACGTCGGCCGGGGCCAGCGGCCACTCGGCCGGATCCTCCGAGGGTACGACCGTCGTGCGCACGCCGCGCACGCCCTCGGTGATCGGCTCGCGCGCGAGCACCTGCGTGTGCTCGAAGGCCGAGGAGCCCACCAGCCGCCGCAACACTTCGTTGCCCAGCACGCCGGTCGCGCCGGCGATGAGCAGGCGCGGCTTGCCCGCGGATGGGATGCGACGTGCGGCGGCATGAAGCACTTGAAGGGGGTCCTGCCGCATCCCATCTATGCTACCTTCGCGCGACTTTGCCGAGATGGGAAGGAAAGAAGATGAAAAGATGGCTCCTGATCCTCGCCGTGCTGCTTTCGCTCACGGGCTGCGGCTACAACGATTTCCAGCGCCTGGACGAGCAGTCCCGCTCTGCGTGGAGCGAGGTGCTGAACCAGTACCAGCGCCGGGCCGACCTCGTGCCCAACCTGGTGGCCACGGTCAAGGGTGAAGCGAACTTCGAGCAGGAGACGCTCACGCGCGTGGTGGAAGCGCGCGCCAGGGCGACCTCGGTGCAGGTGACGCCGGACACGCTGAACAACCCGCAGGCCATGCAGCGCTTCCAGCAGGCGCAGGGCGAACTCTCCAGCGCGCTGTCGCGCCTGCTGGTGGTGAGCGAACGCTACCCGGACCTCAAGGCCAACGCTGGCTTCCGCGACCTGCGCGTGCAACTGGAAGGCACGGAAAACCGCATCACCGTCGCACGCAACCGCTACATCCAGACGGTGCAGGAGTACAACGTGCTCGCGCGCAGCTTCCCGACCAACCTGACCGCGATGGTGTTCGGCTACGAGCCCAAGGCCAACTTCACCGTGCAGAACGAAGCGCAGATCGCGGTGCCGCCCACGGTGGACTTCGGCAAGCCCGCGGCGCCGGCCGCGCCGGCAACCCCGTCCGCGCCCGCCACGGCTCCCGCCGCCCCGGCGACACCGGCCGCCCCCGCCGCTTCACGCTGACGTGAAGCGCCTCCTCGCGCTGCTGCTTGCGCTGCTGGCCTGCGCGCTGGCGGCGGCGCAGGGCGTGCTGCCGGTGCCGGAACTCGCGGCACGCGTGATCGACCAGACCGGCACGCTCGATGCGATCCAGCGCAAGGCGCTGGAGGACAAGCTCGCTGCCTTCGAGCAGAAGAAGGGCTCGCAGATGGTGGTGCTGATGGTGCCCACCACGCAGCCCGAGGACATCGCGAGCTACGCCAACCGCGTGGCCAACACCTGGAAGATCGGCCGCAAGGACGTGGGCGACGGCATCCTGCTGATCGTGGCCAAGGACGACCGCAAGGTGCGCATCGAGGTGGCCAAGACGCTCGAGGGCGCGGTGCCGGACCTTGCCGCCAAGTTGGTGATCGACGAAGCGATCACCCCGCGCTTTCGCACCAGTTGATCGCCCGCGTGACCGGCGAGGCACTGCCGGCACCGCCGCAAGCAAGGGCGCCCGCGGAACGCAGCGCCAGCGGCGGCATCGACTTCTTCGGGCTCGCGCTGATGTTCTTCATCGCGATCCCGGTGGTGGGCGGCATCTTGCGCGGCATGCTCGGGCGCAAGCTGGGCTCGCTGGCCACCGGCGGCGGAGTCGGCTTCCTGGCGATGACGCTCACTTCCAGCGTGGGGCTGGCCGTCATCGCCGGCATCTTTGCCTTGCTGCTGTCGATGCTCTCCGGCGGCGGCAGGGGCCTGGGCGGGCGGCGTCGCGGCGGCTTCGGCGTCCCCATCATCCTGCCCGGGCCGGGCTGGGGCGGTGGCGGCGGTGGCGGCTGGGGCGGCGGCGGCGGCGGCGGCGGCGGCTTCAGTTCCGGCGGCGGGGGCGACTTCGGTGGCGGCGGCGCCTCGGGAGACTGGTGATGATCAAGCGCCTGCAACGCATCCTGCGCCATCGCTGGCTCGACGACGACGACACGCGCCGGGCCGTTCCGCCGGAGCTCGGCCGGCGCCTGGCCGAGCGCGTCGCTGCGAGCGAGCGGCGCCACAGTGGCGAAGTGCGCATCTACGTCGAGGCGAGCCTGCCACTGAGCTACCTCTGGCGCGACGCCAAGCCGCGCGAGCGGGCCATCGCCATGTTCGGCAAGCTGGGGGTGTGGGACACCGAACAGAACAACGGCGTGCTGATCTACCTGTTGTTGGCCGAACACGCGATCGAGGTTGTCGCCGACCGTGGCCTGAGCCGGCACGTGCCGCCGCAGCAGTGGCAGGAGATCGTGCAGCACATGAGCGCGGCTTTCCGGGCGGGGCGCTACGAGGAAGGTCTGACGCAGGCGGTCGACGAAGTGACGGCGCTGCTGGTCACGCACTTCCCGCTGGCAGTGGGCGCGGCGAACGCCAACGAACTGCCGGACGAACCGGTGCTGGGGTGACTCCCTCTCCCCTTGGGGAGAGGGTCGGGGTGAGGGGCAGGCGCGCCACCGCCCTCACCCCTACCCTCTCCCGCGAAGCGGGAGAGGGGGTCAGGCATCAATCCCGCACTTCCCCATTCGGCCGCAGCAGCGCCATGCCGACATACGTGCCGCCGTGGCGGAAGTTCGGCTTGAAGTCGACCACGTAGCCGCCCGCGTCGTAGCGGCCCAGCGCCGACAGCGACTGCTGCAGCGAGGCGCGCGTGACGGTGCGGCCCGCGCGCTTCATGCCTTCGACCAGCACCTTGGCCGCGATGCACGACTCCAGCGCCGTCACCGACAGCGCCTCCTTGTAGCCGGCGGCCGTCCAGGCGTCGTTGCACTCCTTGACCACCGGAATGCTCTGCTTGTTCGGCGTGGGCACCGTGAGCGCCACCGACACGCCGATCGCGTCGTTGCCCAGCGCCTTGGCCAGCTGGCTCGCGCCGGCGAACGACAGGCTGGTCACCATCGTCGCGCGACCGGCGGCCTTGAGCTTCTTGATCATCTGCGCGGCGGGCGCATACAGCGTGGTGACCACCAGCACGTTGGGGTCGGACTTGATCACGTCGCGCACGTTCTGGTCGGTGATTTCCACGTTGCGCTTGATGGCCACGGACACTGGCTCGCGGTTGAACTTCTTTAGCACCGTAGCCACCGTCTCGAAGTTCTGCTTGCCGACCGTGTCGTCGTAGTGCAGCACCGTCACCTTGGTGCTGCCCAGGTTGCCCCAGAAGTTGATGATCTTGCCGATCTCGTCCGCATAGGTCGAACGCACGGTGTAGACGTAGTCGTTCTGCTTGCGGATCGTGTCCGCGCCGGTGAAGGGCGCGAAGAACGGCACCTTGTGCTCCTGCACCGCCGGCATGGCGGGGATGCTCAGGGTGGACGACGCGTACCCAAACAAGGCGACGGCGTTTTCCTCGTTCACCAGCTTGGCCGTGTTCTCGCCCGAGAGCTTGGTGTCGTTCTTGTCGTCGAGGGTCACCAGCTTGATCCGGGCGCCGCCCACGCCGCCGGCGTCGTTGATCTTCTTGAAGTAGGCCAGCGCACCGTTGCGGATGTCGTTGCCGAGTTCGGCGTTCGCGCCGGTCAGCGGCGCCGACTGGCCGACGACGATCTCCTGGGCGAAGGCGGGGGCGGCTGCGAGCAGCAGCGTGCAGGCGAGGAAGCGCATGGATTCTCCAACGGCAGCGGCCTGGGGGCCGTCTCCCCGCAAGCGTACCGTTGCTCGGCCATATCCGTGCTCGGGTCTGACCCGCACGCGAAGGACGAGCTGCGGCCCCAGCGATGCTGACCTACAGCGTCCGACAAGCTCGCAGCACACGCCGGCGCTCCCGCAGCAAGCAGACTTGCGCCCCATGCAGCAATGGCCGCAGACCCTATGGATCGCCCGGCACGGACAGAGCGCCGGCAACGTCGCCCGTGATGCGGCCGAAGCTGCGCAACAGCACCTGATCGACGTGCAGTTCCGCGACATCGACACGCCGCTTTCCGACCTGGGCATGGAGCAGTCGATGGCGCTCGGCCGCTGGTTCGGCGAACTGCCCGCGCAGGGCCGCCCCCAGGTGGTGTTGTGCTCCCCCTACGTGCGCGCGCGCGAAACCGCGCGCCTGCTGCTCGATCACGCCGGCCTGCAGCCCGGGCGCGACGTGCGCCTGCGCCACGACGAGCGCCTGCGCGAGAAGGAATTCGGCATCCTCGACCGCCTGACCAAGTACGGCATCCAGGCCAAGTACCCGGAGCTGCACGAGCAGCGCTCGCACGTGGGCAAGTTCTACTTCCGCCCGCCCGGCGGCGAGAGCTGGTGCGACGTGATCCTGCGCCTGCGCAGCCTGACCGAGATGGTCACGCGCGAACACGCCGGCGAGCGCGTGCTGGTGGTGGCGCACCAGGTCATCGTCAACTGCATGCGCTACCTGCTGGAGAACCTGGACGAGTCGCAGATCCTCGCCATCGACAAGCTCGGCGACGTGCCGAACTGCGCCGTCACCTCCTACCGGCTCGATCCGCAGGAAGACTGCCTGAAGCTGGACCTGGTCAACTTCGTGGCCCCGCTGGTCGAGTCCGGCACGCCGGTGACGGTGGCACCCGACCAGCCCACGGCCGCCAAGCCATGAGCCGCCGGGCCGCCCCAAGGCGAATCGCCCCGCAGCGCTCGGCGCGGAGGGGCTTCTTGTGACCGCGCACGTGGACGTGGACGAGGCGCTGCTGCGCGAGTGGCGCCTGCCAGAGGCGGATGTCGACGGCGACAAGGAGCGCCGCGGACGCGTGCTGGTGGTCGCGGGCAGCCGCGAGATGCCGGGAGCGGCGATCCTCGCAGGTGTGGCCGCGCTGCGTGCCGGCGCCGGCAAGCTGGCCATCGCCACGCCGCAATCGGCCGCCCCGCTGGTGGCGGCGGCGGTTCCCGAGGCGCGGGTGATCGCCTTGCCCGAAGCGTCCGACGGTGGGCCCACCGCGTTCGGCCTGTCGCTGCTGCAGTCGCTCGCTCCCAAGGCTGCCTCCGTGGTGGTGGGGCCCGGCATGATCGGGCGCGAATCGACCTTGGCATTCGTCCAGGCGCTGCTGCCGCTGGTGCGCGGCTCGGTCGTGCTGCTCGATGCCTTGGCGATGGATGCCGTGCGCAGCATCGGCCGCTTCGACCAGCCGGTCGTGCTGACGCCGCATGCGGGGGAAATGGCGCACCTCACGGGGCATGACAAGGAAGACGCGCAGGAGGAGCCGCGGCCGATGGCCTTGCGGCACGCGGCGCTGTGGAATGCCGTCGTTGCGCTGAAGGGACCGACCACCTGCGTGGCGGCGCCGGACGAGCGCGCCTGGCTGCATTGCGCGCATGCGCCGGGCCTGGGAACATCCGGATCCGGCGACGTGCTGGCCGGAATCATCGGCGGCCTGGCCGCGCGCGGCGCGACGCCGGAGCAGGCCGCGGTGTGGGGCGTTGCGCTGCACGCGCGCGCGGGACAGGTGCTGGCGCAGCGGCAGGGGACGATCGGGTACCTGGCGCGGGAACTGGCGGCGGAGGTTCCGGCGTTGATGCACGGCTTGGCTGCGTAGCTTCGCTCGTCGCTACGACAGCACATCCTCCAGCCGCAACTCCAGCAGCTGCGAAGGACGCTTCGGATCGTCCGCATCCGTCACGAGCAGCAGGCGCCCTCCCGGCGCCAACGCCATGCCTTCCACCTTGGGCGCGCCGTGCAGCGGATGCATCGCCTGCACCCGCCCCTGCGCCGTCACCCACCCGATCGCCGAGCCTGTGCACGCGCCATCGGCGTAGCTGTCGTCGGTCGCCTCCGCAACCGCGCTGAAGATCCAGCCTGCACCGGGCAACGCGACCGCATCGGTGATGCCGTAGGGCACGTCGCCCACGCGGCCGGCATCCAGCGGCTCCACCTGCAGGGTGGACGGAACCGTGCCGCTCTCCAGCCACCGCAGGACTTCGATCATCGGCATGCCCACGACCGTGTTTTGCGCTTGCCCCTGGTTGGCGCGCGCCAGCAGGAGCAGGTCTTCGCCGCACACGAGGCCGCCCTCGATGTTCAGGTCCTGCAGCTGCGATGCAAGCTGGCCGTAGAGAGGACCGAGATCGAGCTCGCGCCCGCCCTGCGGCTGCCCGGCGGCATCGAGGTCGAGCAGGAAACCGCGTTGCCGGTTCGGCCGCGAACCGGAGCCGAGCGCCAGCAGGCGCAGGGGGGCTCCCGGTGCGGGAAGCGCCAGCAGCACTTCGAGGTCGGGCTTCAGCCGCTTGCGCGCCGCCGCATCGTGCGGCAGGTCGCCTGCCCGCAGGCGATACAGCCGCACCGGCTCTCCCGCTCGCGGCGGAAAGTCGAGCGTCGCGAGGTGGTGCTCGTCGTCCGCAATCAGGTACAGCCGATCGTGCGCGAACACGAGGCCGCTGGCCGCGCTCAGGTGCCGCTGTCCACGAGGGTGATCTTCGGGACGCACCTTGAGCTCGCAGAGGAAATGGGGCCGGAGCATCGCGGGATTATGGAAACGCACCGCGCGGGCGCCGCTGCTCGGCCGATGAAACATTCTTGTATCGGCCTTGCAGCTCGCGCCCGGGCCGGAGGCAGGTCTGTCATAGAACGAAATCCCGTGCAGCCCCTAGTGCAGAGCACACGCATCGATACAAGCTTTACGTGACGAAGAAAACGCAGGCGCCCGACCCCGAAAAATGCGCGAGCTCCGGTCATCGCCGGAAACCCATCACGCCCTTTATTCGGAGAACGATGCATGCCCCCTTTCACCCGCGCTTCGGCGGCCACCCTCCTCATGCTCTCCCTCGTCGCCTGCGGCGGCGGCGGCGGCGGTGGTGACGGTGGCGACGCGCCGCCCGCCAATACGCCCGCCACCCTGGGCGACACCGTCGCATTGACGGCGTCGGGACGGCTGGTGTCCTTCGACCGCGCGGCGCCGGGGACCGTCAACACCTCCGTTGCCGTCGCGGGGCTGCGCACGGGCGAGACCCTGCTGGGCATCGACACCCGCCCGGCTGATGGCCGCCTGTACGCGCTCGGCAGCGCCGGGACCATCTACGTGGTGGATCCCGCCACCGGGAACGCGACGCAGGTGTCCACGCTCAGCGCGACCGCCGGCGACGACAACCCGTTCACGAGCCTGTCCGGGAACAACTTCGCCGTGGACTTCAACCCCGCGGTGGACCGCTTGCGCGTGGTGAGCGACAGCGGACAGAACCTGCGCATCAACGTCGACACCGGCGCGACCATCACCGATGGCGCCATCAACCCGGCCGGGGCCTCTGCCACGGCGGCCGCGTACACCAACTCTTTCGCCGGCACCACGTCCACGCAGCTCTACGTGCTCAACGGGGCCGCCGGGCGCCTGCAGCTGCAGGACCCGCCGAACGACGGGACGCTGGATGCGGGCGTGCCGCTCGGCGTCACCGCGGACGGAGCCAACGGCTTCGACATCGATGCGCGCACGAACACCGGCTACGCAGTGCTGCAGGTGGGCAATGACGTGGCGCTGTACACCATCAACCTGCGTGCCACGACGGCCGCCGCCACGCGCGTGGCGGCCATTCCCGGTGTCGGTCCCCTGCGCGGCATCGCGCTGCGCGCGGTCGCCGCGCCTTCGGTGCTGGGACTCACCAGCGGCAACCGCCTGCTCGCATTCGACCCGCGTTCGCCCAATACCATCACGTCGAACGTGGCGGTCAGCGGACTCGGCGCCGGCGAGACGCTGGTGGGCATCGACTTCCGACCGCGCGACGGGCTGTTGTGGGGGCTCACCGGAGCCGGCCGTCTCTACACCATCGATGCGGGCACCGGCGTCGCCACCCTGCGGGCGACGCTCACCGCCGACCCGGCCGACACGACGCTGCCCTTCACCGGCCTGAGCGGCACCGTCACCAGCGTGGACTTCAACCCGGCTGCCGATCGCCTGCGCGTGATCACCAGCACCGGGCAGAACCTGCGCATCGTGGTCGAGACGCAGACGGTGGGCGGCGTGACGGTGACCGCCGGCCACACGACCACGGACCTGGTCCTCAACCGCGCGTCGGGTGTCCCCTCCATCGTCGCGTCCGCGTACACCAACAGCTTCGCAGGCACGACGTCCACCTCGCTGTTCAACCTCGAGGAGAACGCCGACCAGCTGACGCTGCAAAGCCCCCCGAACGACGGCACGCTGACCAACGTGGGCCCGCTGGGGCTGGACATCACGGGCCGCGCCGGCTTCGACATCGCCGGCGGCAGCAACGGCCTTGCGCTGGCGGCGCTGCGCTCCGGCACCACCGGGCCGTTCTCGCTGTATTCGGTGACGCTCTCCACGGGCGCCGCCCGCCTGTACAACAACACCTCGGGCAATGCGGCGCCGTCGCAGATCGGCGGGGCCAGCGGGCCGGCCGACCTGGTGGACATCGCCGTGCGGCTGTAGGGCCGGGCGGACCCTGCGCCTGGCGCGCGGGGTCCGCTGCGAGTGCGTCAGCGCTTGTAGATCCCGCAGGTGACCAGCACGCCGCCGGCGCGCTGGATGTAGTTGCGCTTGGCGCGGATCTCGTTGGTGACCGGGTGGGCCCACTTGTGGTCCATCCAGCCGCTTCCCTGCGCGCGGGCGATGCGGGCCATTTCCGCGATGAACAGCTTGCCGTCGACGTCGCGGCTGTCCGGCCCCATGCCAACGTTGCGCCGGTTGTTGCCATGCGCCAGCAGGATGGCCTGGTCCACGCTGATCACCATCAGGTAGAGGTCGCGGTCGACGAAGCGGCCCTTGCCCAGCTTGTCGACCTCCGCCACCAGCGCGTCCGCGCCGTGGCTGCGCGCGTACTCGCAGGCAGCCTGGACCAGCGCCACCGCCTCGTCGGCATTGCCGTATTCGCGCGAGCCGAGCTCGAAGCCCGACACGGACTTCAGCAAGGAGACCGCCTCGGCATTCAGCGTCGCGGCCGTGCGCGTGGCGTCCTCGACCAGCGAGGCGTTCTCCTGCGTGATCCGGTCGATGCGCGCGATGGCACCGGTGACCGCTTCGATCCCGGCGCTCTGCTCGCGGCTGGCCGCGTCGATCTGGGCGATGAGTTGCGCGACCTGGTCGATGGAGCCGACCAGGTCGCCGATCGCCCGGCCGGCGGCGTCTACCTGGGTGCCGCCGGCCTCCACGCGCGCGGCAGCCTCGCCAATCAAGGTCTTCACGTCGCCCGCCGCCTTGGCACAGCGCAGCGCGAGCGCGCGCACTTCGCTCGCCACCACCGCGAAGCCGCGGCCCTGCTCGCCGGCACGCGCCGCTTCGACGGCCGCGTTCAGCGCCAGGATGTTGGTCTGGAACGCGATGCCGTCGATCACGCCGATGATGTCGCCGATGCTGCGGGAGCTCTGCTGGATCGCCGCCATCGTCTGGACGACGCCCTGCATCAACTCGCCACCCGTGTCCGCGTGTTCGCTGGAGGAGGCCACCAGCGCGTTGGCGCACTGCGCGTTCTCCGCCGTCTGCCGCACGGTGGCCGTGAGCTGTTCCATCGACGCCGCGGTTTCCTGCAGCGATGCGGCCTGGGTCATCGTGCGCTGCGACAGGTCGGTGTTGTCGCGGTTCATCTGCGACGACGTGGCCGCCACGGTCATCATGCCCGCGCGCACCTGGCTCACGATCGCGAACAGGCGCGCATGCAGTTCCTGCAGCGACTGCTGCAGGTGGCCGTGGCCGGCGTTGGCAGCCTGGGTGAGGTCGCCGCTCGCCAGCCGCCGAGCTTCGCTGCGCACGGCATGCAGGGGCTTGAGTACGCGCTGGACGATCCACCAGCCGGACCCGCCGGCCAGCAGCGCGCCGCAGGCGCCGAGGACGAGGGCGGCCAACAGGCTGCCGCCCTCCCGCCCGTCGGCGGCGAGCCAGGTGAGGGCAGCGACGAGCAGGACAAGTGCCCCGCAGGCCGTCGCGAGGCTGCCTTCGACGGAAACGCTGTGGGCGCGCGCCGGCCGCGCATCGGCGGGGCCCGCGAGGGCCATGGTGCTGGAGGGTTGGAAGTCGGACATGGCGAAGGCTCGGAACCTTCGCTTGTAGCCGCTTTCCGCGGCTCAGTCACTTCCGGTTACACGCCGCGTTGTGGGAGCGCTGCAGCAACGCGGGTCAGGCACGCTGGCCACGTCCCCGAGGCAACACTTTCGGCTACGTCGGCCGGCGCGGCGGGCTTCCCGCGATGCCGAGCGCGTCCTGCAGCCCTGTGGGGGTGAGCGGCTTGACCAGGTGCAGGTCGAAGCCCGCAGCCAGGGTCCGCTGCCGGTCGGACGATTGGCCCCAGCCCGTGAGCGCGACCAGCTTGGTGGCGGCGAGCCTGGGATCCCCGCGAATGCTGCGGGCCGCCTCGAGTCCATCCATCACGGGCATGCCCAGGTCCAGGAAGGCGACCTCCGGCGCGAACTCGCGCGCCAGCGCCACGGCCTGGCGCCCGTCGGACGCGGTGACCACTTCGTGCCCCGCCGCGCGCAGCAGGCACGCCAACGTTTCGGCCGCATCCGCATTGTCATCGGCCACCAGGATCCGCCGGGCCGGCTGCGCGGGCTCCGCGTCGCTGTCTGCCTTTGCGTCGACCGGCCCGTCCCGCCTGCGGGGAAGCGTGACCCGGAAGGTGCTGCCGCGGCCCGCACCCTCGCTGCGGAGGTCCACCCGCCCGCCGTGCAGGCGCACGAGGCTGTCGACGAGCGCCAGGCCGATGCCGAGGCCGCCTTCGGAGTGCACCTGGTGGTCGCGCACCTGCGAGAAGAGCTCGAAGACGCCGGGCTGCTGCTCCGGCGGGATGCCGATGCCCGAGTCGCTGACGCTCACCGCCACCTCGCCTTCGCCAGCCGTGGCCGTCACGTCGATCGTCCCGCCGGCCGGTGTGTACTTCACCGCGTTGGAGAGCAGGTTGGAGAAGACCTGCGTGAGGCGATCCGCGTCGCCCGACACGAACACGTCATCCCCCGGCAGGCTGACGCCCAGGCGATGCCGCTTCGCATCCAGCGCGGACTGCACCGCCTCCAGGCTGCGCGCGAGCACGTCGCGCACCGCGACGACCTCCTGCACGATGCGCACCTTGCCCGAGGTGATGCGCGCCACGTCCAGCAGGTCATCCACCAGCCGGATCAGGTGGTTCAGCTGCCGGTCCATGAGATCGAGCGTGCGGCTCGACGTGGACTCGCCCTGGTGGGTGAGTCGCAGGATCTGCATGCCGTTCTTGATCGGCGCCAGGGGATTGCGCAGCTCGTGCGCCAGCATGGCCAGGAACTCGTCCTTGCGCTGGTCGGAGGCGCGCAGGGCCGCTTCGGCAAGACGCCGCTCGGTCACGTCCAGCACGAACTCGATCACCTCGTCGCCGATCTTGCGAGGCGCGAACAGCCCCCACCAGCGGGAGCCGTCCTTGCGGATGTATTCCTTCTCGTACGGGACCGCTTCGCCCCACGTGGTCACCTGCCGCACGGCATTCCAGGACGCCGGGTGGTGCTCGGGCGGGGTGAGCTCCTGCCAGGTCTTGCCCATCGCCTCGGCATGGCTGTAGCCGCTCATGCGTTCGAAGCCTTCGTTGATGTCCACCAGGCCGAAGGCGGGTCCCCAGGAGATCACGCCCACGGTCGTGATGCGCCGCATCCCGATGAGCCGCTCGACCATCCGGCGATGCTGCGTGATATCGCGCAGCCGCAGCCCGACGGCGGACGACTGCCCTGGCAGCGGAAAGGCATGGACCTCGAGCCATCTCGGCGCCGCGAGCGCCACGCAGGCCCGCAGCTCCTCGCCCGAGTCTGCGACATCGGCGAGCAGGTCGCGCCAGGGCGCCTCGGCGAGGAAGCCGTCCCTGCCGGTGGAGAGGCCCTCGGCCGCGACGAAGCGCCGGAAGCTGCGGTTCGCGTGCAGCACGTGGAAACCGCCGCGCTGCACCGGCCCATCGGCAACCGGCGCCAGGACACAGCAGCACTCGTCGGCCGTGTCGAAGAAGGTCGCGAAGACGCTTCCGATGTCGGTGGTCGAGCTCGGATCCATTCGAGCCGATTCTGGCGCGCCCTGGGTCGGGGGCTCGTAGGAACACGGGCAGCGGCGGTGAGCGACAGCTGCGCCCCCATGAAAAAAGCCCCGTGACTTGCGGCACGGGGCTCCAGGGCGCGGGTTTTTAGCGCGTTCTTATTCAGTGAGGACCGAGCAGTCGCATTCGCTTCCTGGTCCGTCCCCAAGTCATTACTTTTTCTGCCGGTACTTGCGCAGCGCGGCGATCTGGGCGGCCATCACGGCAAGCTCGGACTGGGCTTTCGCCAGGTCGATGTCGGTCTTCGCGTTCTTCAGCGCCTCTTCGGCGGCGGCGCGGGCGACGTTGGCCTTCTCCTCGTCCAGGTCCTTGCCGCGGATCGCGGTATCGGACAGGACGGTCACGCGGTTCGGCTGCACTTCCAGGATGCCGCCGGCGACGAAGACGAATTCCTCGCCGCCGTCGGCCTTCTCGATGCGCACCGAGCCGGGCTTCACGCGCGTGATCAGCGGCGTGTGGCGCGGGTAGATGCCGAGTTCGCCGGCTTCGCCGGGCAGCGCGACGAAGCGCGCTTCCCCGGAGAAGATCGACTCCTCGGCGCTCACCACGTCGACGTGGATGGTCGCTGCTGCCATGGCTTAGGCCGCCAGCTTCTTGGCCTTCTCGAAGGCCTCGTCGATCGTGCCGACCATGTAGAAGGCCTGCTCGGGCAGGTGGTCGCATTCGCCGGCCGCGATCATCTTGAAACCACGGATGGTTTCCGACAGCGGCACGTACTTGCCCGGCGAGCCCGTGAACACTTCAGCGACGTGGAAGGGCTGCGACAGGAAACGCTGCATCTTGCGCGCGCGTGCCACGGCCAGCTTGTCTTCCGGCGACAGTTCGTCCATGCCCAGGATGGCGATGATG
>JAESGR010000626.1_pt1 | contig 19393 bp, 20 predicted proteins | sample 9269771 | NCBI WGS metagenome assembly JAESGR01 (sample SAMN15739572, study PRJNA653492) | algae metagenome | isolation source: Chroococcus sp. CMT-3BRIN-NPC107 and co-occurring heterotrophs from well... | place: USA: Clark Mountains Wilderness, California | collected 2010-04-18 | reverse complement strand
TGGAAGGCGGCAAGCTCATCGGTGTCTACTTTAATCAGAAGGCTTGCGGCGCCTGCTCATCGCGTCATCTGTGCACCGCCGGCAAGGAGAAGCGCATCCGACGATGGGAGCATGAGGCAGTGCTCGACCAGATGGAGCGCCGCTTTGACGCAATGCCCGACGCCATGGCGGTCAGGTGATGCACTGTTGAGCACGTATTCGGCACCATCAAGGGATGGATGGGCGCCACCCACTTCCGAACGCGCGGCCTCAAGAACGTCGCCACCGAGACCAGCCTGACAATCCTGGCCTATAACATCAAGCGCGCCATCGCGGTCGCCGGCGTCGGCCAAGTCCTCAAGGCGATAGCGCCATAAAGCGAACCGCTTATACCAGCGCATCCGCCCAGGCGAGACGCGGCCGCGAGTTCTCACACGGCCTCGGGTCGGTTGCCGACCTGCAATTCCGCGGTGGAAGGAGGTCCAAGTGCTTTTTGTCGGATCCCGCATCAAACTCACATAATGAGCGGGATAATAGCACCGCTGAACTAGCGTATCCGCTTCTCCTGAACAGACCCACGGCAAGGAGTAGAACTACTTGCTGCAACGCACCGGCGCCACTAGGAGGTGCTCCTTCACCGGAACGAACCGCTGATCGAAGCTTTCTGGTAAGTCGCATTTCTTTGTGAGATTGCAATTGCAGCATGCATCTGGGCTGAACGTGACTGGACTACTTGATGGCCTAGGTGAGATGCGGGCGCGTATGCGAAATCATGATTGGTATCGCTCGTCGATCGGGCATCCTGATCAATGGCCTATGTCGCTGAAGCTCTACGCGGGTCTGATGCTTGATGCTCAGCAGGCGATGTTCGTTGCATGGGGACCGAATCTGACGTTCCTCTACAATGACGAATATGCGCCCATTTTTGGCAGCAAGCACCCTGATGCTCTTGCTCTGCCCTTTGCTGAAGTTTGGTCCGATATCTGGGAACAGATAAAGCCGCTTGTGGACCGTACACTGGCTGGCGAAGCCAGTTGGCATGAGGATCTCCTGATCCCTATGCGGCGTCATGGCTATCTGGAGGATGCCTGGTTCAGTTTCTCGTACACACCCATAAAAGACGAAACTGGTCGGGTTGCTGGTATGCTGTGTGCAGCAACGGAGACTACAGGCAAGGTTCTTGCTCAAAGACAGCAGCTTGGTGAGCGAGAGCGTCTTCGTCAGATGTTCGAACAGGCTCCAGGACTGGTTGCCCTCCTACGCGAGCCAAGTCATACGTTTGAACTTGTCAATCCTGCCTATCAGCAGTTAATGGCTGGAAAAGAGCTGATCGGGAGGCCGGTGCGAGAAGCGCTGCCGGAGCTTGAGGGACAGGGGTTTTTCGAACTCTTGGATAAAGTGTATACCACGGGCGTGCCATACATAGGAGAGGGTGTCCCGGTTCAACTGCAGCGCGTACCAGGTGGTGCTGTCGAGACACGTTACTTCAACTTCGTCTATCAGCCTCTCAAAGGGTCCGATGGCCGGACAACAGGTATTTTCACCGAAGGCTTCGACGTGACCGACGCTCGCGCTGCCGTAGAGGCTCTGCGGGAGGAGCGCAACGCTCTTGAGATCCTCAACGATACTGCTGCCAAGGTTGCCAGCTATCTCGACCTGGATGCTCTGGTCCAAGGCGTTGTCGATGCTGCGGTAGAACTGACAGGAGCGCAATTTGGAGCGTTCTTCTACAACCGGGTGGACACAAAGGGTGAAAGCTACACCCTATATACTCTGTCAGGTGCTCCACGGGAGGCATTCGCGTCCTATCCCTTGCCCCGCAACACCCATGTGTTCGCCCCAACCTTCAACGGTGACGGCGTTGTTCGATCGGACGACATCCTCCAAGATCCCAGATACGGCCACAACGCACCACATCACGGGATGCCCGAAGGCCACCTTCCCGTTCGCAGCTACCTGGCTGTTCCGGTGAAGTCTCGCTCGGGGGACGTCATCGGTGGGCTGTTCTTCGGTCATGCTGAACCTGGCATCTTCACAGAACGGGCCGAGCGCCTGATGGTGGGACTAGCGGCACAGGCTGCCATCGCCATGGACAATGCTCAGCTGTTTGAAAATGCTCAGCATCTGAACCAGACTCTGGAAGCTCAGGTCGCTGAGCGCACCGCTGATCGAGATCGAATGTGGCGGCTGTCAACGGACATCATGCTGGTCGCCGAGTTTGATGGGACAATCACGGCTGTCAATCCGGCTTGGACAAACCTGATCGGCTGGCAAGAAGACGAGCTGATTGGCAGCAGGTTCTTTGACTACGTTCATCCAGATGATCTTGCCAGCACGCAAGCCGAAGCCGGACGCCTGGCACAAGGGCTAACAACTCTACGGTTTGAGAACCGATATCGGCACCGGGATGGCTCGTACCGGTGGATCTCCTGGATCGCTGTTCCGGACGCACAGCTCATCCATGCAGTAGGTCGCGACATCACCAACGAGAAGCAAGCTGCGGAAGACCTACGCCAGGCTCAGGAAGCCTTGCACCAGGTCCAGAAGATGGAGACGGTGGGACAGCTTACGGGTGGCGTCGCACACGACTTCAACAATCTGCTGCAGGTCGTCACCGGCAATCTGGATGTCTTGATCCGCCGCTTGCCCGAAGATGAAGCAAGGCTCCGGCGCTCGGCAGAAAATGCCATGGCCGGCGCAAAACGTGCTGCCACGTTGACGCAGCGCCTACTTGCCTTCTCGCGCCGCCAGCCGCTAGCCCCAACGCCCATCGAGCCGAATAAGCTGGTGGCAGGAATGTCCGAGCTCCTTCATCGCACGCTTGGAGAGACCATCGAGCTGGAGACGGTTCTTGCCTCTGGCCTGTGGCGCGTTGAAGCCGACGCGAACCAGCTTGAGAACGCTATCCTTAACCTCGCGGTGAATGCTCGCGACGCTATGCTCGATGGCGGCAAACTGACCATCGAAACAGCCAACACCCATATCGATCGCCTGTACGCAGTTCAGAACGCAGAAGTGGCTCCGGGCCAGTACGTTCTGATCTCTGTTTCGGATACTGGCACAGGCATAGACGAAGACACGCTTAAGCGGGTCTTTGAGCCGTTCTTTACGACCAAGGAGGTTGGCAAAGGCACTGGCCTTGGTCTCTCCATGGTTTACGGCTTTGTCAAACAATCCGGCGGCCACGTAAAAGTCTACTCAGAGTTAGACCAGGGTACGACAATCAAGATCTATCTTCCCCGCCTGTTAGGTGGCGAAGCAGAGAAAGAAGAGGTTCCAGCCCAGACAATTCCGGATGGCGAGGGTACCGAGACCATACTGGTGTGTGAAGATGATCCTGAGGTCAGAGCGTTCTCCGTCGAAATGCTCCAGGAGCTTGGATATCGCGTCCTTGAGGCGCCAGATGGCCCTGCCGCCCTGCGCATCTTCGAGCAACAGCCTGACCAGGTCGATCTTCTGTTCACAGACGTGGTTCTTCCTCAAGGGATGACTGGCGCCGTTCTTGCGGAGCGAGCCCGGGCAATCCGGCCTGACCTCAAAGTGTTGTTCACTACTGGATACGCGCGAAACGCAATTGTGCATCAGGGGCGGCTTGATGCCGGGGTTGAGCTGATAACGAAGCCGTTCGCCTATGCTGATCTGGCAGCACGCGTGAGGGAAATTCTTGATCGGCAATAATCAGAAATTTGCACATGGGAAAATGGGCAGCAAGCATCCGTAGTATGGCTTGCTGCCCTGAGGATGCGCTCCGAGCCAATAAAGCGCTCCACAGGATAGCACTTCCAAGCTGACAAAACGCTAAAGCACATCGTCTGCCCTGCTGTGCAAACCAGGCCTCAGATCGCGTGCAGGAACAAACAAGTTTGTGGAAGATTGAGATATCAACGTGCTGCTCGCGACAGAAAGTTGGCGGTGCGTTGCTCCTCTACTGCGAGGTTTGCACCATGCCACTCGAGCGCACGCCAAGCCAAAGCAGTTACCATGTGGACTTAAATACCCGTTCGGGAACAGCGCATGCACTTGGGGTGACAGCCGACACCCTTTCCCAAAGCATGGAACACGTGGCTACAAGTTCACGGTCGATGCAGATGATGAAAGTACGTTTGAGGACAGGATCAGCCGCGCTTTAGCGAGCGAGCACGACGTCGTGGTCGCGGCAGGCGGAGACGGAACCGCATCTGGGATTGCCAGCGCCCTTGTCGGCAGCGACAAGACCTTGGCTGTGATGCCTTCAGGGACGGTCAACAGCCTTGCCAAAGACCTGAGTGTTCCGCTCGACATCGACGCATGGGTTGCCTCTCTTGGCTCGATGGAGAAGCGCCGCGTGGACGTTGGCGAGGTGAACGGCCGAATATTCCTCCACATGGTGGTGATTGGCCTCATTCCGAGCCTTGCTGCAGGGCGTGAACTTCTACGAGGCCAAGTGGGAGTTGGCGCAAAGATAGGCTTGCTGCAATATTTTCTCCGGCGTTTGGCGCGGACCAGGCGGCTAGCTGTTCAGATCGATCCGGAAGGTGAGACAGCACGCATCGAACGCGTTCAGTCGATCGCGATCTCCTGTAACCCTTATGAAGAAGCAGCCGGAAGCATTCTCAAGCGCGAGACGCTCGATGCAGGGGAACTCACCCTTTATACGCTCAAGCAACTGGGCACCTGGGACATTGTTCGGCTTGGGACAGAGATGCCGCTGGGCCGGTGGAAACAGGATGAAGCCCTGTCCATCCAGAGTGTTCCTGCTGTAACGATACGCAGCCGCAAGCCCAGGCTGCAGGTCATGATCGACGGCGAGACCCAAGCTTGGCCGTCCCGCTGGCCTTCCGCGTGAGATCAGGTGCGTTGCAGGTCCTTGCCCATCCAGACGCAGATAGCAAGCTGGTGGCGCAGACAGTCAACGACTTCCAAGCAAGATGAGCTCGTCTGCGTCAGCTTTAGTCTAAGGTGTAAGATGCTTGAGCAGCTAACCCTTGACGAGCTGAGTGACTGCCTCGGTCAGCTGAGCAAGCGCGAACGGTTTTGAAAGCAGCATGCTGCCGGGAACAGCGTTCGCAATTCGATGCGCCTGGCTGTCCCCCGTCATGTAGAGCACTGGAAGCTTCGGATTAAGTTCCCTTGCTCGCTGCGCTACTTGCCATCCATCCGTTCCCTGACCGAGGCGTATGTCGGTCAGCAAACAGGTCAGATCGTTGGCGGCGTGCTCAAGCTTGAGCATCGCCTCTGACCCGGAGGTGGCAGTGACCACTTCGAAACCAGCTTCGATAGTTCCGCTTCCACGATGTCGAGCAAAAGCCATTCGTCCTCGACGACCAGTGCGGAGATGGGCGAGCGTACGCTGAGGCGTCTCATCATCATTGGCTGTAGCGCAGTCGTCCTGCAGGCGAGCAAGCGTGGTGCACCTGTTGGCTCTTGGCTTGAGCAGATGATGGCCCGAAAGCCACGCATGCTGGTGACAGTCGCTCTCGCCAACAAGACGGCGCGCATCATCTGGGCACTGCTCATGAAGCAAGAGGAATACAAAGCTCCGGTCGCAGCTGCGGCGTAAGCCAAGGCGGGCCAGAGGTCGTCGGGGACGTAGTCGGTCGAAGGAAGGTATGGCACAACAGTCGGTCAGACGGGGTCGGAAAACCAGGGCAATCCACGGTGCCGTGAGCACGCTGTGGGTGATATGGATCCGGTCCGCGAACTCCCATACGGGCCCGCAGCCTCTGGTGCTGCATTAGAGGCCGGACAGATGGTAGCATCCGACTACGTGCAATCTTCAAGAAACCGCTTCCGTCTTACGGGGCGTCCACAGATGGATTGCGGACCATCGGCTTTCAATTATCAATTCGCGAAAGCAGACGTTTTAGCCACCGCGTAGAGGAACAACTTCGCCCGTTAGAGCGGATCGCCGAACGAATGTACACTGCAGCACCAACCTGTAAGCTCGGCTGTGATTTGTTATGCCGATGACTTTAAGACGGGCGCTTAGTCGACCAGCAGGACAGCAGACACCCTACTGCAGGCTGGCGTTGGATTACCGCAGTGCTGGCAAAACCTGGCTCCCGAACGTTTCAATGAACTGCTCCTGATTACGGCCTACTTGATGTAGGTAGATGTCGTCCAAGTCGAGTTCAGCCAGAGCGCCAAGCCAGTCGGCATGCTGGTTTAGTTCGTGGGACACGTTGACGGTTTCTACGATGTCGTCCTCGCCCACCAACCGGCTGGCCAGATCGAAGTCGGATGGTCGGCGGAGATCCCAGTTGACCTCGCCGCCCACTGCAGCAGCCGACCACTGATCCAGTGCATGGTGCATTGCTTCTTCAGGCGTGGGCGCCCAGGACATTGCAACCTGCAGATAGATTGGCTTGCCTTCACCGCCTCCGCGCCGGAAGGCGTCAATCAAGGGCTTAACCGCATCTGGTTTTCCACCAGTGGTAAGGAGGCCATCGGCCCATGCCCCGCAGAACTCGGCAGTCTTTTCAGTCATCGCCGCGCCAATTAAGGGCACAGGCCGTTCTGGCCGGCTATATAGTTTAGCTTCCACCACGGTTGCGCGGCCCCGCCTGGTGACCGTCTCGCCGGCGAACAATGCCCGGAATATGTCAACACACTCCAGCAGCAGTGCATTGCGCTCGGGCTTGTCGGGCCAGTAACCGCCAGTGATGGATTCGTTAATGGCTTCACCGCTCCCCAAAGAAAGCCAAAGTCGATCGGGGTACATTTGCCCAATCGTTGCGGCAGCCTGGGCCAGCACCGCAGGGTGATAGCGGTAGCCCGGAGCCGAGATAACGCCCATGGGCAGCTTGGTTGCCTCCATAACCGCACCCAGCCAAGACCACACAAAGCCGGATTGACCCTGCCGTTCACTCCAAGGGTGAAAGTGGTCCGAGGACTTGGCGCAGTCGAACCCAGCTGCCTCTACCAACTTGAGCCAACGCAACAAATCACTTGGGGCAAATTGCTCATGGGAAGCATGGTATCCAAAGCGGGTCATCTCGGCTCTCCACAGGAAGGTACAGGCCCAATCTCCCGTGAAACTTCTGGTTCCATGATTGAGAAACAACAAGGATCCGCGTCTGCTCTAGAGGTTTGGCGAGCGATCCAGTGTGAGTAACAAGATCGGCCGCACTCTTCTAGCGGTGCAGTCGAGCGAGAGCAGTATGGGGAAACACACAGCAGCCACTAATCCGCTAAACGCAAATTCTTGGCTCAGCCGAACCGCACGGAGCATTCCTGTGCGGTTTTAATTCGTTGTGGCGACTGTTGCCGCCACGACTTACAAACTAACCCTGCTATTCGGCAGCCTGCTGGTTCGCAGAGCGTTCTGCGATTTGGTTCAACAGCTCGTCGGTGCCCTTTTCTTCCTGAAGGGTTTGGTCAAGAAGCTTGCTGGCGTCGTTCAGGCCCAGTTGTCGTGCCCATGACTTAAGCATGCCGTACCGGGCAATCTCATAATGTTCCATGGCTTGGGCACTGCCAATAAGAACAGCGTCTGCGGCGTCAGTGCCTTTGAAATCCTCCAGGTGCTCTTCCAACTCAGCGGTTAGCCCTTGCATGGCTTCGCAGGTTTTAGCGCGAGCGGCTTTACCGACCATTTCAAAAACCTGCTCGAGCCGTTCCACCTGGGTTGCACTCTCTTCGGCATGTTGCTCGAAAGCCTGCTTTAACTCTGGAAGCTGTGCTGCTCTTGCGGATTTTTTCAGGGCGCGAACTGAGGCCTTTTCTGCGAAGTAAACGTCCTTGAGCGCTTCATAGAAGGCGTCGTCGAGTGTCTTTTCCTTAGGCATGGGGTACTCTCTGTTTGAGTAGTGAAACTTAAGAACACAATGATGCTCGTAGGAAACTGTTGCTAAGCAAATCCTGGAGTAAGCGCCCAGCTCGCCGAGACCGGCAGGCACTCGTATTTCTTTGCCCTTACCTTTGGCGGCAGCGCGCTTGGCGCCTTGATGAACAACTAGCGTTCTTTGGCCTGGTGGACAGAAGCTAGGGCAGTAGATCGATTAGCTCTTCCTCGACCACGGGCTTGCTGATGATCGGAGTGTTCTTGAACACAGTTCTGATCTCGTTCGGAGCGGCGCCGGCGGTAAAGGCGAATACCGCAAACTTATCGGCGACCTTGGATTCTCGAAAAGGGTCGGCTTCTGACGCCGGGAGTCCCTTCCGCTCGCGAACTAAGCCATTCCAAACATAGCGCCTGGTAAGGGACACAAAGGTTGCAGAGGGTCGCCACAGCATGAGCCGTGTGTGACAGAACATAAAATCGACTTTTGCGGCTTTCCTGGTGTCTATTCGACCCGCCACCTGTGTCTCGTCTCGCGCTGCGGCAGAGTTGGGGTGGAATACGGAACGTCTGCTCTTAAATGCACCTTTGGAAAAGCAGATACATTCAGAAACGTGGGAGTCGAGAGAGATAGTCGACAAGCTATTCCAAACATCGGCTGTGGAGCCTCAGAGCGTTAGGTAGTTCAGCCGACGCATTCTCACATAAGGTAAGTCGAAGCATAATCCTGGGCTGCCGGCATGAAAGCTCTACCAAAACTCAAACGGGCCTACCTCGTACGTATGGGCCAACATGAAACTCGTGCGGCACCTTTGTTGTTGATTGCAAGGTGGCGAAAGTCACACACTCGAGTTCAGTGCAGGTGTACAACCAGGATGACCGTCAAGACTATTGGCACCCGGGCTGATTTTCTGGAGGAACGATGGTGAAGAATTTATCAGCTGAGGGACGGCGCCTGCTCCAGGATATCGCGGAACGCAACGGCGTAAGCTTCGAGGCGGTCACGACATTGCTGCAAGCACTCGCACTCGGCAATGGCACGCAAGCGCAATTCGATCACGCCGATCTCGGAGGCATGGGACAGTGGTCCCAAGGCGGGATGATCATGGTCGGAGACATGTTCAACCATGGTTTGAAGGCCCGGGTGGACAGCTTGTGCAAAGAGCTTTCGTTCTTGCTAAGAGATCAGGCCCTGCCCTTTGAGCGGCCTTCAAGTTCCCAGTCGCAGTCCCAAGGTGTAGCGGGCACCAGTTTATTTGTGCCCGGCTCGCCTTCATCCAACCGGTGGTGGCCAAGCGAGCTGGGTTCACCGGACTCGACCGGTTCGCAAAATGACCTTCGATACGCCTGGTTCTCGGCACCACGGCGCCTAGCGATACAAAATGGAGGTCAAGTGCAGGTATACGATACCGGTGACCACATGATCTCCGGTTTCTCCCAGCAACAAGGCGGCGGTCAGTCACTGACCTTTACAAGCAATCATGGTTTGGTGCGGATCTCGGAATTGCCCCTCGTAGACACCAAGGATCGCCACAGTGCTGATGTTCCTGTGGCTTCTGATCAGAATGCACGAAAACGTGGTGAACAAGAGCAACGGCTTCCCCCGGAAGCGATGCAAACACGGCAATCTTCTCAACCGCCCAGTGGGGCTCCTCAAATGGGTTCTCCCTCCCCTCAGCCGACTGGCATTGAGGACATCTTCAGCAAAATTGAACAATTGTCCGTGTTACATCAAAAGGGTATCGTCACCGACGAGGAATTCTCGGCCAAAAAGGCCGAGCTGCTGGCGCGGATATGACGCTTGTGCTGACAGCAGCGTGGTCCAAGCTGGATCGTGGTTCTTAGGTCTGTGTCTGCCGGACGCAATTGCGTAATCCCGAGCCGCCGATGATTTGGCGCTTCAAACTGCGCAAGCGCCATCACTGGCGGACCGGAAAACTCGGTTAAAGTGTCCAGCAGGGTACTTGCGGATCTGGGAGACTTAAAAGTTATGCGACTCCACACATCGGCAGTCCCTGCCGATGCACCAGCCGATGGATAAAGCTGAGCTTCTCCAGAATGCGAGGCGACAGCACGAAAGGATAGGCATCGGGCTGACCAACAGCACGGTTCAGGTTATTGAGCAGCAGCATCAAAGGAACCCAATTGTTTGCGACGGTGGAGAACTCCTGTGCTTGATAGGGGTCATCTTCAACCTCGACGGCGAGGCCACCGTCTTGGTCCGCTTCTGGGTGTGCTCGCACGTCAAACGCCATTGCAGTCTCAACCGTATCGACGATGTGCAGATAATGGGCCCAGCTTTCTGCGAAGTCCTCCCACGGATGTGCCGTTGAATAGGCGCTGATGAAGTTCGCTGGCCAGTCACTTGGAGCCCCATGGGCATAGTAGCGCTGAAGCGCTTCACCATAGTCCATGCTCTCGTCGCCAAACAGCTCTCTGAATGGCTTGAGCTGGTCTCCAGGCTTGACCAGCAGATCCCAGTAGTGATGACCGATCTCGTGCCTGAAGTGGCCGAGCAGGGTTCGATAGGGCTCGCCCATGTTGCTGCGGCGCCGCTCACGCTCCGCATCATCGGCTTCGGCCAGTGCAATGGTGATGATGCCATTGTCGTGCCCCGTCATCACCTGTCCAGGCTGTGAGACATCGTCCGCCAAAAAGCGAAAGCTAAGGCCGTGTTCAGGATCCTCTACTCGCGTTCTAAGTGGCAAACGCAGTCGGATTAGGGAATAGAACAAGCGCTTTTTGGCCTGTTCGATCAGCTGCCAGTTCGCCAGGTGCTTTGGATCGTCCAGTGGGGGCACCGTTTCATTATGGCGGCACGCGAGGCAGTAGGCATTTGCATCCGTCGAGTTAGATACAAGCCAGTTGCAAGCTCCATGAACACTGTTGGCGCAATAAGCAAAGTGCTCATCGGGAGAGGTTACACTGCTCCACTGCTCGTCATGTTGCACCAGAGCGATCAGTGCGTTGCGTTCGGGAGCATAGCCGAGAGCATGACCGCATTGTTCGCAAGCAACGTTCTCGAAGTAGACCGAATTGCCGCAATGATCACAGGTAAACAGTTTCACAGCTCGCCCCCTTGAGTGCGCCAGCTAATCTCCTTTGATCGGTCAGAGTTCCTTCAAGCGCCTATGAGTAGCCCTTGTTAGTTCAAGGGCGGATAATAGCGCTGTTCCGGCAAGCTCAAGGCATGTTTTCCAGTCACATCATGAGTTTAGCCTGCAACTGCCAATGCAGGGGCTCGTTTGACGCAGGATGCACACCCATATTAGTCTCCCGCCCAAGACATTCCTGATTGTAGATGACGAACCTCTTGCCCGACTGGAGCTCGCCGCGATCGTAAAGAATTGCGGCTTTGAGGCCTGCGAAGCCGCAAGTACCGCCGAAGCTCTTGCCCTCCTCGAGCAGCGCAGCAACTTTGTGGTAGGACTGATTACCGACATAAACATGCCCGGCACCCGCAATGGTGTGGTGCTCGCCAATCACGTTAATTGTCTCTGGCCGCACATCGACATCATTGTGGTTTCGGCCGCCAGGCGTCCTTTTGATGGCGAGCTTCCAGAACAGGTACCATTCATCGCAAAGCCGGTGAGTGCCACCAAGCTCGCCCAGGCAATCACGGCATCCACCCACCATTGAGCCTTGGGCCAGATGAGCCCCAGGCACCGCGTGACAGTTTTATTGTTCCATGGGCCATTGCGCCCACCAACACAGCTCACATCCGGGAACGCAGCGCGTCCGGCGGCATTGAGCTGATGCGTCACCTTTCCCCAATTCATGAGACCAGAGTGGCGTTCAATTCCTGTACCCGTGTGCTCATCGTCGAAGATGATGCAATCGTCGCCTCCATGATGGAGGGTGTTGTTGAAGACTTCGGCTACCAGATTGTTGGCCCGCTGCTGGACTTCCAATCTGCACTTCGATCAGCCGACATCGACGAAGTTGATTTTGCATTGCTGGACTTCAATCTTGGAAATGGTGAGACCGCAGCTCCCATCGCCAAGGCTCTTGCCGAACGCGGCATACCCTTCGTGTTCACAACCGGGGAGTGCCCGGCAGCGATCCGCAAGCTGTTTACCGATACGCCAATCATTCACAAGCCCATCGACGATGGCGAACTGCTGGACCTGCTTCCGTGAATGGCGTGACCGTTCCCCAACCCACTCAGAATCGGAAACATCCAATGCTGGATCAATCCCTCGCCTTCTTGCGCAGCCTCGTCGAGGCTCCATCGCCTAGCGGCTATGAACATCATGTTGCTCAGCTCTATCGCGGTTACGCAGAACCGCTTGCCGATCATGTTTCGACGGACGTCCATGGCAATGTCACTGCAGTGCTGAATCCCTCGGCCAGCACCAGGATCATGCTCGCCGGGCATATGGACGAAATTGGTTTTATCGTTCACTACATCGGCGAAGAAGGCCTGCTCTACTTCAGTGCAATTGGTGGGCACGACAGTGTCATACCCGTGGGCCAAACCGTGTGGGTTCATGGCCAGAAAGGACGCATTGGAGGCGTTGTTGGCCGCAAGGCCATTCACCTGATGGATCCTGACGAGCTCAAGGACAAGCCCAAGCTCAAGGAGCTCTGGATTGACATCGGTGCTTCATCCAAGAAAGAGGCTGAAAGCGTTGTAGCCCTAGGGGACGTCGTCACGTACCAGCAGGACTTCCAGCTCCTGATTGGCGATCGTGCGGTTGGACGCGGGTTCGATAACAAAGCCGGATTGTTTATCGTTGCCGAGGCGCTTCGCCTGCTCAGCGAGGACGGAGGGCTCCACCCAGAGGTGGGTGTTTATGCCGTTGGCACTGTCCAGGAAGAGATCGGCTCGCGCGGGGCAAAGACTGCAGCCTTCGCCATTGGAGCGCAGAGCGGCATTGCGATCGACATGGAACATGCCATCGACTACCCTGGCGTAAGCCGCACCCAAAAGGGACAATTGGACCTTGGCAAGGGCCCTAGCGTATCCACTGGAGCAAACACCAATCGAGCGCTGTTCGCGCTTGTCACCGAGGCGGCCAGTAAAGAAGGCATCCCATTCCAGGTACAGGTAGCGCCGGCAGCAACCCCCACAGATGCCGGTGCATTGCAGCTCAACCAGAGCGGCATGGCAACGGGCCTTCTTGGTGTGCCGCTGCGTTACATGCATACTCCAGGGGAGGTGGTCAGCTTGTCCGATGTCGAGAACTGCGCCAGGCTTGTTGCCGCCTACTGCCGGATGGTCACGCCTGAGACGGACTTTACGCCACGATGAAGTTCAAGCTTGGATGTCAGTTGGACTACAATGTCGTCACGCCAACGACGCTGTTCCTCAACATCGAGGCTCAGCGGCTCCTACTGCTCTACATGAAGGGTAACAGCAAGGGTCTCAGTTGAGGACCCCCTACGCAACCCAGTTATGGGTGCAGCTTGCCCGTAGTCGAGACCGCAGGCGATCCGAATATACCGTTCGTCCGGCGCTACGCCGTTAGCCACGTCGAACCCTACCCAGCCGAGATCCTCGATGAAAGCTTCGGCCCAGGCATGAGTTGCGGTCTGCTCAACCCTGTCCTCCATCAGGAGATAGCCCGATACATACCGGGCGGGAACCCCCAGCAATCGCGCTGCCGAAATGAAGATTTGTGCGTGATCCTGACATACCCCGCTGCCGCTTGCCAGCGCCGCCTCAGCGGGGGTGGCAACATCTGTGCTATCCGGAAGATAGGCAACGCGGTCGGTAATTTCCCCTGACAGGCGGTGCAACTGCTCCAGCCTGCGGGTTACGCCAGTTAGCGGCTCGGCGAGAGCGTGGACGGCTTCTCCTGGTTGGGTCAGGGGCGTAACACGCTGGTATATCCACAGCGGAGCTGTGCCGGTGCCGGCGCCGAATATGCCGGCAGTGTTCCTGGTTTCCACGTGTCCAACCGCTCGGACGACGATTTCAGAGGTTCGCGACCTTGAGTGCAGCAACTCGGTTTGGTTTCCGAAAGCGTCTCGGTACGAGAGTTCCAGCGCTGCTCCCTTAACATCAATCCGCCAGTCCGCGACAGATTGAACGGACGAATCGACGGGTCGTAGCCTCACCCGTTGCACCGCATAGGCTACGGGCTCGCTATAGCGGTAAGTGGAGGTATGATCGATCGAGATGAGCACGATGGGTCACTCGAAGTTGTAGGCGGATGCTATGTCAGCACCAAGCCGGCTGTTTTGGGCTATGAAGTCGGTCAGAAACTCATGCAATCCAAACTCGAACACGGTCTCGATCTGCTTGCTTTCAATAGAGCCGAGCGTCTGAGCAGCTCCCTCATGACAGGGATGGCGCACCCGATAGTCATTCGCCAGATGCTCCAGGTTCTCGACGATATTGCGATAGGAAAAATGCAGCGACCGCGGCATCCGCCCATTAAGGATCAGGTATTCCGCTATCTGGGTTGGGTTGTACTGGACGTCATAGACCCACCGGTAAGAGCGATGTGCCGATACGGATCGCAGGATAGACTCCCATTGATTATTGTCCATCGTACCGCCAACATAGGACACCGATGGCAGCAGTACGTAATATTTCACGTCGAGGATCCGGGAGGTGTTGTCAGCACGCTCGATGAATTTGCCGACCCGCGAGAAGTTGAAGCACTCGTTGCGCAGCATCGTTCCGTGAAACGCACCGCGGATCAACCAAGTCTCACGTTTGATATGATCCAGCAGCGCAGGCAGCTCGCTGTCTGAAACAGGCTCATTCAAAACGCTCTTTAACTCCATCCATGCCTCGTTCACCGCCTCCCAGGCGTCCCGCGTGAGTGCTGTCCTGACCATCCGTGCATTGGATCGGGTGGCTTCTATGCAGGAGATGACGCTTGAAGGATTGTCTCGATCCCGCAACAGAAAGTCAGCGACGTTTGTGGCCGTGTACTGATCGTATTTGGCCTGATAGCCTTCAGTGGCGGCTGCCGACAGAACAACCGACGACCATTCTTCGGATGCTTTCGAGGTGCGGGTGAGCGCCATCCGCAGTCCGGCATCGACGAGACGGGCCATGTTCTCGGCCCGCTCGATATACCGGTGCATCCAGAACAGGCCGCTAGCGGTTCGCCCCAGGAGCATAGCTCAGTGTCCCTTCCATCTCATCAATCGTTGAGGACCCAAGTGTCCTTGGTACCGCCTCCCTGGCTGGAATTGACCACCAGAGAGCCTTCAGTCAGAGCGACGCGGGTGAGTCCGCCCGGGACGATACGGATGCGATCCGACACCAGAACGTAGGGCCGCAGATCGACGTGCCTCGGCGCCAGCCCCGCGCTCGTCAATATCGGTGAGGTGGAGAGCGCCAGGGTCGGTTGCGCGATATAGTTGCCCGGCCGTGCGCGAAGCTTGTCGCTAAAATCTGCTATTTCCTGCCGCGAGGCCGCTGGGCCTACCAGCATGCCATAGCCTCCTGAGCCATGGACTTCCTTGACAACAAGCTCATCAAGGTGCTCCAGCACATATTTGAGGCTATCGGGCTCCCCACAGCGATGGGTCGGTACATTTTCCAGGATGGCGCTACGGCCCGTATAGAACTCGATGATCTCAGGCATGTAAGAATAGATCGCCTTGTCGTCCGCGATGCCGGTACCGGGAGCATTGGCAATGGTAATCCGGCCGGCGCGGTATACGTCCATGATGCCAGCCGCGCCCAAGGTCGAGTCAGCCCTGAACGTAAGGGGGTCGAGGAACGCATCATCGACCCTGCGATACAGCACATCGATGGCGCGATAGCCTTGGGTGGTGCGCATGGCAATTCGGCCGCCCACAACCTTGAGGTCGCTTCCTTCAACCAGCTCCACCCCCATCTGGTCGGCTAGAAAGGCGTGTTCAAAATAGGCAGAGTTGTGGATGCCAGGCGTCAGAACCGCAATGGTAGGCTTTTCGCGCTCCCGATCGAGCGGGGCAACCGCGGACAATGACTGGCGCAGCAGTTGGGGATAGTTCTCCACGGGGAGCACTTTAACCTCTTGAAACAGCTCGGGAAAGAGCTGCAGCATGGTCTCGCGATTCTCTAGCATGTACGACACGCCCGATGGCGTGCGGGCATTGTCTTCAAGAACGTAGAACTGGTTCTCGGCGGTGCGAACCAGGTCTACGCCCACAATGTGGGTGTAGACGTTGCTCGGCGGACGGAAGCCGATCATTTCTGGAAGAAACGCGGAATTCTGAGCAATCAACTGCTTCGGTATCCGGCCGGCACGGACGATTTCCTGTCGATGGTAGATATCATCGAGGAACGCGTTTATGGCCACGACGCGCTGCTCGATGCCTTGCGACAGGTAGCGCCACTCACGGCCTGTGATGATCCGAGGCACGATGTCGAAGGGGATCAGCCGTTCAGCAGCCTCTTTTTCACCATATACCGCAAAGGTAATGCCCGTTCTGCGGAACACCTTCTCCGCATCACGCGCCTTCTTGTCCAACGCAGCAGGCGTTTGCTGATCAAGCCAGACCTTCACCGGCTCATATGGCTGCCTAAATTCGCCATCTGCCAACAGCATTTCATCGAATGCGGTCACGAGTTTTCCAATGCTGAGTAGATCCGTCTAGCGCGGGTCAGCGAGCTGTTCCAGCCACAGTCACAAGCGCGCCGGAGCACGACAGTCGACGGTCCATGGTATGGATCACTTGCCCTCCTTACCGATCCCGCAGCAATGGCTTCCAATTGACAGAGTTCCGCAGCCTAACTTGCGTTCAACAACGGCAATCACTAGTATGCAGAATTCACTCTCCCGCAGAACGCGTAGTCACTACCGAATGGCACGGGAACATCAACGCCCCGATTGCCGCCAAGCAGCCCAAATCGTGGCCTGTGCTTGCTCTAGGTGCGAAGGAACTATTTTTGAGGCTACAATCGGCATTCAATCTGCCAGCGAATTGTGCCCCAAACAGTGATTAAAAGGACATGCTTTGCGATTGCCGACTCATGGGACCGGCGGCAAGACACTGCCCCGAAATCATTTGCAAACGGAGGCCGGCTTCGCCTTCAGTCTCGGCACTTCAGTCTTGAGTCCGTCAGTCGAGTGATGCTTTGGGTCTGATCACCCTTAACTTCGAATAGCAACGAGGCGCCTTACAACTCTTGTCCTGCGATGCTGCGGCCCTCACTGGAGTTTGCAAGTGAACCATCCCTATCAACCGTGCTGTCGTACACTAGAAGCAGATCACCTAGGAGCTTCTCCTCGACAAACACCTTCGTATTAATGCTGCTGCCAAGCTCTTGGGCGGCGATTGCCATAGCGGCCTCGACAGCTGTATTGCGCAAAGCGTAGGGTCCGAATGATGTAGCATCGTCCACGATCCACCATTCGGATCCGCGACAAACTACGAAGTACTCCTTGAACTTCGTTGCGACATTGGCATCTGGTTCTTGTGTTGAAGTCATGTTGGCCAAATGGTGCCGCTGTCCCTACAGTTGCACAACGAGCCCCGGGTTAACTTCGCGATGGAGCGAGAGCTCTCGTTACACTGACCACACAACAAAGTCAGTCGAATTACACCCCCACCTAAATCGGCATTGCAATGTTTTGGAGCTCGCAATGAACAGGATTAGGCAGCGCCGTCACCGGTCTGCAGGGACCAGATCCGTTAGCTCGTTTTGTCGGCCGCCGAATTCTGGGTCAGCTCCTCAGCAGTGAACGACAGCTTGAGGCCTGTCTTGTTCTTCTTATCGCATACGAACTTGTCGAGTGCCCAGTTTCTTACAATTGCAGCTCTTGATCCTTCAACATTGCTCCTGCAATGCGAACCGCCTCATCCTTGGCGCCAGCAAGATTGAGGCAATCCAAACCCAGAGTGTCAGGAATGCATGCACTGTTGATGATGTGGAAGAAGATAACGTGCCACGAGGGCCTCCTGCTCACCTGCTAAATGCTCTGATACGTAATCCGTTTTTTGGACCTGCTGGAGGCACGAAGAGCCGGTATTCCCCACAGGTCTAAGTACCCCTGGGCTGGTGCAAAGCTCGGCCATACAGTGTGTTCAGGTCCGAATTCCAGCAACGATGAACATCTTGCGGGAACGCCATGGCATGCAGTTGGTTGAAGTGGCCATGACCAGCCGAGAGACTCTCGAATATGAGTGTGTGATCGTTGGAGGGGGTCCGGCAGGGCTTACCGCTGCTGTTTATTTGGCACGCTTCCGACGCCAGGTGCTGATCATCGACGCCGGCCAAAGCCGCGCCCGATGGATCCCTATTTCTCATAACGTTCCAGGGTTTGTAGACGGAATAGGCGGTCCGGAGCTACTGGCCCGCATGCGTAGTCAAACAGATGCATACGACGTGCCAGTCCTCGAGGCCACGGTAGATGATATCAAGCCAGCCAAAGGCGGGTTCGAAGTTACAGCTGGAACGCGTGTGATCACGGCACGTCGGGTGCTTTTAGCCACCGGCATTGTTGACAACGTACCTGAACTGCCGAGCCTTGCTGCCAGCCTTTATGGTGGAGCGCTAAGGCTTTGCCCGATCTGCGATGGCTACGAGGCAACAGGGCAATCTATAGCCGTCTACGGACCGCCAGTCCGGGCGGCTGCCGAAGCCATGTTCCTCAGAACATATAGCGACCGAGTAACTCTGCTGCCGGCAACCTCCGAGGAAATGGATCCTGCTGTTGCCGAACAGCTCTCAAAACGTGGCATCGCAGTGTTGCCGGTCCCTACAGAAGTAGATGTCGGCCACGAAGAGGTACAGGTGCGGGCTGCTGATGGGGTCACCCGGCGCTTCGATGTCCTCTACCCAGCCCTTGGCGCTGTAGTGCAGTCAGGCCTCGCACGCGTTCTGGGTGCGGAATGCGAGGAAGCAGGCTGCATCGTTGTCGATCACCACCAGCGCACCAACATCGAAGGACTGTACGCAGCCGGCGACGTGGTGCACGAACTCAACCAAATCTCCGTTGCACTGGGGCATGCGGCAATAGCTGCAACCGATATCCACAACAGCCTCGCCCGAGAAGATGGCGAAAGGCTGGGGTAACCACTGGCAGGAACGTTCTCGTTTGTTGAAAGCGTTTGCTCAGTAAGGTGGGCTACTAGTGCATGAGCAGTTCCAACATAGTCACAAGTGCAAGCTGGCGCCGTCCACGACGGCCACTTGTCAGACCGCATTTTGGAAGCCCGCCGTCCCTGAGGGGAGACGATCCCGAAGGAGTGGGCGGCCCACCAGCTACGAGCAAGAAGAGCGTGTTGTCTGGCATACGGTGCGCCAGATCGCCGAACAAGATGAGACCACTCCGGCCAGTACCTAGGCGAAGGGCATGCGCTACTCTTCCAAAACGATGAGGGACGATCAGCTTCAGCACTATGGCAGCGCCCCACACCATCATTATCAGGGAGCGGTGGTCATGCCCCATTCAGCAAGGCTAGGAAGGGTGAATGAGCTTGCCATAATAGCAAGATGGACGCTGGATCAGGCAGCTCATTGCTTCTCGAGTGGTGTTGGTGCCTATTGCCAGGTGCAGCAGCTGCATGAAGCCGCGGTCGACAAGACGTCCGCTTTCGGGATATGCTGACTATGGACCTTGCGTCCGAAATGGGGTGGAGGCCGTGTGAGAACTCTCAGCACACCGCGAGCGCATGTTCTGCCGCGGGGCGCGTAGGCTCCGCTCATCCTCTTATCGCCTTGAGGGTCGAGGCAACGCCAGCGACGGCGATGGTGCG
>JAESGR010000625.1_pt1 | contig 19413 bp, 17 predicted proteins | sample 9269771 | NCBI WGS metagenome assembly JAESGR01 (sample SAMN15739572, study PRJNA653492) | algae metagenome | isolation source: Chroococcus sp. CMT-3BRIN-NPC107 and co-occurring heterotrophs from well... | place: USA: Clark Mountains Wilderness, California | collected 2010-04-18 | reverse complement strand
AAGGCAAAAAGCCCTTGGGCAGACCAATCAAGGAAATTGTACCCAGATATCAGCAGGAGCGCTCTTTCGCCTGGTTTCAACGCAAGTATAGAAGACTCGTTGTTCGATGGGAACGCCTGAAAGTATGCTTTGATGCTTTCCTTCTCTTAGCTTGTTCCTATATTTGGTTTCCGAAGTTAGTGGGATAAGTTCTATATATTAGACCTCTTGCAGAAGGGTAAAAGAGATAGCAAAAGTAGGATGGAGGCTAAAAACTTAAGACCTACGACCAAGTGAAATATCTCAAGGTCTCAGAGTTCAAACGACTAAGTAGTAAAGATGACAACTTTAGTGCGGTAATGTTGATTGCTGACTCCAATAATCCTACCCAATCGCTCTGTAGTCAGCTTCCACCTACGATTATTACTGGGTATGAGCGATCAAATAAGATTGCTCGAACACCTGCTAGTTTATCAATTGGTTTTCAAGTGCGATCGCTAAATACTTAAGCATCGGGGTACAATAGGCGCTAGTTGCTTGCGCTCAACCCCGATGCTCAACCATCCGTTGCCGGATCGTCCCCCTAATTTTCGATTACCACTACATCGGTGGCAAATTTGCCCTAGCACCGAAAAAGCAAAGTCTCTCGCCCAACAAAGTCAAATATCGCCGATAATTAGCCAAATTCTGATTAATCGTGGCGTAGAAACTTTAGAACAAGTCCAAGCCTTTCTCAACCCTGAATCTCAAATCTTACCTTCACCTTTAGAGGAATTTCCGGATCTAGCTTTGAGCGTAGAGTTATTAGAAAAAGCGATCGCTACCGGACAAAAAATCGCTATTTGCGGCGACTATGACGCAGATGGAATGACTAGCACAGCTTTATTGTTGAGAAGTTTGCGGTGGTTGGGCGCACAGGTAGATTACGCCATTCCCAGCCGGATGCACGAAGGCTATGGCATCAATAAACGCATTGTTGAAGAATTTAAAAATACTGGGTTTGAAGTAGTTATTACTGTAGATAATGGCATCTCTGCGTACGATGCGATTTCCCGTGCTAGAGAATTAGGCTTAATTGTCATCGTCACCGATCACCACGATGTTCCCCCACAACTTCCCCCAGCTAATGCCATTCTCAATCCCAAATTAATCACCGAGTCTTCGCCTTATCGCGGTGTAGCGGGTGTGGGTGTTGCCTATATTTTAGCGATCTCTTTAGCCCAACAATTAGGACAAATCAAAGGCTTAGTTAAACCTCTGCTAGAACTATTTACCTTGGGAACAATTGCCGATCTTGCCCCCCTAACTGGCGTAAATCGTCGTTGGGTAAAACGTGGCCTGCAGCAGCTACCCCATTCTCAACTAGCAGGAGTCCAGGCTTTGATTCAAGTAGCTGGGGTAAAAAGTGAAATAGCTAATAAACTTGGATCTAAGCCAGAACAAACCCTAAAACCCGATGATATTGGTTTTCGCCTTGGACCAAGAATTAATGCGGTAGGTCGCCTTGCCGATCCTCAAATAGTAATTGAATTACTGACTACCGATGACCCCAAAATTGCTTTAGAAAGGGCGATGCAATGCGAACAAATTAATCAAACCCGCCAGCAACTATGCGAACAAATCGAAACCGAGGCGATCGCGCTTGTAGAGAAATTATACGCTTCATCTCTGCATCAAGACCGAGTTTTAGCAATTGTGCAACCAAATTGGCATCACGGTGTAATTGGCATTGTGGCATCGCGCTTGCTAGAACGTTACGGCGTACCTGTGTTTATTGGCACTAACGAGGCGGAAACTAAAGATTGCCTTGGCAATGAACACCAAATCCGGGGTTCGGCGCGGGGAATTCCTGAATTTCATGTGTTCGCTGCTTTAGAAGCTTGCAAAGACTTATTAGGCAAGTTTGGCGGACACAAAGCGGCGGGAGGCTTTTCTTTTCCTGCTAGTAATTTATCCCAAGTGCGATCGCGTTTGATTGCTTTTGCCAACCAATGCTTGCAAATCGAACACCTCAAGCCTTTGTTAAATATTGATGCCCAGCTTTCTTTAGACCAAATTGATTTAGCGCTTTATCAGCAAATGTTAGCCCTCAATCCTTGCGGAATTGAAAACCCTCCCCCGGTATTTTGGACGGCAAATGTGCAAGTAATTGAGCAACAAATTATTGGGAAAGGTCATATTAAACTTACCGTGTCCGACGGAATTAGTAAAATCAAAGCGATCGCTTGGCGCTGGCGCGATTATTTTCCCCTACCTTCAAGAATTGATATTGCTTATAAATTGCGAGAAAATACTTGGAATGGCAACACCACTATAGAACTAGAGTTGCTGGGTGTGAGAGTGGCTACTCCATCTCAACAACTTTGCTTTTCTCCCCCTGCACCCCATAGCGCCCAATTTGAATACAACCAACGCCACTACACTTGTGGTTTTTTCCCTATAAGTTCTTTATTAGAGTTAAGAATTAAAAATGATGCGGGGAAAGTTTTAGCCGTTCAATCGGGTCAAAATACAGGCTTATTGGGTATTAACCGAGAAAACGCCGCCCTTGTAGATTTATCTCAGCCTAAATTTTATAATTTAGTCCAAGCAGCGCTTAAAGCCCTCGAAACTCATAAAAAAAGCGCTCGCGATTAGTTTCTTTTTTTACATCTCCCCGGCTTTTAGCTGTTGTCAACTAAATTGATAGTTTCTCAAGCCAGATAAAATAATCTTGAAGATAGCGCTCCCGATCTCTTTTAGCCGTACCGAACTTCAGCAAGCTGTAACTGATTTTTGTGCCGCTTTGACCAATCGCAAACTACCTACAAGGTGAGTTATTCAACCAGCCAACAAATTATATAACTGGCTAATTGCACCTATAGAAAAAGATTTAGCTAGTGCAGGAAGGTCGCAATGGTCATCCTTATTATTCGGCATCGTTTATCTTAATTGGTAACGGCTTTGTCTTAGCTGATGATGTTGAGTTTTAATATTATTGAAAGTTATTTAGGGGGTACTTTTTGTCCCCCCTTCTGTGGGCTTCGCCCTTGGCTGCTAAAGGTTGCCGTTGCGAAAAGCAAGAATGAATATTACCACTGGTCCCGAAATCATAATTAGTCCTACAGAAACTAATTGGGCAATTACTAGCCAATTAATGCTGTTTAATCCATCAAACAATGATTCCATTTTTCCTCCAAATTAACCCAAACAAGTCTACAAAACCCGCACCCTATTTTACCTCAAAGAGCGATCGCTCTATTAAAGTAACTTCACAAATCTACAATAAATAATCGCCAAAGCTGTTTTACTTTCCTCTGACTACGCACAAGTCAACCAAGCCTAAAATTGCCATAAGCTAGAAAGGCAATGTATTCACAAATTAACTATTTAATTATGGCAACCTGGCAATGTGTTAAGCAATGTGGAGCCTGCTGTCATCTCGACGAGCGCGATCGCCCAGATTTAGACCAATACCTTTTACCTGACGAATTAGCTTTATATCTAAGCATGGTAGGAGCCGATGGCTGGTGTGTCAACTACGATAGTGTCGCGCGCGAATGTCGAATTTATGCTGATAGACCGCGTTTTTGTCGCGTCGAAGCAGAGGTATTTGCCGATATGTACGGTATAGAACCAGAAGAATTAAACGACTTTGCGATCGAATGCTGCGAAGACCAAATTACTGGAGTTTATGGCGATTTATCTTTAGAAATGCTGCGTTTTGAAGGTGCAGTGGGCATAAATTTAGATTTGCCTCCCAAATTATAACTAAAAAGTTTTTTCTAAAAAATAGTCCCGACCAGTTGATTTTTGTAACAAATATAGAGAAAATGAAAAGAATATGAAAAGTACCTAATTGTGAAACTTGATGCTGCGCCTTTGAGTGCTAACTTGCCTAATTCAGCGATCGCACCACGCAACCGAGGCTCTATTTGGACAATCTTTAGTTCTACATTTTTGACTATATTTTTGGCTGAATTAGGCGACAAAACCCAGTTAGCAACCTTGCTAATCAGCGCCGAATCTCAATCGCCTTGGGTAGTATTTTTAGGTGCAAGTGCAGCTTTAATTACAACTAGTTTATTAGGGATAATGTTGGGACGCTGGATTGCGAGTCGTTTTGCGCCCAAAACTATAGAAATAGCCGCAGGGATAAGTTTGCTATTAATATCTGCAACGCTGTTGTGGGATGTAATTGTAGGGTAATAATATGGATTGGCATTTGCTAGGACTGAGTTTTGTTACCGTCTTTTTGTCAGAATTAGGCGATAAAAGTCAGTTAGCGGCGATCGCTTTAAGCGGACAATCATCTTCACCCCGCGCCGTATTTTTTGGGACGGCGACGGCGCTGGTATTAACTAGCTTGCTTGGAGTAATTGCTGGCGAATGGATGGCAGAATTATTGCCTGTACGGACAGTAAAACTAATTGCCGCCATCGGGTTTGCTATTTTGGGGATGCGGCTATTGTTGTCTAAAAACAACAGCGAAACGGTTTTAGATCGAGATGGATAAAAACTTACAAAATACAGGTGAAGGGCGATTACTTTTAAACTATCTCGAAGGCAATTATTTATTTTGCACTGAAGGTAGGTACTAAAATAAAATTCTCGATAAGCCTACTTGGAACCTTCAATGGTGGCTTTAATACTATTGCGATCGTTTACTCAAACCAACTCGAACATCTTTTGCCCGAACTATTTGCCAGCGCTGCAATAAATAGCTCAAATTTGGCGCTTGACTGCCATAACGCCAGCCTACGTAAGCTTGGCAAATTTCCTCAATTACTTCGGCGGTAGAACCAACATGATGATGATAAGCGCCTTGGGCGTACTCTAACGGTGTTTGGGATGGATGCTTGTAATCGCCTTTATTAGCCGTCCAAGCTAGCATTTGTTGATAAAGTCTTTCCATTGGTGGTAATTTGGCTAACCTACGGAAATCGAGCCACCGCCGCCATTGTCCAAAACCCAGCCAACCGACAAAACCCAATCCTGTGGCAATAATCAATCCTAACAACGTTCCTAGCCAGCCTTGAGCAAACAAAGCCAAAAACCAGGCGATCGCATTTCCCAACCCCAAAAATATATTATTAAGTAACCCAGCAACAGGAGTTGGCAACCATCCCGCTATCCATTGCCAAAATTTGCGTAAAACGCCAAAAGTCTGCGATTCTTCGATAGATGGTGGAATGAGCGGATGACTGGGAATTGGATCGAAAGCAAACCAACCATAACCGGGGAAATAAACTTCTGTCATGGCGTAAGCGTCGGTATTGCGAACTACGTACAATCCTGTAAACGGGTTAAATTGACCCGGACTAAAGCCTGCTACAAGCCTTGAGGGAATGCCAATCGATCGCAACATAATTGTGAGAGTTGTCGAAAACTGGTCGGGATAGCCGCCTTGATTTTTAAATAAAAACGCTTCTACTAAGTCTTCATCTTTGGCGAATAAAGGCAAACCAAAAGGATTATTAGGAATGGTGTAGCGCTGTTTGAGATACTGAGCTAAATATAAAGTTTTTTCATAAGCAGAAGTTAAAGGCTTATTTGATTTGGCTACGCGCTCTTGGTTGTAGTTAGCTAAAATTTCCTCGGTGCGATCGCGTACTTTAGCTTTAATCTCGCAAGGAACTTGCAAATAATAAGCTTGAATATTTTTAGGGTATTGGTTGCCAGTAAGCTGTAAGGTGGCACGGTTTCTGTAAGGAACTTCAGAAATCACTGTATAACTCATGTCTTTCCCCAATCCTACAGGACTGCGCAAACCGCCTTCTAAATCCATCGCAATTTCCCTCGTGGGAAAGTAAACCTGTTTGGGATAAGCCAGGGCAGGAATTAAATTTGGCAACGGCGAAACTATGGTATAAGTCTGCACTACTTCTTGGGTTCTACCGCGAATTAAAGGTAGCGGTAAAGATATTTGGTAAGACCAACTAGATCGGGCAACTTTTTCTACTTGCTCGTTGCGGGAAATTTCCCAACCCTTACCCGTATATTTGTCGAAAGCCAGCACTCGCCAAAAGCCTTCAGATTGACTTCGCACGCGCATTACTATTTTTGGTTTAAGTTCGCCACGCAAGTTCTGGTCAATCGTACTATTGAAGCCATAATAAAATGTCGAGTCGGCTTTTCCTCCCCCTTCCTGCGCTCCACCTGTACCCGTTCCGCCGCTTCCTTTACCCTCCTTCACGTAGCCAGGGTTAACAACAGTGCTACCGTTAAATTGCCCTTTAAAATCAATAGTTTGACTAACAGGAAACGTCCGTAACTGATAACCGGGAAACCGAGGTAAAAAACCAAAAATCAACAGTCCTAAGCTGAGAATGACTAGAAATAGCTTGCTGCCACTTTTAATATTGGTCAGCGCAATGGGCTTAATTTTTTTCCCGCTCCCTTTTATCCCCAACCGCGAACGGTAATCTAAAACTAAAACTGGTAAGGCGATCGCCAAAAACAAGATTAATATCGGTGCAAAGGCTAAAGTTTGACTAACCGTACCTGCTACTCCCAATAAAATTAACCCAATCACTATCGAGTAGCCTAAGTCTTTACGGCGAGGAACATCGAAGCTATGAAACACTTGAACTTGAATTAAAAATTCTGCTAAAACTAGCCGTGTATCATTAAGTTGACCCAAAAGCTTGCCAAAAAATGCCGCCATTGCTGCTAGCATCGCGATCGCAATGCAAAACTTCAAACCAATATTGCGCTCTCGACGACGATACCAACTCCAGGTTGCCCCCATAATACTTAAGGGTATAGCCCACAAGCTGCTTTGAGTTTCCCCGGCAATATCAACGGCAATAATTCCGACTATTACCAACGCTTGAACTAAAACTCGCAATAATATTGAGTCTTCCACCTCTGTTGCTGTCGCGGCAGTGAGGGGAGGAAATTTTCGATTGGCAAGTAATCGCATTTTTAAAGACTTAGTTACGCGCTTTGATGATGGCATACAATTAATGATTTGCCACTAATATCCCTTCAAAACACTTAACGGGTTATGAACTTAGAACAACAAATACAATTATTGATAGACGATGCCCCCAAAGATGGGATTACGCCGCAACTAATTAAAGCGATTTCTCCAAGACTAAAGCAGTTAGCCGCAAAGTTACGTCACAAGCAATACTACATTATTCAAAGTATAGACTCTGACTGGTTAGTAACCACTATTACTAATGGCAAGCTCGAAAAGCGGGTAATCTATGCCTTTCCTACTCTTCAAGATAGTTTTGCCCCTAATAGCGCCGACTTAATTGCTACACCCCTTCCCGTCACTCATATTTTGTTTCAGTTAGTTGCTTTAGAAACTGTCGATAGTATTATCTTTTTAGAAAGTCCAGGGGAAACAGATACAGGTTATGAAGTTAAACGTCAAGATATCCAAAAATTAATTCAAACCCAAATCAAACCAAATTTTAATCAAATACCCCCCGATATTGCTTAGATTAATACATCCGACTTAAAACATAGTCGGCCATATCGATTAAGGCTTGCTTTGACTGAGAAGCAGGTAAATCGGCTAAATGTTCTACCGCTAAATGGGCGTGATGGGCAGCTAGAGTACGCGCTCTTTCTATACCATTACTATCAATAATTAAAGCGATCGCACTTTCCAAGTCTCCCGGTTTAGAAAACTGCCTCTCGATTAATTCTTCTAAATAAGGCTTTTCTTCTAGGGCGTACAAAGTCGGAGCGGTCAAATTACCACTGCTAATATCGGCTAAAGCGGGTTTACCTAAGGTGCTTGTCGATCCTGTAAAATCCAAAATATCATCAACTATTTGAAACGCCAGCCCCCAATGACGACCATAGCCATACAAATGCTCGGCGGTTTCTCTAGATACATCGCTTAGTAAACCCGCCGCTTTAGAACTATTGGCAATTAAAGACGCGGTTTTGTAATAACTTTTTTCTAAATAAGCTTCTATGGTTACTCCACAGTCAAACTGCGACATCCCTTGCTGAATTTCCCCGGTAGCAAAGTTCATAATTACTTCCGACAGCAATTTTACTACTTCTAAGTTGTCCAAATTAGCCAAATACCAAGAAGATTGAGCAAACAAAAAGTCTCCCGCCAACAAGGCTACACCATTTCCAAATAAGCTATTAATGGTTGGTACGCCTCGCCGCATTTCCGATTCATCCACAACATCATCGTGGACTAAGCTTGCTGTATGAATCATCTCCGTAATCTCGGCTAATCGGCGGTGACGTTCGGTAATTTCGTCGTCTAGCATAGTTGCCCGCGATACCAGTAATACAATTGCTGGGCGTACCCGCTTGCCTCCAGCAGCAAATAAGTGTTGCGCGGCTTCAAAAAAAACTGGGTGATGAGTACCGACTAACTTAATTAAATTCTCTGATAGCAAACGCAGGTCTGCTTCCACTGGAGAAAAAAGAGAAGTTGCTGAGGTCATAGATGAGCCGACTCTGAGTTTAGTTACGAAAATTTACATAATTCTATACTTATTTTAAGCTAACCTTTGGCAATGAGACGTTAGATTGAGTACCAATTTTTGATTAGGGCGTTATCTAGCTCAAGAATGAGAGAAAATTGGTTTAATTTGTAGGCTTTAGGTAGATCGAGTTTTGGGTTTAATAGGGCGATTCTATATGATTGATAAACATTAACCGCAGGGGCGCAATGCCTTGCATCCCTATAGGTTCATAATTAATGAAAAAAGCGCTGTAGTGCGACGCACCGATTAAACTTTTAACAGTGTAACTTGTAAATTTTTTGCCTTTTGACAAAAAAGTTGCTTAAAAAATTATAAATTTTTATGTTAGGCTAAATGAGAATAATTTGAACATTTACATTTAGCAATTGCTCAATTGAGTAAGTCTTTGTACCTACCAGTTCTCGAAGAGCTTGCGTCTTAAATGTAGGCGAAAATTAGCTAACAGAAAGTTAAATTGTTAGGCAATTAAGAGCAATAAAGCTTAAAACTTCTGCTGATACCTGAAAGTACTAATGCTTTTGTGCAATGGTATTGATTTCTATTGTCTGCTTTTAAAGTGTCACATATTTTTGCTGTTGTAAAATTCTATGAATTACAGTGGTACACCAATACTAATTCCTTTTTTGGCGACGGGATACTTACTAACTATCTATTTATTATTGAGCTTGGCACAACGCCAGGTAAAAAAAGCAGAGGACAGTCATAGAGGTCAAAAAGCAGAAATTTGAAACTTACTATTGTTGTTTTAAATCAAGTTAAAAATACCTTTTCAACAACTGGCGTACAACCCAACAATAACTGAGCAGATTGAGCAAAATTTTGGGGACAACCACTCACATAAAAGCGAGTGGCAAACGGCGATATAGCTGTATTTTTTAAGCCGAGTAAATCCAGTTGTTGAGTTGCTGTTGCTACAACAGCCATAGCTGGATCGAGCAACTTGACAGTGGGCGGTAATAGCAAACGCAGTACAGGTTCCAAGTGAGGGTAATGAGTGCAGCCGTAGACTAAAGTATCGATTTGTTGCGCTAATAAGGGGGCTAAATACTGCTGGGCAATTTGGGCTGTGTAAGGATCGAGAACGCGGTTTTGTTCAATTAGAGGTACAAATTCAGGGCAAGCAACTTGCCAAACTTGGATAGTAGGATCGATAGCTAAAATTGCTTGCTTGTAGGCATTACTAGCAACAGTAGCTGGAGTAGCAATTACTCCTATTCGGCGACCGAGTTTTGCCGCCGCCGTAGAACCGGGTAAAATAGTGCCAACAATGGGAATCGAAAATTCTGCTTGTACTGCCTTTAATACCAAAGCAGAACTGGTATTACAAGCCATAATTACCATTTTGGCTTGCTGCTGTAACATCCAACTAATAATTTCGCGGACAAATTGTAAAATTTCTGGGCGCGATCGCGTTCCATACGGAACTCGCGCCGTATCGCCAAAATAAATAATTGATTCATTAGGCAATTGACGCGCTACTTGACTAAGTACGGTTAAACCACCAACACCACTATCAAAAATACCGATACAAGCATTTGGTACGCCAAGAGGTGCGGATAAAGTGCTAGAAGCAGAAGAAAGTTGAGACACGGGCTAAAAAATTAAATAAGCTGTAATTAAGGGTTTTGTTGGACATACTGAATTATGCCGCGAGCGATCGCTTCTGCCATTTGGTTTTGATAAGCCGTTGTTGCTAGGCGAGGAGAATCTACTACCCCCGTAACAAAACCCACCTCTACTAATACCGAGGGCATAGTGCTTTTACGCAGAACGTAGAATCTGGCTTTGCGAACACCGCGATCGCGAACATCGATAGATTTAAGAATACTATTATGAATTGTCCGCGCCAAACGCTGACCGCTATCGTAGTAATAAGTCTCCAACCCATTGACATCAGTGCGGTTAGCAGGCATAGAATTAGCGTGAATGCTGACAAATACCTTAGCATTTGCTCGGTCTGCTATGACTGGTCGCGGTCCCAAATCTACAAAGTAGTCGCTATCGCGCGTCATTACTACTTGGATGCCCTGTTGCTCTAAAATTGCTGCTATTTTTTTAGAGATAGGCAAAATTACATTTTTTTCTTGCAATCCTCTAAGTCCAATTGCACCAGGATCTTTGCCGCCATGTCCTGGATCGATAACTACAACTATGCGCTTTTGCCCAACGGTGCGAGGAATAGTTGAGGGTACGGGGATATTGGGTGGTGGAGTAGTAGGGATAGAAATTACATTAGGCTGCGTTGGCGTAGAGGGTGGAAACAATGCCCCAGAGGAGCGTTGCAACTGCAATGCTAATAGTTCAGGAGAAGGTTGATTTAGTTCTCCTACTCGCACTCCCGCCGCCGGCAATACTGAAATTAACACCGTCCGAGGCGTAGGTTGCTGCAATCGCACTCTAAGTAAAGGACTATTGGTAGTTAAGTTTGGCCCTTTAACCTCCCGCGCTAATTGAGTATCTGCCAAGGTAATGCGATATAAACCCGAAGAACGATCCCAGCCGCTAGTATAGGTAAGGCTTTGATCGGTTTTAATTAATAGTTGGCTGCCATCGCTGTTAAATTCTACCGATTCAATAGTTGTTACTCCTGGCACTGACTGGGTAGCAGAATTGTTTGTACTAGCAACTACCGTACTTGCATTTCTAATTGCGCTAATGCCACCTACAGGTAGTACCGTTACGCCCCCAAACCGACTAACCGCCGCTTCCCAATCAGGACTATTTTTATCTACCTGCATTGTCATCCTCACTACTGGCGGTGAAGATAGAACTTGAGAGAGCTTAATATTTCCCACCCCAAATCGATTTACCTTAGTATTAGTCGCCGCTAGGGGAGATAAAGCGGCCCCTCTCAAGTCAATATCGATCGCTCGGCGATCGCGAGTGCGGTTAATATTAATGCTAGGAGTGCCACCGCCACGAGTGCGAACAAATAAACCATCAGCAGTCACTTGAATATTGTGAACTTGCACAGTAGCTGTAGAATTAACTGCTCCTCTGCCAAAAGCCGAATTTTTAGTTGGCTGTTCGTTGGTAGGAACAACTGTAAAGATTTTTCTGGGGTTTGAACTACTCGTAACCGATGGAGGCAAGGGTAGAGAGCGGCGATTGAGGGATGGAGCTACTGCTGCTTTTTGCGGTTTGGGCAATTGTACCGTCCACTGGCTAGGTGTAATACCGCGAACTTTAACTTGATTGGGGTCTAATTTGTAGCCAGGACTTAATTCAATGGCTATTCGAGTTGTGCGCTCGTCGAATTGACCAACCCGGACGCTGCGAACTGCACCCTTGTATTCTTGCTTGACTGTAGATCGTTGTAAAGTTGTCCCTGGCAGATCGATTACCAAGCGAGTTGGGTTGAAAATTAGCTGCGCTTTAGGTTGCACTCCGCCATCAGTGCTAAAGTGCAGCCGATTTTGGTTGACATCAAACCGCCACGAGCGTAGCTTTGCCGCCTCTGCTGAAGTGGACAGGACAAAAACACTTAAAATACTGGGTAGTAGCCAGTGAAATCTCACAATCTTTTCTCCTAATTCTCGTTGGTTCTAGCCATTTACGCTTTGTCAAACCTTGACTATTGGCTATGTTTTTACATCACCATTTGCTGCAATTTTGGGTTAGATGCTGATGATTGAGTATAGCTGAGTATCTGTAGTAATTATCGGCACAGCAAGTCTTAGTTAGGTTTTAAATTGGTAGTTGACAACTTATTTCTGAGCGATCGCCTTTCAAGTACATCTTACGAGTTTCGGTTTTGAGTGCTGAGGCGATCGCCAGCTACTAACCCTTAAAACCGTTGATATTCATTGCAGTAAACTAAGCGGACGCAAACTAAGCTTCGCTTGTTTCCTAAAAACATTACCAATTTACTCGATTTTGGAACCAAAAATTTCCGTAGTAGGATTGGGAAGTGCTTTTAAGTTAGAAGTAGACTCATCTAAAGGATTGGAGGGGAAAACTACTCTTAACAACGGTGGCGCTAAAAAAGTAGTTAAAATTACCATCATAATAATTGCTGCTTCTAAAGGCTTAGAGAGCGCGCCACTAGCCGAACCCACCCCAGCAAATACTAGCCCTACTTCACCTCTAGGAATCATCCCTACACCGATGGCTAAACGATTAATTTGCGGTTGACCAAATACAGCTAAACCCGTGACTACTTTACCAGCAATGGCGATCGCAATTAAAAAACTCGCAATAATCAAACCCTCTCTGTTGCTGGGTTCAAAGGGATTAAGAACGCTTAAATCAGTTTTAGCGCCTACACTAACAAAGAAAATCGGCACTAACAAGTCGGCAATCGGACGTACTTGCTCATCGAGTTCTTTACGCTCATCGGTTTCATCTAGCACTAGCCCTGCCGCAAAAGCGCCTAAAATTGCTTCTAAATGGATTGCTGCCGCCAAATAAGCTAGCAAAAAAGCAAAAATAAAGGCAGGTATAGTTAATTTACCGCGAGTTTTGAGCCGTTCCGCGATCGCCACAAAAGACTTATTAAATACTTTTCCCAGCAAGATCGCACCGAGCAAGAAACACGTAGCGCTAATTATCAAATAAATGACATTACTAACATCTATTTCACCAGTTTTTGCTAAACTAGCTACCACCGCTAAAACGATGATACCGAGTACATCGTCAATTACCGCCGCTCCTAAAATAATTTGACCTTCAGTAGAACTCAGCTTGCCTAATTCTGATAATACTTTTGATGTAATGCCAATACTTGTAGCCGTTAAAGCGGCTCCCGCAAAAATTGCTGGTATGGCTGGTACGTGAAATAAAGTCATTAGCCCGATAGTTCCCGCCGCAAACGGAACAATTACGCCCACAAATGCTACTACTACCGCTTGATAACCAACAGCTAACAGTTCATTTAAATTAGATTCCAAGCCAATTTCAAATAACAGAATTATTACCCCTAATTCTGCCAAAACTGAAATAACTTCACTTTGCCCTCTAAAAGTGGCAGCTACTGCGCTTGGCTCTAAGCCTGCGGTAGTTTGCAGCAAGGTGATAATCAGCGAATTAGAACTATCGCCGCCGCCTTCAGAAAACACCAAGATATCCAAAGCTGAAACACCGATGACAACGCCGCCAACTAATTCTCCGAGGACTGGTGGTAAGCCAAAGCGATTGGATAGTTCGCCACCAATTTTGCTTGCTAGGTACACAGCAACCAAACTTAGCAATACTCCAGCAAGGATGAGCGGGCTACTTTCCGGTTCTGTAGTAGTTGTAAGTAAAATCGTCTTGCTCCAAGTGGGAACAAGCGTTAGTAGTGGCAAGTCAAACCCAGTAATTGCTTCTATTATTTCCATTAGCTGTCTAAAAATCGTCTTTTTTACTGTACAAGAAGATTGCAAGTAAGCCACAGCATCAATGTCTGTGGTGCTAGGAGTTTTTTTGTAGCGAACGCACTTTATTGAAGCAATATCTAAAATAATTGAGCATATTTTGCCACAACACAATCCATGAAACTGAAGTTGATAAATGACTCGCCTATACAGGTAGGCATTAAGAAAAATTTACGCCAATATTTTGTAGTGCTGTTTTTAGCTTTCGGTTTATTAGGCGTAACTACAATTAGTTCCTTAGCTCAAGACCGAGGACAGATACAAAATATGTTAATGCGGACTTTAACTGTTAGCGGTCGCGGCACTGAGTCAATTCCCACGACTTTATCAGAGGTACGTTTGGGCGTAGAAGTTCAAGGAAAAACTGCCTCAGTTGCCCAACAGGAAGCAGCTAAACGTTCTAACGCGGTGGTAACCTTACTCAAACCTCGACAACAAGTCAATAAGTTAGAAACTACAGGTATCAGCCTCAATCCGATTTATAGCTACAACAACAATACGCAAACACTGACAGGTTATACTGCTACCAATACCGTAAGCTTTCAAATTGCTACTGAAAGCATTGGCAATTTATTAGACGAATCGGTAAGAGTAGGAGCAACTAGAATTGAAGGGATTAGGTTTATTGCCACTGATAGCGCCATTTCTGCCGCCGAACAGCAAGCCTTAAAAAAAGCTACTCAAAACGCTCAACAGCAAGCTAATTCTGTTTTAGGTGCGCTTAATTTTACTGCTAAAGAAATTGTCAGCATTCAAATTAATAATGCCGCCCCCCCGCAACCCCAACCTTTAGTTCAGTACGAAACTGCTAATCGTACTACTGATGCTAAAGCTGCATCCCCCGTCATCGGAGGCGAACAAAAGGTTGAAGCCTCAGTAACTTTACAAATTAGTTATTAAAAATCAAGGCAGAAAACCAAGATTTTCTGCCTTGATTTTACATTCCGCTACCACCGCCAAAAGCATTAGCTTCGTCTTCGCGTTTAGAGCCTAATAGTTCTAGTCTTTCTACTAAAATAACTGGTGAAGAGCGATTAGTTCCCGTAGCGCGATCGCTCCAAGTGTCAAATTTTAAAGCCCCTTTCACGCCAATTTGTTTACCTTTACGGACGTAGTTAGCTGCAACTTCGGCGGTTTTATCCCACATCTCTAAGGTAAACCAGTCTGGTTCCTCGCTGTTACGCGATTGACGATTGACGGCTAGAGTCAACTTACACACTACTTTACCACTCGTTAAATATTTAACATCTGGATCTTTGCCAACGCGCCCTACCAGATGTACAACGTTAAGACTCATATTTATTTACAGTACAGGTGTACTCTACAATCGTGCCGCTAATTGCCAAAAATTGCAAATCTAACTCCAAGCAATTTAAAAATAAACGGGTATTTTTTTATTCTCCTTAATTAAAAAAATGATTTTTATGATGGACTTTGCTCTAAAAATTCTTAGTAATTGCTACTTTCTACGCATTCAATAAAAACCCCTCTAACAAACTATTGTTAGAGGGGTTTTCTTAAACAGACTAATTTAAACCATACCGCCAGCAGCTTGAAACCGAGCGCGGGCGCGTTTATAGGCTTGATTTGCTTGAATCTGCTCTTGGCGACTAGCACTTGCCAATTGATTCAACTTAGCTTCTGCCTGAGTATAAGCAGTCCGGGCTGTTTCTAAATTAATGGTATCGCCGCGTTCTGCGCCGTTAACGAGAATTGTGACTTCATTATTTTCAACTTCAGCAAAACCACCCATTAAAGCGATCGCAATCCATTCGCGATTTTGATTGGGACGGACGCGCATCACTGCGGTATCTAAGGCCGTTAAAAGCGGTGCGTGTCCGCTCAAAATACCTACTTGACCAGTGGTACTAGGCAATATTACTTCTTCAGCCGTAGCGTCCCAGACAGTCTTATCTGGAGCAACTACACGAACAGTTAATGTCATAGGAAATAAGTTGTTGTAAGGGAGACAAAAAAAGGGAGCTAAGGAAGATTGATATCTTCCTTAGCTGTTACCTTTAGCCTTTAAGTTTTTCAGCTTTGGCGATCGCTTCGTCGATGCTACCGACCATGTAAAATGCTTGCTCTGGTAGACTGTCTAGTTGACCGGATAGAATCATCTCAAAGCCTTTAATTGTGTCTTCTAGCTTCACGTACTTGCCAGGAGAACCTGTAAATACTTCAGCTACAAAGAAGGGTTGAGATAAGAAACGCTCAATGCGACGTGCTCTAGCTACTGTTAGGCGATCGTCTTCTGATAGTTCATCTAAACCCAAAATTGCAATAATATCTTGCAATTCCTTATAACGCTGCAAAGTCGATTGAACTTTACGCGCCATATTGTAATGCTTTTCACCAACTACACTAGCTTGCAACATGGTAGAAGTTGAATCTAGAGGATCTACGGCGGGGTAGATACCTTTTGAAGCCAAACCGCGAGATAGTACCGTTGTTCCGTCCAAGTGAGCAAAGGTCGTAGCTGGAGCGGGGTCGGTTAAGTCGTCGGCAGGAACGTATACAGCTTGAATTGAAGTAATCGAACCTTCAGTCGTAGAGGTAATTCGCTCTTGCAAATCACCCATATCTTTAGCCAACGTTGGCTGGTATCCTACCGCCGAAGGCATACGACCGAGTAGCGCCGATACTTCTGAACCTGCTTGTACGAACCGGAAGATGTTATCAATAAATAGCAATACGTCTTGCTTATTTACATCGCGGAAGTATTCAGCCATTGTTAGACCAGTCAAACCAACTCGCATTCTTGCTCCGGGTGGTTCGTTCATTTGACCGTAAACTAGGGCAATTTTTGACTCGCCAATATTTTCTTCATTAATAACCCCGGATTCTTTCATCTCGTTGTAGAGGTCATTGCCTTCGCGGGTACGTTCGCCTACACCAGCAAATACCGACACGCCACCGTGATTAATAGCGATGTTGTTGATTAATTCCATCATGATGACAGTTTTACCAACACCCGCACCGCCAAATAGACCAATTTTGCCACCGCGACGATAGGGCGCTAATAAGTCTAGTACCTTAATTCCGGTTTCAAAAACTGAAGGCTTAGTTTCTAAATCTGTAAACTTTGGTGCTGGGCGGTGAATGGGGAAAGTATCTTCATTATTAACTGGGCCCATATTATCTACAGGTTCGCCCAAAACGTTGAAAATTCTTCCTAAAGTAGCCGCACCAACGGGTACAGTAATCGCTGCTCCGGTATCTGTTACTTCCATACCGCGAACTAAGCCATCGGTGGTACTCATAGAAACCGCCCGGACTTGGGTATCGCCTAGAAGTTGCTGTACTTCGCAGGTAACAGCAACTTCTTGTCCAGCTTCGTTTCTGCCTTTGATAGTTAAGGCATTGTAAATCTGTGGCATTTGACCGTTAGGAAACTTTACATCCACAACGGGACCGATGATTTGGGTAATGTAGCCGATGTTTGCTTTTTCTGCTGTAGTGACCATGCTTTCGCCTATTGATTAATTTAGCTGTTTCGGCGTTGAAAAATTAAAATTGCCATCGCTTACGATTATCACCCAAATGGTAACGATTTTTATAGTTATTCTTGGGCGACGTATCTTCATTTTTTCCTGCAAAATCTAACTACTGCCCCTTACTACAAAATTAACAGCACGATATACTCCAAAATAAGATATAGAAGCTTTTTTGAAATTTCCAGAGAAACGGATCTATGACATCTTATGCTACCTCCTCAGCTAAAGCTGAAATGAGCGAACTTAGGCGATTGAAGACAATTATGCCGCCAGAATTGCAAAGCTGGGTGAGCGTTGAAGGTACGACCGAAGTAAATCCTCCGCTAATCCGTTCTGAAGAAGTTGGTAGCGACCAAGTAGAAATTCAAATTGACTTGGTAAAATGGGATGCTTTGGCAATGGATCAGCGCAACTTATTGTTTTGGCACGAAGTCGCCCGCGTCCAAAACGACACTATCCCTAAAGATGGCTGGGAAATGGCAGCCCTAGCCATTGGTTTAGGCGGTGCGGTGGGCGAATTGTGGGTACAAGATATATTATTGCTACTATTGGCGTTGACCCTGTGCGGAGTTTCTGGTTATCGCTTGTACGTGAAAAATAACGGCGAAAAGCAGCTAAAAGTAATGACCGATGCCGATGAAAAAGCGATCGCACTTGCTACTCGTTTTGGTTATACTCTCCCCAATGCTTACAAAAGCCTTGGTAGTGCTTTAAAAACTCTTATCGATCAAACTTCTAGTAAAAGTCAACGCACTAAGTACGAGCGACGCTTGCAGGCGTTGAAACGCAGTGCTAATAAAGCCAAAGCCAAAGTTCAATCTGCTCAGGTAGAGGAGATTTAAGCACGATTTATAAAGCAAAGCGAGGCTAAAGTTTAGTTGGCTTTTCCCATCAAGGTAAATGCAGAAATCTTGAGCGTGGTGGAAAGCCAACTAAGATTTCACTTTTACCCATAATGCGATCGCTTTACTTCTTGAAGCAACTATCAAGTTGCGATGGGTGAAGTGCGATCGCGTTTAATAATTACTACTACTTAGTAGCAGAAAAAGCTTTTATGAGTATTATTCATATTCGTCAAATAGAAACAAGGCTGAGATCATTGTTTACTGACTTGATTGACCTGAATGACTACACAGGTAAGTCACAAACTGAACAAAATTCTATTTTTTTAACTCGCGCTCTTGCTGCATTTTCAATTTTGGCTACTGCTGGTATAAGACCTGACCAAGCTGCATCGACTATAACTGACGGGTATCATGATGGTGGCATTGACGCGATCTATTTTGACGATCGCGAGAAGATTCTTTTTCTGGCTCAATCTAAGTGGCGACACGATGGCACAGGTGGCATTAAACAAGAGGAATCTCTAAAATTTATTAACGGTGTTAAGGCTCTTATTAATGCAAAGTTTGATTGCTTCAATGACAAAATCAAAAACCGTGAAACCGAGATTATTGATGCGTTGAGCTTTGCAAATACTAGAGTAGTTCTTTTACTTGCTTACACTGGGCAAGCAACACTATCCGAGGATGTGCGACGTGATTTCGATAACTTTTTAAAAGAAATGAACGATCCTTCAGAAGTTGTGGAGCTAAAAGTTTTTCAGCAAGGAGACTTACATAAAATCGTTGCTAGTGGCAATTTAGGATTGCCAATTAATTTCGATGTTGTTTTAAAAGATTGGGGGCAAGTTAGAGAACCATATTCTGCATACTATGGTCTTGTATCGGCAACCGAAGTTGCTAATTGGTGGAATAATCATTATCCAAAACTATTCACGCCTAATATCCGCTCATTTCTTGGCGAAACCGAAATTAATCAGAGTATTGTTGAAACCTTGTTGTCAGAACCGGAAAAGTTCTGGTATTTCAATAATGGCATAACGGCACTATGCGGTAAGATTCAAAAGAAACTATTGGGAGGTAGTAATCATGACAGTGGTGTGTTTGAATGCTTTGACGTAAGTATTGTAAATGGGGCACAGACTGTAGGAGCTATTGCAATCGCTAATACCAATTCTTTATAAAGCTGCGCCAAACAAAGCTTCAAGAATGAAATCATAAGAAGTGAGAGAAGCAATCGTTTCTGGTGTAATTGTTTCTAGCACCTGGGTTAACTTCTGTTGTAATTGAG
>JAESGR010000624.1_pt1 | contig 19422 bp, 17 predicted proteins | sample 9269771 | NCBI WGS metagenome assembly JAESGR01 (sample SAMN15739572, study PRJNA653492) | algae metagenome | isolation source: Chroococcus sp. CMT-3BRIN-NPC107 and co-occurring heterotrophs from well... | place: USA: Clark Mountains Wilderness, California | collected 2010-04-18 | reverse complement strand
TCTTGGGAACATAGGTTTCCACTAGAAGTGAAGGGCAAGTTTTGGTGAACTCTTTTCTTTTGCCTACCATTCCTGAATTTACCACTCAGAAGGCAGATTCCAAACCAGTAGTTGTCCAACAGCCAGATCCTTTTAACTTTACCCCAGGCTTTACTACTTATAATTAGGCTGCTTTTTTTTGCAGGCTGTCAGAAAAAATGGTGGCCTTACACCTGAGAAACCATCTTGCGAAAGGGCTCTAGTTTTAAGGCAAACCCAACCCAATATGGAGTACATAACCCTTCTCTAGAAACGCAAAGGGGTTTGATAGTCGGGATTGGCAAGACTATTTGAAAAAAATGCCTCTAGGCAACCCTCAGAAAAGGTAAACGTTAGTAGAGGAGCAGGGCCATGCGGGACTACTTTATCTTTTGAGCATGATTGACAAACACAAAGGGGTAATAATCGGGTGCGCATTGTTAAGCAATATTTATTTGAATGCCAACTAAACAAAGATCCTTTCAGATCCCAAGCCACACTACGTTTAACCCTACTGTGGTAAACTTGGCTAAAACTGCCCTTTTTTGAATTGATCCTATTGACCTAACCATTGTATTGCCGTATTATGAAAAGAGCAGCTGGCTACCCCTCCTCAGCGTTGAGGGCCCTGGAAAACGTTCCGGACTTATACCTAATCTTATCCCCTGAGCTCTACATCCTCACCGCTTCCGGAGCTTACCTGCAGGCTACCTTCACGCAACGACAAGCCATCCGGGGGCGGTATGTGTTCGAGGTGTTCCCTGACAACCCGGCTACTCCTAACGCTTATGGCCCCCGCAATCTGATGGCCTCCCTTCAAACGGTACTAACTACCAAGCAAACCCATCGAATGGGGCTTCAGCAGTATGATGTGCCTGTGGCAGGAGGGGGCTTCATTCAAAAGTACTGGCTGCCTACCAATACGCCCGTCCTTAATGAGCTGGACGAGATTGACTACATTATTCACAAAGTGGAGGATGTGACGGCTCAACAACAAGCTAACGGGGCCTTGCTGGAGAACCAGGAATTATTACAGACTCTGTTTGAGTCGGCTCCCCTCTCCCTTTCTGTCTACCAGATCCTCTACGATAGCTCAGGCGGGGTGGAAGACTTTGAAATCCAGATGTTTAACTCTTTCACCGTCCGCACTACTGGCTTGACCGACTACTTAGGTAAACGCTACTCCCAGGTCTTCCCCCACACAATCGAAAGTGGCGTGTTGGATCGCTTCAAATAAGTGGCTACTAGCGGCCAGACGGCCGACTTTGAATTATGGTACGGGGGGGAAGGCATGCAACATTGGTTCCGCTTCATCGCCATTCGACAGCAAGAGCGGCTGGTGGTCATCACCGAAGATATCACTAAGCGGAAAAAATCGGAAGCCGCTTTACGTGAGTCTGAAGCCCGCTTCCGGCTGATGGTGGATACGGTGCCCTTAAGCATCTGGATTACCGATGCCAACGGGCGAGTGGAGTATTTGAACCAGCACTGGTGTGACTACTGTGGAGTAGCATTTGATCCCACCACTGCCGATCAGATCGCCGCCCGCTTCCTGCATCCAGAGGATGGGCCAAAGGTAATGGCCAAGTTCCACCAGGCGATGGAAAAGGGAACGCCCTGGGAGATAGAGCAGCGTAACCGATCTGCAGGGGGAGAATACCGCTGGTTCCTCAACCGGGCGCAGCCGTACCGGGACCCTGTAACGGGTCAACTCGTCAAGTGGTTGGGCGTAAGCATCGATATCCACGAGCGCAAACTGGCCCAAGAGCAGCGGCAGCGGTTGTCTGAGCAACTAGCTGCAACCAACCAAGACCTTTTGGAGGCCAATGGGCAGATACAGGCTTCTAATGTGGAGCTCAAAAGAGCTAACCTACACTTATCTCACATCAATACGGATTTGGATAATTTTATTTACACAGCTTCCCACGATCTGAAAGCGCCCATTGTCAATATCGAAGGTTTGCTGAAAGTACTTTCCCGAAGAGTGGAGCAACTAGCAGAAAAGGATGAACCAGTAGAACGCCTGTTTTCCTTGATGGAAGCATCGGTGCTGCGCTTTAAAGAGACCATTCGGGATCTTAGCGATATTACCCGGATTGGCAAACAATTGGACGGAGAGCGGGAAGAAGTGGACCTGCAGGAAGTGGTTGAGACGATTTTACTCGACTTACAGCCATTCATTCAAGCATCGGGTGCAGTGATAGAATGGAATCTTCAGGCTTGCCCAACGATTGCCTTTCCCCGAAAGAATCTTCACAGTGTACTCTCCAACTTGGTCTCCAACGCCCTTAAGTATCGGGATCCGCAACGGCTCCCAAAAGTTCACCTAAGTTGTGGGCAGGAAGGAGACTATCTAGTACTCCAGGTGCAGGACAATGGGCTGGGAATGGATACGCGTGATCCGGAAAAAATCTTCGGAATGTTCAAACGCCTACATACTCACGTGGAAGGCACAGGAATCGGCTTATACATCATCCGCAAGATGATCGAGAATGCCGGAGGCAGAATTGAGGTAGAAAGCCAGGTAGGAGTAGGCTCCACTTTCAGGGTCTATTTTCCTACTAAGTCTATTTGATATGTTAACCGATATTCATCGTTGCTAGGAATAAAAAGAGAAGCTTGTTAAAGAGGCTTATCTGTATGTCAGGCCTGCGGTTTCTCGGTCAGGTAGCAAGGAGAAAAATATCACAATGTAGAGTAATGCGAAAGGGGACTTGGAAATTATCAGTTTGAAGTGAGGTGTACTAAGTAACATGGATAGTTTGAAAGATTACGGCTCATGTAGAATTATTTATATATAATTTTCAAGTAGATGTGACCAATATGTATACCTGTAATTATATTATTCAATAACAGGTGTATATAAGCAAGATTACATACCTGTTTGATGAAATATTATAAGCTGATTCTTGGTATTAAAGAAATTCATGGGACAAATCAAACAACAAGTAGCTTTATATTGATAAGTATCACTGATTATAGTAATCCTTAAGGAGATGTGACATTCTTTAAACTATAGGCTCTACTATTGACTTACCATACAAAAAGAAATAACATTTGCTGACACTGCATTCTATCCAACAATTGATAAGTGAATAAAAATGAGCAACAAACTATCCTGCACTTTTGACTAACCTAAATTTAAATCTAACTTATGCTTTCACTTTTTCTTTCCTTAATTTTTTTTAATAATTGCTTCTTTCTGTAATGTTATGCCTATCAAATTGTCTTCTTCACAAGAAGCATGTTTTAATCCTACCCTGATTGAAAATATCAGAAAACTAATAAACCCAAAACAAACTTCAAATTTAAAAAAACTTGAAGTCTTTGATCTTATATCTTATTGGAAGAAACCTATTAAAAGATGTTAGAATAGTGATTCTTATGTTAAGGCAGTAGCTTAGTTACTATTAAGAAAAAGGAAAGATCACTACACCTACTATATTCTAGCTGGGAATTAATACTGCTAATTAATAAAACTAATTAAAACTGTAGACTAAATGAAAACATTTCGTATTTGGCTTCTTGTATCTTATTTCTTTTTAACTCATTTGGCTTCCAGTCAAAGCAATCAATCAGTAGGAAAACACAAACTTATAGCCTTAAAAGCGGCCAAATTATTAGATGTTCGCCAGGGAAATCTAATAGATACTCCTGTTATACTCATTGAAAACGGTAAAATCAAATCTGTAGGATCAAACTTAGCCATCCCAGATGACTATCATATTATAGATTTAGGTACAGCTACCTTGTTGCCAGGATTAATGGATTGTCATACGCATTTATTGCATAATTACGATCAAAAACATCCTAATGCATTAAATGAAACATCCAGAAAAAGTACAGCATTCCGGACATTGATGGGAAGTGTAATGGCAAAGCAAATGCTTCTCTCAGGTTTTACAACCGTTAGGGATTTGGGTAATTCAGGCATTAATGGTGATGTAGCGTTGCGGGATGGGATTAATGCGGGTTATGTTCAAGGTCCTAGAATGCTGGTCTCTACCAGAGCATTATCCCCAATAGGAGGGCAATTTGGCAGGCTTACTCACGGCGCTTCGGCCATAGTAAAGGAAGAATATGTAGAAATTTCAGGGGTGGAAGAAGCACGAAAGGCTGTCAGGCAAGCTTTTTATGATGGGGCAAATTGCATAAAAGTCATCGCGAATCAATATGGGATATATTTAACAAAAGAAGAGTTAAAAGCTATTGTGGAGGAAGCACGAAACCTAGGAGGTTCAGGAATAAAAGTGGCTGCCCATGCCACTGGCGGACAAGCTATTATGAACTGTATTGAGGCAGGCGTAAATTCTATTGAACATGGCTATGATTTGACAGATGAAGAGCTCAAAAAGATGGCAGAAAAGAAAATATTTTTGGTTCCCACTGATGAGCCAAATATACCCAGTCAGCAGAAACGTCTACAAAGAGCTATTAAAGCAGGTGTACCAATTGCAGCAGGAGCAGATCAGTATGATGTAGGGCAAGCAGGAGGAAAGGCTGCCAAAGCAGAAAACAGTCTGCTTTTTAGGGGCGAAAATAGTCTTGTTATATTTAAAGCTTATGTTCAAGCAGGAATGACCCCTCTTCATGCTATTCAAACAGCAACACTGAATGCAGGCAAACTGCTGAGCTATTATGATATGTTTGGAAACGTAATAGAAGCAGGGGTCATTGAAAATGGTAAACCTGCAGATATTATTGCAGTTCAAGGTGAGATTTTGAAAGACATAGCCCTTTTAGACAAGGTAGGTTTTGTGATGAAAGAAGGAGAAGTCTTTTTAAATACCTATGCTACCACTCAAAAATGAGCCTTACTCTATTTAAACCATTATTTCATTTGATAATACCTAGTTCTTCAAATATAAAAACAAACTCTTTATGCAAAGCTCTCCACTGCTCTTAGGCCTATGCTTCATTTTATGGAGTAGTTATGGTTATAGCCAAAAAATAGTTGAAAGAACAATACCCTACATTAAAGGTCAAAAAATTGATCTAGACTTAAAACATGGAACCCGTATACAAGTGACAGGATGGGATAAGCAGCAGGTCTACCTGAAAGCAGAGATTGAGATAAATGATGGAAAATTAAATGATGCTTTCTTGCTAAATGTTATTTCAGATAAAAACAATAGCAAGGTTAGAGTTGTCCTAGATGAACAACTTATTGACCAAGGAGAAAAACACGATTGTCCTTCCAATGAAACATTTTCATTGGAAGACGATCATCCTGACAATAATTATATATGTTACACGATTAATTATCAAATCTATGTGCCTAGAGAAGCAACACTGAATGTGGAAACCATCCATGCCATAATAGTACTTATAGACCTTACTGGGCAAGTTTCAACAAAATCGATTAGTAGCCAGGTTGAAAGGTTAACCCTTCAAGATCTTAAACAAATAAAATAAATCTTGTTAAAAAGTGTTTAAAGCAAAAGCCACATAAAAAAGTTTTAAACTGTGACCTATTGATGCGGTCAATTAATTTGTAATTAAATATTGAATATTAAAGGTTGCCAAGGATCAAAACCGCTTTTCGAATATTATTCCAAAATCATAAAAATGTGTAGTCATTTTTTGATATGTATGCCGGAAAAAAGTTGTATAACACCTAGGGATTTTGATTTATTCCTCCTTCCATTTAATCATCGGTAAAGTAAATTCAAGAAACTGCTATTTTGATTCAATAAAAAGATAGCTATTCGTTCTACCTCTTACTGTTTTTGGCTTTAAAAAGTAATTTGGTAAAGAATTCAATAAAAAAAAGCTAGTGATTTTACCTATTTTCATTAGATCGCTCTTTTATTTCAATTTTATTTTTTCTACATTTATGAATATGATCTGTTAGTAATCAATGAAAGGAACTTACCTTGGTGAATTTGAAGAAGTAGTCTTGCTCACAGTTGGCATTTTGTATGAGAACGCCTATGGCCTTGCCATCACTAAAGAAATCTCTTCTCAGACAGGGCGGACAGTGGTATTGAGTGCAGTACATTCTGCTTTGCACCGGCTTGAAAAAAAAGGCTTTCTTTCATCTAAATTAGGGGAGGCTAGTGAAGAAAGAGGAGGTAAACGTAAGCGTCTGTTTCATCTCACTGCCGCCGGAAGTAAAGCCCTGCAGGAGGCCATAGAGCAACGAAACAGCTTGTTCAAACAGATTCCACCTATCGCTTTGCAAGGAGGTATCCGATGAATCAAGCTACAAAGGGAGCAAGGCAACCTAAAGACTCCAAGATAGCTCCTCCCCGTTTTGCCCAAAGGTTGCTTCAGTGGTATTGCCATCCAGGCTTGCTGGAGGAAATACAAGGTGATTTATACGAGCAGTTTATCGAACGGGTAGGGCTACAGGGAAGCAGAAAAGCAAAGTGGTTCTACCTGCTGGAGGTGATCCGTTTTGTTCGTCCTTTTACCCTCTATCGAGACGCTGCTCCCACACAGCCTGCTATGTTTGTGGATTTGATCAGAAGTTATCTGTTGATGGGGTGGCGCAACCTGTCCCGGCATACAGGCTTTGCCTTGCTTTCCCTCTTTGGTCTTGCCATAGGTATGTGTGTCTGCTTTCTGATTCTGCTCTTTGTCCATGATGAGCTCGGCTATGATAAATTTCATAAGAAAGCAGATCGTATCTACCGCGTAACCGGGCAGGCCAATGGCATTGAAATCGCTCGAACACCACCTCCACTTGGGCCCTTACTTACAGGGTATTTCCCGGAAATTGAACAAGCTGCCAGGCTCTACAAGCGTAGTGCCAGCCTGGAAGCGCCTGATGAAGCAACCCCTGGCAGAATGGGTGAATTGTACCAGGAAGAAAGGTTCTATTTTGCTGATTCTACCGTCTTTCGCATCTTTAGCTTTCATTTTCTTCAGGGGGATTCTCTTGGCTCCCTTAACGAGCCCTTTTCTGTGGTGATTACAGAAAAAATGGCCCGCAAATATTTTGGCAGCGTAAGTCCTATGGGAAGAACCCTGATATTTGAAGGAAAATACCCTTTCAAAGTAAGCGGAGTAGTAAAAGAGTTTCCTGCTCAATCCCACCTGCATTTTGATTTTATGGCTTCTTACCAAAGTATGTTTGCCTTAGAAAGCGAGGCGGTAAGAGAGGATCTGCTTAGAAATTGGGTAATTACTCACTCCTTTACTTATGTATTATTGCGCCCACAGAGGCAGGCCGAGGCAGTGAATGCCCGCTTTCCTGATTTATTAAAAAAGTATAACCCCCGTCCTTACATAAAAGATCAACGCTATCATCTAGGGCCTTTGCTCGATATTCACCTCAGGTCAAGTGTTGCCGCAGAGGCAGAAGCGCAAGGAAGTTTGAGAGATGTCTATTTATTTGCAGCTATTGCCCTGCTGACTTTACTGATTGCCTGCATTAATTTTATTAATCTTTCGACGGCAAGAGCTATTAAAAGGGCCAGGGAGGTAGGCGTACGAAAAGTTTTGGGTGCGGGAAGGTATCAGCTCATAGGTCAATTCTTAGGAGAATCCCTGCTGATGAGTTTGGTTGCTTTTATTTGTGCATTTGTGCTTACAGCCTTATTTTTGCCTACCTTCAATCAACTCACCGATAAAACCCTTTCCTGGCAGTCTCTCTTTCGAAAGGAGGTATTCTTGGGGTTTGTGGCCGTGTCTATAGCTACCGGTCTGTTAGCAGGAGTATACCCGGCTTTTGTTCTGGCAGGTTTTCGACCGGTGGACACTTTGAAAGGGAATACTTTTAATCAGCGGGTAGGCTCCCTATCTTTACGCAAAGCATTAATAGTTACCCAATTTGTTGTCGCTATTACCTTAATTGCTTGTGCTCTTGTTATTTTGAGCCAGCTGCAGTATTTACAAAACAGGCCTTTAGGATTTCAAAAGCAGCACTTAATTACCATTCCTGTTTTAAGTGAAAATTTTAACGCACAGGTATTTGGCGGTATAGACGCTTCCTTGAGAAGCAGGCTTACTACATTAGAAGAGGCCTTGCTCACCCACCCCTCCCTTCAAAGCAGTACGTTGTCCTCCGAGTTGCCTGGGAAAGGGGGCATAAGACGGGCCACCCGTCCGCAGGGTTTTGCTACGGATGATCTTATCTATCTATCGGGTATATCCGTCGACTATGATTTTATCAAAACTTTTGGAATAAAACTACTTGCAGGCCGTGATTTTTCGCCTAACTATGGAACGGATCATCTGGAAGCTTTTATCATCAATGAAAAAGCAGTTAAAGAGTTTGGTTGGAAAAACCCTGAGGAAGCTTTGGGGAAGACTATCTGGCGGGAGGGTAAAGAAGGCAAAGTAATTGGTGTAATCAAGGATTTTCATTACGGGTCACTAAAAGAACCCATCCATGGATTTTTAATAGATGTGCGGCCAAAGCTTTTTACAACACTTTCCTTGAAAATAGCCTCAACTAATATATCCCAAACCCTGACATTCATTGAAAAAACCTGGCGGAAGCATTTTCCGGAGAAAGTGTTTGACTACGCCTTTTTGGATGAAGAATTAGCCCATTTGTATCAAAAAGAGCAACGTTTAGGAAAGCTAATCAGCCTGTTTACGTTGCTTGCCATGCTGATTAGCTCTTTGGGTGTGTATGGGTTAATTACCTTTATGACTGAAAGGCGAAAAAAAGAGATAGGGATTCGCAAAGTACTAGGAGCTTCGCCTTCAGGTATTGTCGCCCTTTTATCTAGTGAATTGATTGCCTTAGTACTTATAGCATGTATGCTAGCATGTCCATTAGCCTATTGGGCAATGCATAACTGGCTGGAAAACTTTACATTTCACATTAGCCTCCATCCTTGGATCTTTTTACTGGCTTGCCTGAGTGCCTTAGTAATTGCCTTATTAACAGCGAGCTATCACGCCATAAGGGCATCCTTAACCAATCCGGTTAAGGTCTTGCGAGATGATTAAGTTATAGAATTATATACAAAGCAAAACAAGTAATCTAACAAATATTACTTCTAGCAAAATCTACTATGCCATTCAAGAAAAAACACACACTGCTTATTGTTTTCTGTACAGTATATTCATTCATGTACTTGCAGGCAAAGGCGCAAAATGCTTCCTCCAAACCTTATTTGGGGGCTACCCTTGCTATCTTAGATAGTTTACCGGTAGCACTTAAAAAAACCTATCAACCTATTAGCAAAAATGGAGTAACCATTCAGAAAGTGTTTGAAGATTCACCGGCAAAGAAAGCAGGTTTGGAAGTACATGATATCATACAAAAGCTTAACGATTCAACGATCATTAACCCTCGGCAGTTTGTAGACTTGCTGTGGACTTATAAGGCTGGGGAGCAAATTAATCTAACCTTATATAGGAATGGAAAAAAGATGGTAAAGCCTGTTAAGTTAATGGCTAAACCTGATACAGAATTAAGATAAAGCAAATCGCATGACTTACCTAATTAGAAGAGAACTTTATTGGTCTTGCTCTAAAATAATAGAGAGTAGAAATAGATCAGATGTAGAATACAAATCTTGTTTATTGGTTGCTTGAAAGGAGGGGGTAATTAAAATCCTCCTTTTTCAGTAACAACTCAACATGTAGGAAAAGCAAAGAGCAGCTTTTAAACTATCAACACAATAAATAATCATTTGCCGTCAACCACTGTTTTTTATATACACTTTGGCATATCCAAAAATAAATTAACCTAAAAATGGATAAGACCATAAATCTAATCCTGTTTATGATAACATAGAAATCAGGAAACAAACTATACTTGTATTTAACAAGTGCATATAATTTTATAGCAAAAGCACTTAAAGTTCAAAGAATGAGTAGTAATGCTTAGAAAATAAAATCTACCAGCTTTATTTTCTTTTTAGGTTCTATACTTGTGTTCGCTGAATGTATTGCAATGTGATAGCTTATAGAAAACAAATAGAGTCAATGAAAAGTATACTTGTAATCCTTTTAACATGTGTGACTCTACAAGTTAAAGCTCAAACCCATATAATAGGTATTAAAGGGGGACTAACTTGGTCTAATGTTTCTAGTAGTTTTTTAGAGCAAACTTCCTACAAAATAGGAGTATCAAATGGTTTGACTTACGAATATTTGCTCAAAAAACGTTTTTCAATGGGGACTTAAGTAAGCTACAACCAGCGAGGTTTCTCAGATGATTTAATAATTCAATCAGGTGAAAAAATAACTAACAAATACATCTATGATTATTTGTCTGTTCCCGTTAAGGTTGGCTTTTATGCAGGCAACAAGAGATTTAGTTTCGCTAAGGTAGGATTAGTTCCTTCTCTACTTACTGGGGCAATAACACAAACGCCAACATTTGATAAAGATCGTAAAATCACCGGAGCTAACCGGTATATTTTGACTAACACCGTATCAAAATTTGACCTAGCCGGACTTATTGAGATGGGTGGTGGATATAAAATTGTGGATAGGCTTTGGGTAACGCTATCATTTCTATATCTAAAAAGCCTTACCTCGATAACTAATAAAGAATATTTTGCAGATACTAAGATTAGACATAATGGAATGAGTATGTATTTAGGTCTTCAATGGACTTTGAAGGAAAAATAATTGGCTATAACATCAAATACGGATGCCAACCCGAGCTCAACCGCACAAACCTCAGCAAAAGCCAAGGATTCATGCTACGTTAAGCACAAGTTAAACCGATAGAGATGCTGTAAGAAACGTTTGGTTATGATCACTATATATTCAAAATCGATTATATATTTATCATTAATTAGTCTTAAAACAAATGCTATTACAGTTGATAAAAAAATTTAAAATCATGCCTACAAAATATAAAATGCTACCTATTCATTATCGGTTGATGCTACTCTTATTTTTATTTTTTATTGCTTGTAAGCAGGATGATAAAAGAATGTCTTTGACCTCTATTCTTAACCCGGACGAAGCATTGGAAGATTTTGGGCAACTCATTGAGATTTTACAATCTAATCATCCTGCCTTATATGATTTTACTGCTAAGCCTTCCTTCGACAGTCTGGTTGAGCTACAACGCACGTTGATTAAAGACAGTCTTACTGTAAGTGAATTTTTCAATATTGCCATTCCAGTGGTTAGTCAGATAGGATGTGCTCATACAAGACTTAGATTTTCAGATCAGGTATGGAAAGAGGCTGAAAGAAAAAATTTACCCTTTGATGTAATCCTACAAGATGGAAAATGTTTTCTTCTCAAGGAAGGGGCTGAGGAAATTGATTTGAAACCGGGGACTGAACTTCTCTCCTTCAATGATCACTCAATTGCCCAATTACAGCAGAAATTTCAACAACATATCTCTACAGATGGAGATAATAAAAATTCTAAAGAATTAAGCATTAATAACGGGTTTAAAGATTATTTAGGGATTATCCAAAATTTTCCTGAACAGTATAAAGTTGCCTATAAAATTCCAGGAGAGGATTCTATCAGGCATAGCAACATCAAAGCATCAAGTAGAAAGAGTAAAGCACATAATTTGGCTATAACACCTCAGCTAAGCATAGATTCTGTCAGAAATTTGGCTGTGATGACAATTCCCTCTTTTAATTTTTATGACAACATTAAAGACTTCCAGAAATTTGTTGACAGTAGTTTTCATAGGATTAAGGTATCCAAGCTTAACAATCTTGTGCTAGATCTAAGAAACAATGGAGGTGGTGATCCTTATTGCAGCTCATATTTGCTCACCTACTTAGCCCGCCAACCCTTTATTTATTTTGAGCAACCTGCACCCGGATACGATAGTTTAACAAAATATATTCCACTCTCAAAAGAGCGGTTTGAAGGAAAACTGTATACGTTAATTAATGGCTTATGCAGTTCTACCACCGGACATTTATGTGCTTTACTTAAATATCATCGTATCGGTGAATTCATTGGTTCAGCCACCAATGGAACCTATACCTGTAATGACAACTCAAGACCTTTTACATTAAAGCATTCAGGATTAGTTTTGGTCACTGCTCGAACTACCTATTCGGTAGAGGTTGAGAAAATAGAACGCTTCAAAGGGATTGCCCCTGATCATGAGGTTGCAGTTACATTAACAGATTATTTGTATGGGAAAGATCCAGTAAAAGAGTATGCATTTGAGTTGATCCATCAATCAAACAGTGGTCAATAAAAATAAGGAGAAAGGTTATTATTTCCCCTCAGAGAATTCATTTGATTTATACATCAACACCGGAATAGTTTTAGAAATGAATTTTCTAATTGGGAAACAAACCAATGCATAACACCTCACTTTTTCGACAACTTCGCTTGCCTCACCACAAAGCGTAGGCTCAAAAACAAGGGTTGCGAGAATACTTGGTATATTATGGGCAATAGAAAGATGAGAAAAACATGATTGATACTCTTTTTACTATTATTCGCTAAGTCAGCTTATGCTCAGATAGAGGCGAAATCCATATGTATATATCAGGATTTTAAAATGTATGCACAACGGCAAGATTAGGATACAACCAAAGAATGCTTGATTCCACACAAGCCAAACAGGTAAAATTGACTGAACAAGAAATTAAGGACACAAAACGATTTTTTGGAGATACCAAAAAGAAGCGATTTTTTCAACAAAAATATGGAGGCGAAATTTGCTATGCTCTAGATTGGTATGGTGGAAGAAGATACAGATATGTGATTGAAGGTAGCAGTAGCTGGGCCAGGAAAGTAAATCTGGATACAATGAGATAATGGACATTGGACGAACCTAAAAAAGTAAAAGGATTTCAAGAAATCATAAGTAATAACTGGCGATACTACTTCTCAAACTGACTACCGGGCTGCTAAAGTGCATTTCTAATGCATAAAACCTCGGCCTCAGTTGGCATTGATATATTATAGCCCATATAAAAAATGAAAAAAATTATATTGAATATAGTTTTGCTTTGTACGCTTTTTTCAAGCTGTACCCCAAGAATTCTTCAATGCTATCTATCATTTAAGGATATTAATAAAACGCATGAATTTACTTTTTCAAAACAAGAGTTAAAAAAGAGAATAATTGATTCTTATACCTATGACGAAAGTCTTCTAGCAAAGAATTTGGGGAAAACAACTATTGAAAATTTAGCTGTCAATACTGAGTACAGGAAAAATATTGATGTGTGGCTAGGTAAAACTACTTGGGACAGCTTTGAGTCAGAGATAAGAAATAACACTAGTGATACCCTGTCTATCATTATAGGAAAGCACCATAGCAGAAAAGGAATTGAAATGAGAGCGATTGTTAGTGGTGATGAAAACAAATCTCGTATAACTATACAAAGCTTTGATTATAAGAGAGCAAAAAAATGTCTACGAGAAAAAAACTACTATCGGATAAGGCTGACAAATCAAATTCAGAAGAAATTTATTGATAAATTGAATTAATGAAGGTGCCAACTTGTAAAAAGCAAGGCTAGGGTTGAAAATTTAAAGAGTTTAAAAAGGAAGCCGTACGGCTGGCCTAACAGCAGCGTACTCAAAGCCAAACGGAACGGGATCTAGGCCTGCAATTAAGCGAGCTGCGGCGTTGGATCAAGGAGTTTAATCAGGATGGGGGAAAGGCATTTTCCAGAAAGTGGCATCCAAGGATAAAGAGATGTACCAACTGCAAAGAGACAATCAAAAGTTGAAGGAGACTGTCGAAATAATGGAGCACACACTCATGATTGGCAGGTCAAAAAAGCAGCGGGTATCTTGGACCAGCCAATCTTGAGCATCTGAGGTCGGCAACCCTAAGTGTCTAAAGATGTGTCAATCATAACCTAGGCTGACTATACAAAGATAGTTAATATTGTCGACTCAAGTCTTACCCCTGTAGTTGCAAAGATAAGGGGAGCGCAGGTTCTGGCAAGGGTAAGATAAACAGCCCCTGGCTTTACCCACCCTTCGCTGCCCTTGCCAGAACCTGCTTCCCCCTTGAAGGGGCATCTAACAGGGGTAAGACTTCTTCCGCAAGGCTTAGAGTCAATGGGTAAGGAGGCCTAGCTTCTCCCGTAAAATCTCATAAGGAGTTTTTCCGCTTAGTGCTGCATGAGGGCGATGACAGTTGTAAAAAATTTCCCATTGTTCCAATCTCTGGCCAATGTCTATATCATCGGTATAGTCGATAAGTTGATAAAATTCTTGTTTATCAGTTAAGTGAGATCGCTCTACTTTTCCATTTAGATGGGGACTAGCGGGTTTGATGTAGACGTGTCGCATACCTAAATCTTCACAATGCCAGTGAAATTTGGCTTGAAATTCATGGCCATTGTCAGTTTGAATGGTATGAATACGGAAGGGAAATCTGTCTCTAAGGTAATCAACAAATTCAATAGCCATCTGCTGATTGTGCTTTGGATAAATCTTTAAAGCTCTGGCACGAGTAGCATCGTCAATAGCCGTATACTGATATAATTTCTTCATTTTACCTGCCGGATCTTGAAAGGTGAGAAACTTGACATCCACTTGGATGCGATGGCCTGGCACTTGTTTCTCATAACGCTTGAAGGCAGGAAGCGAGCGCTTTCGCTCATTCCTGGGTAGTCTATTCAGACCATTTCGCTTCAAGACATAATAAACGGCTCCTTCCGATATTTTGATATCATGGTAGCGGCTCAGGTACCACATGATCCGTCTTTGCCCCAAGTGATAAGTTTCTCGTAGGTGGAGTACTAACTGTTCAATGTGTTCTGGGGTTCTAAGCTTAGGATTTTCCGGGCAAGGCTTGCTATTGATCAAGCCTTTCTCTCCATAGGTTTCATAGGCTCTTTTCCACTGATAAAACGTTTCTCTGGAAATACCATAGTAGCGACAGGCTTTGGATACATTTTTAACTTCTTTGGCATAGGCAAATACCTTCTGCTTACGCCGGATGTCGGATAGCTCTTTGGGACTCATAGTAAGATAAGTTCGTGATTAAATGGCTAACTTGTCAACCTAAGTCCTGATTTTCATATAGTAATTGGTTTGGTCTTTACCTGACAAAAACCACCCGATTAAGGTAGGGTTTCCTTTTAGTTTAAAATAAGTATGTAAAAGTGGTATTGGTAGGCTATTCCTAAATCCAAAATACCCATTACAAGGTAAGATTAAGTAAAAAGTAAAATGCTGTTTTTTAATTTCAGGAAAGGGCAGTTAAGTAAACCGCCTTGATTCTTTAACATCTAAAGGTCTAACCTAATGAAAGAGGATTACGTTAACACGCGTTCATCAACCCGGTTAATGAATTGCATGCCACCCACTATAATTAGTAGAGGGGGTAATCTTGTCCGAGGTACCACATATGAGTTGAGTTGGAGCTTGGATTATCAAGGAATACTACTTAGTATTACTAAACAGTAGTTTAGTGTATGCGCGCAGTTATCATCGGAGGAACAGGACATGTAGGTACTTATCTTGTACCCAGACTTGTAGAAACAGGCTATCAGGTTATTTGTGTCAGCCGCAATACTCGACAGCCTTACCAACAACACCCAGCATGGAAAAAAGTAAGTTTTGAGACCCTTGACCGGACACAGTTAGAAAGTCAGGGATTGTTTGGCAGAGCCATTCTAAACCTTTCTCCTGATGTAGTCATTGATATGATTTGTTTCCAAGAGCAAAGTGCTAGAATGTTAGTAGAAGCCTTACAAGGGAAAATTCATCATTTGCTGCACTGTGGCACCATGTGGGTACATGGCCATAGTGTAGAAGTACCTACAGAAGAATCACAGCCGCGTAATCCATTTGGAGACTATGGTATACAGAAAGCAGCGATTGAAGCCTATTTACTTGAACAAGCCCGTAAACATGGCTTCCCTGCCAGCATTTTACATCCCGGTCATATTGTAGGAGTAGGTTGGAATCCGGTAAATCCGGCAGGCAATCTCAATATGGAAGTCTTTAGAAAACTAGCCACAGGAGAAGAACTCCTGCTTCCCAACCTGGGTATGGAAACCTTGCATCATGTGCATGCCGATGATGTGGCTGGGGGGTTCATGCAAGCGCTCAAATACTGGAACCAATCCGTAGGAGAAAGCTTTCATATCTTATCTACAAAGGCGCTTACTATGCGTGGGTATGCTCAGGCGATGGCAAGCTGGTTTGGTCAGCAAGCAAACCTAAGATTTATCCCTTGGCAAGAATGGAAAGAAGGGGTGTCAGCAGAGGATGCACGCATTACTTGGGATCATTTGGCACATAGTGCTAACGGGAGCATTGAAAAAGCTCGTCACTTGTTGCATTATCAACCTCGCTATACGTCTCTTCAGGCTATACAAGAAGCTCTACAATGGATTAGAAATCAGGGAAAGCTCTAGAAAGTGAACTTTATAGTCACTCACGTATGAGAAGTATGTAGTGGGACTATTTTCCTTAATCATCAATCAGCTCAAATAAACAGCATTTTACAAGTAAATAGAAAAGGGCAATTTTAATGAATGCCCCTTTCTATTTACTGCGAATTTTGACTTTGAGCTAAAGTAAATTTCTTCTGTTTCATTTTGCTTAAAACAGGGAGCCTGAGACTTTATTTAGCAATTGCTTCAATAATGCTGAAGGGTGATGGGGTTGGTATAACCCTGCTTAATTGGAGCCCTACTTTATTAAATAATGCCCGGTATTCATTTTCTGTCCGTTCGCAGCCTGGTAGAAACAGCAACATCTCTAAATCCAGAAGTTTTCCAATCGAAGGTTCATTGCCTTCCGGCAATACCATCTCTACCACCAGCACTTTGCCACCCCTTGCCATAGCCTGGTGACAATTAGCAAGAATAGCCATGCATTGCTCGTCGTTCCAATCGTGGAGGATATGTTTCAATAGATAAATATCCCCGCCAGCCGGAGCAGAGATGGTAAAATCTCCACTTATTCTTGAGCATCTATCTGCCACACCGTAAGCTTCTATCAAGCTCTTTGCTTCTTCTGCAATAGCAGGAACTTCAAAAAGTATGCCTTCCAGGTGGGGATACTTTTTTAACAGGGAAGCCAGTAGAAAGCCATGCCCTCCACCCACATCAACCACTTTGGATGCTGAAGAAAAATCATACCTGTTTAAAACTGCTTCACTGGCAAAGGCACTGTTACTGGTCATTGCTTCATTGAATTCTTTACCGGCCTTCTGGTTTTTCAAGAAATACTCAAACATGGGCATACCAAATACTTTGTCAAAGGCTGGTTTACCTGTTTTGACACTATAAGGCAATTCTGCCCAGGTTTGAAATTGCCAATCGGTGGTAAACATAACGGCAAAGGCTCGCAAACTTCCTGGCACATCGCTGAGCAGCGGTTCGGCTAAAGGTGTAAGGCGAAAGCGTTTTTCAGTATCTTCTGAGAACACCCCAAGACTTGCGCAGGCTCGTAGTATCCGGTATAATGAGTGTGCATGAACATCGGCAAGTTGGGCTAATTCCTGGGCACTTTTTGGTCCGTCTTTTAGCCTGTCAGCAATACAGAGTTCGGCGGCAACGCCAATAGAGCGAGAGACTGTTAAGCCAAAAAGCATTTGCATTAACTGCATCGCAGGAGGGAGTTCTTGTACCATATCAAAGTTTTTTATTTAATACAAAGCTATAGGACAGCCAGGTAGGAAGAGTGGTAAAAACTGGACTTTTTAAACTTCAGCCTCACCGAAAGACCTTTCTGGTGCCTGGTTGTCAATGTCGAAAAATTGTTTAGGGGAATAGCCGGTAAACTCTTTGTAATCTTTCACCAAATGTTGGTAATCGGTATACCCGCAGTGAAGGGCAATAGAAAGCCAATCGGTATCCGGATAGCGGTTCTTCATGCGGAATGCCCTGTCGAAGCGGATAATCTGCAAAAACTGTTTGGGAGGAATGCCTACCCGTTCTTTAAACATGCGGTCAAACTGGCGGTGACATAGGCAACTGGCTTGTAAAAACCTGTCTAGGCTATAGTGCACATGTTGCCCAAACATCATTCTGCTTGTCACATCAATAGGATGCTCCTTCTTGCATGTTTTCCTGATGAGCTTACTCAAAAACTTTTCAACCACTGCTATCATATCCACGTAGGAGGTTGCCAGAAACAATTGTTCATTTACTTCTCTCACATCTATTCCAAAAATATCCTCCGCATCCAGATAAACATTGGCCAGTTCATACATAGCAATACCTGTTAGCCGATAGAAAGCTCCCGGCTGAAAAAGCACTTGAAAGCTTAAAAAACTATTCCCTACATAGCGGTGTAATGGTTTTGTATGCTGACCTATACAGCTGACTTTTTTATTGGAGATAGCAAGCTCGCTATCAGAATATTTTACCGTTTCACTATCTTTTGGATAAAATTGAAGACACTGCTCGGGGCGTGGTGAATAGATTTTTGGGGGAATGGTCACAGAACCACTAAAATGAAAATCAATAATTCGATACAACCTGATGAAATCAGCTAAAAAAGGACTTGGTTTGATTTCGTTTAAAAGCATTGGAGGTTGTGTTAAGGTAAGACAAATAGTACAGCCAACGTAGAAGGTACTCGCAAAATAGCTGCGATTGTATTGCTGCCGGCGCACTTTATTCATTCATTAGGAATGTATCAATGAAAGATAATTCTCAAGCGGCCATTTTGCAAACATTTCTTTGCGCCTTTGTATAGTAAAACACATGGTATCACCACTTCAGACCTGGCCACCATAGTTTCATGCCAGGCTTGTCTTGCACTTCTTTAGTCTCTTTATGTCGGATGTTTTTCTAATCACTCACTTATATAAAATAATCTTCCAGCGTTCCTGCCGGTTGCTCAATGGGTGTAACTCTTTCTATTTCATTAGCTCTCCAATCCGGCTTCCACCGACTCGAAAACAAAAATTTGCTCGTATTTTTTGCGTCTGAATTGCACTGTCAAGACGCCAGTACAGACAAAGCGGCAATTGTAGTCAGAAAAAATGATTCGTATGTCAATGCTTAATTATTAAACACAAATCTACTTAACAGTTAGAGGGGTAAAGTGGTAAAAACTGGACTTTTTTCCGTTTCCGCATCACCGGAAGCTGGTTCTAATACATGTTTTCTGGTTCAAAAAATTGAGTAGGAATCTTCTCTTAATATAGATTGACAAAAAATTCCTCTAGACACCTAAAAAAGAGGGCTAAAGGGGATAGAAAATAGCAAGTTAGAAAAGATGGGCTTTATTCTTTTCCTCTCCCACCCAACTTGCTTTTCAGTTACCCGAAAGGGTAATATATGTAACATAAATCACCCCTTTTCCTTTACTAATGAATTGTCTTAATTTTTGGGAGGAGATCACCTAAATTGGCAAGCAGTTATTCACCACGGTAACGCTTGTTGTTAGTATTCGTTAGGTTCGTCCATAACCGGACACTAATTTGTCCGTTTCCGGACATCGTTTCCGCTTTTATCTGCCTTTTTGTAGTCTAAAAGGCATTTTTATCACTGGCACCATATTTGATTTAAGATATTGTATCTAATCGATTCTCTTTTATGAAAAAGACTGTACTAGGGGAGT
>JAESGR010000623.1_pt1 | contig 19443 bp, 23 predicted proteins | sample 9269771 | NCBI WGS metagenome assembly JAESGR01 (sample SAMN15739572, study PRJNA653492) | algae metagenome | isolation source: Chroococcus sp. CMT-3BRIN-NPC107 and co-occurring heterotrophs from well... | place: USA: Clark Mountains Wilderness, California | collected 2010-04-18 | reverse complement strand
ATGAATGCGACCATTTTTCACCGTTCGGCAACAAGAGCAGTTAGGACAAGCAGGCATCGGACGTAAACCATAAATCAGTAACAACTACCTCCCTACTCTAGCATCATTACTTTTGTGGCACTACCGACGCGCGATATAGGTTTCATCTACCCGCCACGAGTCATTAGTAAGCTTTAGATGCGGTCGGCATCGCTTGTCTATCTCTGGGCTATATTCCTGTACCCACCGAAATACCGCCAAAGTGATGAACATTTAAACCCCGCTCGTTCACTATCTGAGCTACTTGGCGATAGGAAAGCGGATAGCTAAGATACCATCGGACGCAACGCAGGATGATTTCGGGAGCATCTCACTTTTGCAATAAGTATTAGTACTTAAAGTATTTTAGGAACTAGGGAACTATACTTCTTCGCAAAAATGTAGGATGGAGTAAAACATAGACAGGACGCAGGGGATATGACTCCAGAGAAAGCTGAAGCACTAAAAGCCCATCTACAAGCGATTGCTGCCATTCTCTATGAGGAAACCCCACCAGAGGATTTAAACACTCTAAAAGAAATTGAGCAGACCGTTCGCCAAAAGGTACTCAAGCACGTCAGCCCAGAAATTGGTGTTTTTTTATCCGAGCGGTCACAGGTACAACCGCAGGCAGAAAAAGACGATTGAAAAGCAGCATTGGATCTTAAAACTTACGGAAAACTAAGCGAAAAAGCTAGAGGTTGAACCAAACACACAACTAAACTCACATCTGGAAAAGTGCTGTTTGCTATTGAGTGCAAATGTATCCTATGAAAATACCGCACAAGAATTAGAAATCCTTACAGGTCTTACCGTATCCCACAGCACCCAGCAAAGACTTGTACAGCGATATGAGTTTACGGAAGTCCGGGTCAACCAAGAGGTAGAACAGTTGAGCGTTGATGGGGGAAAAGTTAGGCTCCGCACTCCCGTAGGTCAAGGATGTGAGTGGAGAGATTATAAAGCCGTAAACCTTCATGGTCTAGCAGTTGCAGTTGAGTCCACGGTGAAACAGATGGGCAGGCGTGTGAAAATCTCCGGCGCACAGTGGAACAAACAGAATGTGTCGCAAGTTCTCTTTCATCGCACTGCTTATCTTAATGCAATCCTATCTACAACTAACTATTTGCAAAACTGAGATGCTCCCATGATTTCGGACTGATAATGCCGCCACTTGAATGGGGAAGATGAGTTCATTAGAGGCAGGCGGAATTATTTCAGTCTACCATTTTTTGCAACACAACCCTGCAAAAGTGTAGCTGCTTCAGCGCTGAGGGGTCGGCTAAAGAGATATCCTTGTACAGCATCACACTTGACAGAACGCAAAAATTCCAATTGCTCTAATGTTTCTACACCCTCAGCAATCACCTTTAAATTCAGCCCACGTCCCAAAGTGATGACTGATGTAATAATAGCCGCGTTTTTTGGATTCGTCGTTAGGTTACGAATAAAAGATTGATCGATTTTTAACGTGTTCAATGGGAAGTACATTAAAGAACTGAGTGAAGAATAGCCAGTCCCAAAATCATCCATGGAGACGTGGATTCCCATGGACTGCAGTTCCCCTAAGACTGAGATGGTAAAGTCCACATTTTGCATGACAAGGCTCTCAGTAATTTCTATTTCCAAGTATCTAGGTTCAAGTCCTGTTTCTTTTAGAACTTGAGCAATGGTTTTAACTAAATTTGGTTGTTGGAACTGACGAGCTGAGAAATTGACTGCGATGCGTAATGGTGGTAACCCAGCTAACTGCCAGGCTCGATTTTGGGTACAAGCAGTTCGCAGTACCCATTCCCCAATAGGGACGATGAGACCACTTTCTTCTGCCAACGGAATAAACTGAGCAGGAGGAACCAATCCTAGCTTAGGACGCTGCCAACGGAGCAAGGCCTCCATTCCCACAATCTCACCAGTGTTTAAGTCTACCTGCGGTTGGTAGTGCAACAGAAATTCTTTCCGCTCTAGCGCTTTATGAAGATTGTTTTCTAATACTAGCTGTTCAAGTGCCTTAATATTCATGGTAGGGGCATAGAACTGGTAGTTGTTTTTGCCTAGTTGCTTGGCACAGTACATGGCGGTGTCGGCATTCTTCACCAAAGTTTCAGCATCTTCCCCATCATAGGGAGCCAGGGCGATCCCAATACTGGTTGTGATGTGAAGTTCCTGATTCCCAAAACAAAAAGGAGTACTAAAGGTATCCAAAATCCTCTGAGCAGTCTTGCGAACATCCTCTGCACAGCTAATTTGAGGTAGCAGCAGGGTGAACTCATCCCCTCCCCAGCGCGCAAGGGTGTCCACTTTCCCTAGACAGCCTTTCAGTCGTGACGCTGCATTTTGTAACAACTGATCTCCGACGGCATGACCCAGGGTATCGTTGATCGTCTTGAACCGATCCAGGTCTAGAAACACCACAGCCAAAATCTCTCCGCGACCGTGGGCGTTGGCTAAAGCTAGAAAAATTCGCTCATTAAACAGCGCACGGTTTGGTAAACCAGTCAGCAGGTCGTGAGAAGCTTGATGTCGAATTATTCCCTCCACACGCTTTTGCATCACAGCCATATATAGGTGAGTACCCAAGGATTGAGCCAGCTTAATTTCCTCCTGAGTCCACATTTGGGTCTGTCCTTCTTTGATTTCTCGCCACGCAGCAAAAGACTCCCTTGGCAGCAGGTTGCGCTCATCCTCATTCCAACGACCTGCCCATAATGTTTGAGTATCAATTTCATTGCGAAAAATGCTTAGGTAACCCACGCACTGTTGATGATACTGTAACGGCACAATCAAAATTGACCGAATTGGGGTTGACTGGAAATCTGGGACTAAAGCCTCAAAAGCTGGGTCTTGATACAGATTATTAATGGTGTATGGCAGCGGGACATTTTTGCCAGTAAAGTCCCTCTCATCGTTACCTGCTTTAGATTGCCGTGGCAATCTCACAGCAGGTGTCCAAGGGACACTTTGTTCTTGATGACATTCAATATATTCTAGGAAGCTATCCTGGAAAGAACTGAGCATTTGTTGCCAGATAGGACTTTCTTCTAGCTGAACCACAGTTGGCTGCTCTCCATAGGTATACAGTTGCCTAAGCTGACCGCTCTCATGCCCTGTGAGATATAGCCTGCCCCCAGAAGCATTTAGTGCTTTAACAGTTTCCTCAAGCACGGCCTGCTGACTTTCTACAACATTGAGTGGGGAATGAAGCAGACTGCTGATTTGATTAATCGTGGCTTCATGGTAAGCCTGTTGTCGAGCTTGCGAGAGTAGGTTTGATTGAGCAATCGCAATCGACACTTGATCCACCAGCAACTGCACAACTTTCAACTCTTGTTCGGAAAAGAGGCGTGTCTGAGTATGGTGACAAGCCAATAACCCCCACAAGCGGTTTTGATGCAGAATTGGTACGGTCAGAGAAGAACCTACACCCATATTAGAGAGATATTTGAGGTGGCAGGGGTCCGCTGGATAATAGCGAATATCTTCTATCGCTAGGCTTTCTCCGGTCTCTGGACAGTCCAACTGGTTGATTGTCTTACGCTGAGAAGCAACATCCATAATTACCCGTTGACGGGCTTTAACAAACATCTCACGGGCATGGGGAGGAATGTCGCCAGCCGGAAAACAGAGACCTAACAGAGAGGGAAGGTGATTCCTATGAATAGACTCTGCAATGACTTCACCACTTCCATCGGGAGCAAATCGATAAATTTTGACTCGTTCTATGCCCAAAAAGGAACGGACTTCTAGCACCGTTGTCGTCAAAATTTCTTGCAGCTCTAAAGACTGTCGAATTCGGTTGACAATTCGATTGAGCAAGCTCTCCTGTTCTAAGGTTTGTGTCCAAATTTGTGTAACATTTTTATAAACCATTTTCCTAAGTGATTTTTATAAATTAATTATGAATATGCTTAAACTAAGGATGACTTATCCTACTTAAAAAAATAATAGTGCAATTACTTAATACTTGTAAAATCTTAGTGAAGATTCAGGGTTTTGTTGCCAAAATTTGTGATGCTTTACTAAAGCTAGCTTAGCTTTAGTGGTAAATCGGTAATGACTCAGATGTGTTGATTCGGCTCTAAAATTGTGCCACAATTAGGTAAAGTATTTAAGTAGAAATTCAGCAATGGTTCTGGAGCCAGTTTACTACCCAAATTGTAGCAGTATTAACGTAGCTAGACATAGGAAAACGGCACTGACTATTCGTTTCCTAGGAGCGAGAATCGCACCCACCAGCAGCACGTTTACTGATTTCCCCACAGGCTTGGAAAATAGGGGGCAAACGCTAGGATTAAAAGCAGAAATTCTTTTCGTAGCAAGTTCATCAGGAGAAATCAAATAATGCTTTCCTGATCTTGCTAGCTTTTCTCCTCTTCAAAATGGATAAAGTCGAGCTAATAATGTAAGTTTTAAAGTCTAAGTCAAGCGAGCAAAGCAATTAATTATTTTGTAGTGCTTCAGCAAATAATTTACATGGGAAGGACAACACGCACTGTTGTTTGTTGGTAGGGAATGCTGTCTATTGCTAATTCTCCTCCGTGCAATTCAGACAGACGTTTAGCAATCGTGAGTCCCAATCCTGAGCCTGTTTGTCCATAAAGTTTGCGTTCAAACTGTACATAGGCTCCAAGGTTAGCAATTTGCTCAATTGTCATACCTTGTCCCTGATCTGTAACGAACAGGGTAAACATATTGCCATTAAAAACACTTTTTATTACGATGGGCGTTCCTGGTGAAGAAAATTTGCAGGCATTATCAGTCAGCTCCTCCACAATTTTTGCCAAATTTGCTTCTGAAATTGAAACTTTGGCATCTTGCAGATCCAGATGCAAATCTGCTCCGCGTTTTAACTCTTTAGCTTTTTCGTTTGCAATATCTGTAATCAAGCTCTTGACCAAGCTTAAAGATTTGCTCCGTAGTAACTCGACTTGCTCCGGATCTGTAGCAGTTGTTTCAATTAGTGCATAAAACAGAAAGTTTTGGCTTAGTCTCTGTAAGCGTAGACTTGATGCATAGGCTTCCGTTGTCATTTCTAGAATTTTGCGCCGCTCGATTGAATCGTATTCGGTTGTTAAAGTTTGTAAAACTTCCTGAATTGCATGCAGGGGAATCATTAGTTCATAAGGTAATGAGTCATTAATACTACCGCACAGTTTATTTAGCTTATGTTGAAACTGTGTATTTATGACTTTTCGTTTGTCGAGCCGAGCCTCGACTGCATTTAGTAAATCGTTTCGCGTAAATGGTTTGGTCAAATAATCATCTGCTCCTGAGAGCATACCGAGGCGAAAATCAGCTTGGTCAGTTTTGGCGGTAACAAAGATGAAAGGAATTGTTGCAGTTACTGGGTCTTGAGACAAAATTTTTCGGACACCGTAACCGTCTAATTCGGGCATCATGATGTCGCAAAGAATTAAATCGGGTATTTCTTCCTTAGCCAGTTGTGTGCCGACGTAACCGTTTTCTGCTCCAATTACATGGAAATCCTCAAATTGAAGTAGCTTGAGAATATTTAATCGGACATATTCCTCATCTTCAATCACTAAAATTTTGTGCATTTATATATACCTATATTTAAAGGAAAAGTAACTGTAAATGTTGTACCAACCCTGACTTGACTAACCACTGTAATAATGCTCTTGTGTGATTCCAAGCCGATGTTTATCTATCCTCTCACGACTGGCTAAGAAGAGAGTAACTTCAGAGATGTTGGTTTACAACTAATAGTGGTAAATCAACATCGCAATATACATCGACCAATAATTGTCACGGTGGTTGCGTTTCCTCACTATGCTTCCGCACACTCTCTTGAGCTACCACAATCTGCCTAACTACCTCCAATGCAAAATAAGAGGCTAAGACTGCTATTAAAACCGAAAGCAAAACAAGTTTTATATCATAGATGACTATCATAACTATGCCTACATAATTTATTTCTTCGCGCTGTTTTGACGTAGTTGGTTTATAGACTTAGTTCTAGTTTTATCAGGGAATTAGTCGGATAACCTAATAAAATTTTTTTTTGGCTTTCATCTAGACCTTTCTGCTCAATTAAGATAGGCAAATCTTTGAGGAATTGAGTACATCGCTTAATAAAAGCAGCAGCCCATTGTTTTACCCATTGGTGTTGCAAAGCACTAACATATTTTGTACTTATACTAAAAAATGTAATTTCAGCAGAGTGGTTGATTTGGAAATTACTGATCCATTCAAACTGAGGACGAGTTAACTCCAAATAGTTAGCGGTTATCTTAGAACCTAGGTATTTACTAATGAATTTACTCAGTTGATTGAGAGCGTTAAGTAACTCTTCAGTAGTAACTTTGATTTCTAATGTAAACTGAGGGATTTTTTGAGTTAGGACATTGAAATTTGCAATTGCAATTTCAATGTCCTTTTGCAGTGCCTCTTTCAACTGCTTAGTTGCTATTGCATAAGTTAAAACCAGAAGATGAAGATTATGATTCAGTTTATAGGCATAGGCATAATAATTAGGTAATGAAAATTCAAATAAATCAAATTCTTCATATTTATTCGAAACGATTTGCAAAGTATCCTGAGTTATATTTTGCTTCTCTTCACAGTTAATGGTTTGCTGTTTAACATATAAAGCTAATTGCGTTTGACCATCAATTAGACCAACTCCTACAACTTCTGGGACATCAAAAAACACTTGAAAAATATCTTGATTCATATGCTTAATATGTAATTTTTGTTTGTATCATAGAAGTTGTACTGAAATGAAGAATGGCTAAATTTACAAAATACTAACACTGGTAGCAGCAGGCAGACATCAAATCTAGCCTTATAAATAGGCAATCATAAACAACTCGCAAATGAGTTTGATTTATAAAATGCAACACGCAGTCACACTTCTTAAATTAGTTTCGGTTGAAATTTTGTAATTACATTAGTTGTATAAAAGTAAAAAACTAATGCTCTAGTTGACCTCATTATAGTTCAAACAATTGCTCTTCCTGATGGGTCAGGATAACACAATCAGCAGTGGGGTAAGCCCTACAAGTGAGAACAAAACCAGCATCAAGTTCCTGTTTTTTCAAGAAGGAATGATCGGACTGGTCTACTGAACCTTCGATCACCTTACCAGTACAGACAACGCAGGCACCTGCACGGCACGCATAGGGTAATTCAATGTTCTGCTCTTCGGCAGCATCAAGAATATACTGGTCACCACAAACTTCAATAGTGGTATTTACTCCTGCTACTTCGTTGACTAATGTAACTTGATAAATTTTGTCAGCGTTTCTCTTGAACATGCCTTGTCTCCTTATGTATTTTTATTTGGTAGCGACCGATAGGCAACGCCTTCTAAGTAGAAAATAAACACTTATTGCTACTGCTTCAGGATCATTAGTTCTGGTTTGTAAGTTTAGCTCGTGAAACTTCTTGCCTAGGTTTTTTACTATTTCGTAGTTAGCAATATCCCCTCGTCCAAAAAATAGTTTTGTAGCTTCACGTAAATCCTTAACTGCTTCCTTCCTATCTTCTATATCAGCGTAGGCGAGACTACGGCTTTGGTAGGCTTCGGCATAGTTGCGGTCGATCCGGATAGCCTCGCTGTAATCTCCTATTGGCCCTTCTTTATCTCCTAAGCGTTGATTACTTCAGTAGCAAAAAGATTGCGTCCTTCATTCCAGTCAGTCACGATTCCTACATCAGATTGGAAATGAAAAAAGTCTTCAAAACTATAGTGAGCGTGCTTCTTAGGATACTTCTGTTTAAGAAAATGTCCTAAATTAGAACTAGCTTGGTTTTTGACAGTATAAAGCGGATTCTCAGAGATAACAACCATTTAAGGCATACTCCCTCATTAAGGATTGAACAAATTTTCGGTGGCTCTCAAACCGAATTCAACTAAGTAAAAGTTATAAATTAGGTACTTTTAAAACTTAACTTCAAAGAAGTGTTTAATCCTCGATAGGATTACTGATTTTTTATTAACATTAAATAATTACGTAAGTTAATTATGCAATTACACGGATCTCGCAATCTTAAATTACTGCTTTGCTTCGATAGAAATGCCATTCTGAATTTAAGGACGTGCGTTGATAACCTTCCCCTTAGCTCTATTAATCTCTCTTTTGTTACTCTAGGTAAGGAAAAAACCGCTCAAAACCTGAACAGGCTTGTAATGTATTGCTTTCAAGCTTGATTTACTAACCTCTGACTCATTTGTAGCAGTTTTCCCTAAATCTTTATCTACAGTAGTCCTTAGATTTTGCTCTTCCGAAAGTGATAAATGAGGGATAAGACGCTGAGGAAAATATTTTGTCATTGTCAAAGTTAGTCTTGTAGCAAAAATTTTTACACCCAGAAACGGGGGTAAATGAGCAGTCGTACAGAAACTTACGCGCTTGACCAAAAGCCCATCTGGACAAGCATTCCAGCCATCAATATTTTTCCACCTCAAAAACATATTTAGTATCACACTCAATGTACCAACTGAGCTTAGGTTATTAGGTACAACAAATAACAACGGCACAGCAAGGGTTTGAGGCTCCTAAAGTTCAGAGCCTTCAATTAGTACAGTTTTATTCCTAAAGCTCATACTGTTGAAAGTGGGTCGTTAAGTCCTTAGCGTAACTTTTTGTACGATTGTTCATTTCACCCCGTTTCTTGCAGTTAAACAGAGCTTGATTGGCTTGGGAAATTCAAAGATGTTAGCTAATAAATATTACACCTACAAGCGTTACAGTCATTAACCCTCGGTTCTGTTGCTTGCGGCTACCGTAATTCTAATGAGCCTACTTTAGCAAGATGTTTGGAAAGCCGGGATATTTACGGTTGCCATGAATAACTTCCAGAAGCTTTTATAGGTTAATGGGTTTGCATGACAGCTACTGTACATGAATAGCTTAACCCAGTAACTGGAGCGCCTCAAAGTAGTAACAACCTCATCATGAAAGCACCACTGCCTGATAACGAAGCCCAAAGGCTGAAAGCCTTATGTAAATATAAGATTCTCAACACTGCTTCCGAAGAGGCATTCGACGATATTACCCGTTTAGCTGCACAAATTTGTGGCACTCCCATTTCCTTAGTCAGCCTGGTTGAGGCGGAGCGCCAGTGGTTCAAGTCCAAGGTGGGCTTGGAGGCGACAGACACATCTCGCGATATCTCCTTCTGCGCTCATGCAATCCTGCAACCGGATATTTTGATTGTTTCAGATACTCTAGCAGATAAACGGTTTGCGACTAACCCATTAGTAACCTCTGCTCCCCAGATTCGGTTTTATGCTGGAGTACCTCTGCTCTCTTCCGAGGGATATGCGCTAGGAACACTATGCGTGATTGACTATGTTCCTAGAAAACTGAGTCAAGAACAAGTGGAGGGATTGCGAGTATTAAGCCGCCAAGTGAGCGCGCAGTTTGAATTGCGCCGTAATTTAGTCAACTCAGTGCGTGCCAATGAGACCTTACAGAAAAGCGAAGAGCGGTTACGGTTGCTCGAGTCTGTAGTGGTTAACGCCAACGATGCAATATTGATTACTGATGCTGAACCCGTCGATGCTCCCGGTCCGCAGATTGTTTACGTTAATCAAGCTTTTACTAAAATGACCGGCTACAGCCTGGAGGACGTACTGGGCAAGACACCACGTCTCCTTCAGGGGTCGAAGACTGACCAGGACGCTCTCGATAAGATTCGCGTTGCACTCAAAGCTTGGCAACCAGTTCGGGTTGAACTAATCAATTATTGTAAAGACGGCTCTGAGTTTTGGGTAGAGCTTAATATTACACCAGTAACAGATCAAAAAGGCTGGTACACCCATTGGATCTCGGTGCAGCGCGATATTACTGAGCGGAAACAGATAGAAAAAAAAATTCTTAAAGCATTGGCAAAAGAAAAAGAACTGGGCGAACTCAAGTCTCGCTTTGTTTCCATGGTTTCCCATGAGTTTCGTACCCCCCTAACCACTATCCTATCCTCTGCTGAGTTACTAGAATATTATGGTCATAAGTCGAGTGAGCAAGAAAAACTTGGTTTTTTCCATCAGATCCGCACTGCTACTCAACGAATGACGCAGCTTTTAAATGACGTTTTAGCAATCAATAAAGCAGAAGCAGGAAAACTAGAATTCAAGCCAAATTACCTTGATCTAGAAGAGTTCTGTTGCGCTCTGGTGGAAGAGATGCAAATCAATAGTAGAAATAAGCATATTATTTCTTTCAGCAGTCAAGGTCAATGCACAGATACTTACATGGATGAAAAACTACTATTACACATTTTTACCAACTTGCTCTCTAATGCTATTAAATATTCACCCCAAGGTGACACTATCTATTTTGAACTTGATTGCCGTAATGAAGATGCAATCTTCCAAGTTACAGATAAAGGCATTGGTATTTCTATCGAGAAGCAACAACGACTATTTGAACCATTCCATCGAGGGGAAAATGTTGGTAATATTCCTGGTACGGGACTTGGGTTATCTATTGTCAAAAGGTTGGTGGAATCACACAAGGGTAGCATTACAGTTGCTAGCCAAGTCGGAGTTGGTACAACATTTACAGTTAGATTGCCATCAAAACAACAATTATAGATAAGAACGAGTTTTATTATAAATATTCAACTAGCACGAAAACAGCTATTAAATTCAATTTTCATGCGATGTAATGATATTCGCTCTTAATATCCATAGCAATAATAAATACAAACAAACTATTCAACGCTTATAACTTAGAACCAGATTTCAGACGACTGGTGGAAGGTAGTTATTATATACGAGAAGCTTCCAATTTTTTTTTTAGAGTCTAGAAATGAGTAACGATTTATTAAGAGGGTAAACCCAAAAACTTTCTAATTTTTTTATTTTTGTATAGAAGCTGTGACTTATCAATAAAAATAATTGTTTTACCATATGTATAATTACTTAGTAAATCATTTTTTTAGTAAAAAAATCAGTAAATTCCTGGATGAATAAACATTTAAATAATTATAAAAACTTAGTATAAGCGATATTTGATTTAATAATTGCTGGCTATCGTCTAGCTTGGGAATCAATCTGATAAGCCACAACTACAAGTTACTCACTCAAGTAAAAACGGGAATATTCTGTACATGGTTATCCTATCCGAAAATAAAATTATTACACCTCCAAAGGAATTCAAAAAAGTTGAACATCCTTTAAAGCATAAGTATCCTCAAAGAAACGCCCACTATAGTTTTACAGATTATTTTCATTTTGATCGCGAGCGCGGCATAGTTACCGATTGGAACGAAAGCCGCAATACTTTTGCTAGTGAAGATTTTATTATTGGCTTAATCGAAGGCTTAGAAGAAGAAGTCGGCTCGGCTTCGGCAGTGGTTATGTACAACATCGGCTACCAGTGGGGCATGAGAGATGCCAAGTTTTTCCAACAGTGGTTTGAGCAAGAGTACAAAAAAAATATCCGCGAAGTAAATTCCGTCTTCATGTTAGAAGCTTGGTGGTGGCCCTTTGCCGCTCAAGGTTGGGGCAACTGGGAAGTAGATATGAGCGAACATAAAAATGGATTTATGTTTGTCAACATCTTTGACTCTGCCGTAGCTAGAACTTTAGGCGATGTTGGTAAACCTGTATGCCATATCTACGCTGGCTTATTTGCTGGTTTCTTTAGCGATATCGTCAAAAAATCCTTAAGTTGCATTGAAATTCAGTGCTACTCCATGGGAGAAACTTACTGTAAATTCCTCCTTAGCAGCCAAGATCGAGTTGATGCAGCTAATTTCTGGCACAACGAAGGGGCAACCGCAAAAGACATTGAAAAACGCCTGCGTGGTGGGGAGCTACGGTAATGAAAAGTTCAGTTTCCTTATTGGGACTGACGGTGGGAAATTACTTTAACTTGTGTAATTGGCAGCAATTATCACCATCAAGTAACAACTCCCTACCACCAAAGCAAGCCAAAATTAACGCCCCTCAGCGCCCCGTCACCTTATCGGCACTAACCGTAGAGAAATTTTTTAGCCTATGTAATTGGCAATTGTTACCACAATTAGAGCTGGTTAACAATGACCATACCGAGACTCTGCCACTGCTACCAGCCCAAAGTAAGGAGCCAACTCCTCCTACTGCCATACCCTGCTTGACAGTAACGGAATTTTTTAGCCTATGTAACTGGCACTCATTACCGCCAGAAGTCCGTAAATCTCAGCCTTTACCCCTAGAACACAAGTTACCCCAAGAGCAAAAGCCACCCTTGGTTCAGCAAGTACAAACTTTTTTTCAAACGATCCCCTGGGAAGGTAGTCCAAAAATTGGCGGATTACCTCAAGTATCTGCGGTATTAGAGTTAATTGCCCCGTCACAGACCGAGATGAGCGTAAACGATCTATCCAAACTATTTTAGAAACCCAAATTTATGAATACAACCATTCAATCATTACTCTACGACGCAGACGAACGTTACTTAATAGCAGGAGATATTAATGCATTTAAAAGTTACACATTATCTTTATCCCAACGCCTAGAAACTTACGAGCTACTAAGAGATAAAGAAATAGTTATCTTTCAGCCTATAGCCAACCAACTCCTTACTAGCTTCCCTGACCAGCAGGATTTGGAGCGTGGTTTAAAAAACTGGTTAGCAGTCTTACGCTACTGCGCGATGGCAATGCTACTCAATAACCCCGAATTTCTCGAACGGCGACTTTTAGAATGGCTCACTGATATAGTTCGAGTCCACCAATCCCAAGGCATCGATACTGCTATATACAAAGCATTGCAAAAGCAACTGCCCCAACTACTTGCCGACAAGCAATATTCATTACTGCAACCTTTTTTAGCTCAAGCGGCGGCTAGTTTGCTCGTTACAGACAACTTAGCTCCATTGTCCAAATAACCCACATTAAATTAGTAAAAGCGAGAATGTACAAATGATTGCTATTGGCGATCTGCTCACTGACCAAAGTTTATTAGGCAATTACTTTGCCCCAGACGCCTATCTAACGGGCGATTTTGAATCAGGACTAATCGAAAACCGTGCCGGACTTCGTTTTTTAGCTTTACCAGAAACTTTGATTCAAGGCATCTATGCAGGTTTAGACCAAGAATTAGGGAGTGCTAGTGGTGTAGTTTTATTTAACTGCGGTCGTTGGTGGGGCAAAAACTTCTATACCCGTTTTGTTGAAGAAGTTAGCGAATACTACAACAAATCCATTGCCGAAATGGAAATGGTCGAACTGCTCCAATGCCTAAAACAATGCTGGAAGACTCACGGCTGGGGTACTTTTAACTTGGAAATGGATTATTACCAGCAAGGATTTTTGGTAGTTCAAAACCACAACTCTCCCTTTGCTGAAGCTGCTCCCCCTAGCGATCGCCCAGTTTGTTTTTTAGAAGCAGGGATTCTCAGCGCTTTCTTTAGCCAGCTTACCGGAAGACAACTTCATTGCGTCCAAACTTGCTGCGAGTCTTTGGGAGCCGATTGCAATTATTTTATTTTAGGCTTGGCAGAGCGTCTGAAACCTGTAGAAGGTTGGTTAGCAGAAAAACAAAACCATCAAGCTATTCTCGAACGCCTAAAAGCAAGTAAACCTGCCAATTGATCCTGTGACCCTTTAGTAATCTTTTTCCCAAGCTCAAAATTATGGTCAAAACCATTAAGCTAGAACCGATTTCTCAAGAGACTGTGGTGCAAACTAACTCCAACATTCTCTCCGCGTTATTAGATAACGAACTAGATATTTTGTACGATTGCAACGGTCGCGGTATGTGTTCTACTTGCCACGTCTACATCACTAGTGGGATGGAGAGTCTTTCTCCAATGAACCGCCGCGAACAAAGGACGTTGGAAGTAATTACGACAACTAACACCAATTCCCGCCTTGCCTGTCAAGCCAGAGTCATGGGCGAGGGGATAGTTGTGGAGTTACCGGCGGGAACTTATGTAACAGCGATCGCCGATATCGAGTCTTTAATTGGTACTCGCACCGAGCAAAATATCTTGCATCCAATTACTGGCAAAGTTTTAGTAGAAGCTGGCAAATTAATTACAAGATCGATGATCAGTCAGCTTAACGATACTCGTTCTCAAGCTAGCAATTATCTTGCCAATACCACCGATACCTAAATTCACCTATTTTACTTAGAGCCAAAAATGTTAAAACAACTATCCCGCTTAAGTGTAGAAACTGAAGGACGTTATGCTTCTAGTACCGAACTCCAATTTATCAAAGACTACCTTAACTCTGTAGATACGCGCATTAGTGCTTACGAGAAAATTCAACTTATGGAAGCAGAAATCGTCACCAAAGTAGCTGAGATGAGAAGTGCGGCGGAACCTGAGTTATTTGCCAAAACTTCCCAAGTTGATGGTACTTCTGTATGCCGACGCGATTTTACAAATATTTTACGTCACTCAGCCTCAGCATTATTATTTGACGATCGCGATCGGATGCCGGAAAACTTTTTACTTTGGTACAAAACCATTGTGCGGACTTTTAATTACGATCGCGCTGCCGGGGTAACTTATCGAGTTATGGAAGAAGTAACCCAAGAATACCTCACTCACCAAGAATCAGCTTTATTCAATCCGATTTTACAGCTTAGCCAAGTCGTTCTTGGTTAACAAAAGTGTTGCCGTAGTTTGCTAAACCATTTATCCAAAATAGATACTTAGTTATTATGTTAGAAAAATTAAATCCATCAAATAATCAAAAATATCCTTGGCTAGGCGTTGTAGAAACCGCGTCTGTAGTTGGTTCTGTTGGTGCTTCTATTGCCTCTATTTTTACCAATCAAGTTGCCTTAGCTTCGATCCCTTTGTCGATTACGGTAATGCTCAACCTAGCAAATCGCCGACTACAGTTAGAGGCGCTCTCTAGAACTAATCAAAGTGCGATTTCTCAACTCGTACAAGAAGATGTCAAAATTTTAGATAAAGTTGGAGTCAATAATCAGCAAATTGTCCAATTACAGGAGCTTACTTCTGGCTATCAGCAAGTTACAAGTAGCGTTCAAAAACATTCCCAACAAATCCAGAGCAACCAAAACGATGTTTCTTACTTGGTTCAAGAGCAAAGCGACACTCAAGGGAAAATTCATGCTATCAACGAACAGTTAACGCAGTCGAGTAGTGATTTGGAGCAACATAAAAGCAACACCCAAGACTACGCCAAACTCCAAAGCTTGTGCGAGGAGCAAATGGAAGTTGTCAGAAAAGTAGGTTATTTGCAAGAAATTGACAGTTCTACTCAAGCAATTCGGATTGCTCCTTACAATGCTGATGCCTACTACAAACGCGGTCTTAGCTTCCAGGCACTAGGAGATAAACAAGGAAGCATTAGTGACTTTACAGAAGCTATTCAACTCAATCCTAGCCATGCTTCAGCTTACTATAGTCGCGGTTTAGCTCATATCGATTTAGGTAATAAAAAAAGAGCAGTTCAAGATTTAAGGGAAGCTGCCAAACTATTTTTTGAAGCTGAAGATATTGCCAGCTACCAACTAGCTAAAGACTCTAGCAAGCAGATTCATGAGCTAAATTCATCCGTTGACGCTGAAGATAGCGCGCAAGTTGCTGTCGGAGGTTTGTTTAGATAGGTTCAATAAAATGTTTGAGAGTAATAATGACAAGATTTGTGACATCTCCCCACGCCTAAAGGCGTGGGGCTTCTAAACTTCACAATTTAGATTTTCTGGTTTTGCCCTTGCGGGTTTTCGACTTTGACCTAGGCTTTGTTTCCTCAGCCCCCGGCAAACCGTCTGCACAGACACTTTCGATTCCGGGCTGTCCACCCGTACTAAGTGAGGCTATTCCTTTATTCCTAATCACTAGACCGCTTGCTACGTCCCTATCCGTTACAAAATTGCAACTAGGACAGCTATGCACCCTAACACTCAAGTCTTTTTTAACTACCGCCCCACACTCAGGACATTCTTGCGAAGTCCCCCTAGCATTAACCACGCCAAAGAACTTATCCCGCTTCCAACACACATATTTAACGATAGTTCGGAACTGCCCAAAACCCCCGTCTAACATATGCTTGCCAAACATTCCTTTTGCCATAACGGTATAGTCCAAGTCTTCCATGAAGACCATATCGCCAGCGTTGCAAAGAGCGTGAGCTTGTTTGAAATGAAAGTCCTTGCGCGTGTTGTCAATGGCATGATGCGCCAAAGCAACTTTGATTCTAGCCTTCTCATAATTCTTCGACCGCTTGGTTTTTCTACAGTTGCCAAAAACTTCTCAAGACCAATATCTACACCAATCGGATGACCGTGTGGGATAGGGTCAGGAACGTTGACATCGCACGTAAGCACAATAGAGGCGTACCACCTATCGGCTTTCTTGATGATGCGGACTTGCTTGACGATGAAGCCATTAGGAATTGGGCAATGCAAGTTGACTTGGACAAGTCCCAGCTTGGGCAGCAACAGATTACTTCCTACTACTGGAGACTGCTTGAACTGGGGAAACAACAAAGATTTGAATTGCCCAAACTTTTTAAAGCGTGGGAATCCATGTCCAAGCTTTTGAAATCCCTCCCAACTCCTGTGCAACTGCTTAATCGCTTGCTGCAACACCTGACTTGGTACAAGCGCAAGGCGTGGGAAATCCTTTTTGGCATCCGGCAAAGCATTAAGTTGATTGACTTCGGTGGGGAACCGTTCTCCCGCCCCCATGATGTACTCATGATGGATAGAACACCTGTCTATCAGACACTTGCGGCTATTGCACCAATCTTTTATTTGCCTTACTCCATAGTTATAGGCATTGCGGCAAATATCCATCTACTCCATCAACTGCTGTTGTTGAGCGGCATGGGGATAGATGCGATAGCGGTAGTTAAGGGTCAGCATCCTAGTATTATAGCACGTTTACTAGAGCTTGCTTTTGTAGTAAACATATCTAAAGCCGTGCTAGAAGCACGGGATCTTAAACCCAATTACTCGATAAATTTATGCTTACTAGTTGAAAAGTATTAAATACTACTGAAGTAAGTGGCGATGAGAATGTTCTTGACGTAACAAAATAGTTTTATTTAGCTAAGTTTAGCGCGATGCCGGAGGCGGTTCGCTTAAGGACCGTCGCCAGCGTGAATTATTACATTTCATCGGCAACCCACTTTAGTATGAATAGCGAACTTAGCAAATATCGACAACAAACAGAATCTAAATACTGCATTTTAGAGTTAGTAGGACAAGGACAATTTGGGCAGGTTTTTCGAGCTACTCATAAAATAAGCGGTCAAGTAGTTGCTCTTAAAGAATTAGAAAAAAATCGCTTTTCCACTGCTAAGTTTTTACGCGAATTACACTTTATGATTAGTTTGCAACATCCGAATGTTGTTACTTTTCAAGCCTTGGAACATACTCCCACGGGCAGATATTTAGTAATGGATTATTGTGAAGGAGGTAGTCTACGCGGTCTAATGAAGTTAGAAGGAAAATTGAGTTTAGATTTGAGCTTAAAGTTAATTATTGATATTCTTGCTGGGTTGGAGCATATTCATAACTGCAAAATAATTCACCGAGATATTAAGCCAGAAAATATTCTGCTTAAACGGGACCCAACAGGTTGGATAGCGCGTGTTTCTGACTTTGGTATGTCTCGGCTCAGTCACGAAGTTTGCGCTGATAAGCAAGATGATTGTGCTGGCTCACCTGCTTATATGGCTCCAGAGCGCTTTTACGGTCAGTATTCGCCAGCTTCCGACTTCTACGCTGTTGGAGTTTTATTATTTGAGTTAGTAACAGGTGTGCGCCCCTTTTCTGGCTTACCAGGTGAACTGCTGGTAGCCCATATAAATCAAGCTGTAATGATTCCAGAAACTGTACCTTTCTTGTTACGCTCTACAATTACTAAAGCTATGCAAAAGTTACCATCTCATCGATTTAAATCAGCGACAGAGATGTTAAAGTCCGTTCAACTGGCGGCGCAAGTAGAAAGAGCAAGTAGTAATAGCGGTTGTGTTGCAAAAAATGATAAGCTGAAGTAATTCTGCTAGAGAAAATTATTCTGCCTCTAATAAATTCTAAATCCCCATTCAAGTGGAGGCATAAGCACAGTCCGAAGTCATCCTACTATGCGTGCGTTGGTATCTTAGTTATCCCCTTTCCTACCGACAAGTAGTAGAAATGGTGAACGAGCGGGGATTGGATATACATCACACCACCGTGTTTCGTTGGGTGCAGGAATATAGCCCAGAAATAGACAAGCGTTTTAGGGTACATTTGCGTCCGACTAATGACTCCTGGAGAGTGGATGAAACATACATTTTGGTCAAAGGGTCTGGCAGGTATTTATATCGGGCAGTAGATTCCCAGGGGAACACCCTAGACTTGATTGTGGACTACTTAACCGAACACGGCGTAATGGCTGCTGCACTCCTTTACGGATCCCCATTTACCGACATTACACCCCAGGGACCGGATGGATTATTTACTTCGTCCCAAGTAGACGAATTGATTTCTCTGCTTAAAGAAGTTTATGCACGGGCAGTAGCGTAGGAAGAAGTGTATCCAATACGATTAGTGTTCTGGAGAGGTAAACGGATTATTCATAGACTTGAGTTAATGCCTATCATTGATAATGAATATTTTGCTTATGGTTTTTGAACCAAGTAAGCAAGAGGAATTTTTTATGGCTCGTAAGGAATATGCAATAGCTGGACGGCTTGCTGCTTGGCTTCCTCTCCCCGCAGATCGTATTTCTGGGTCGTAGCGGGATCGGCGTGTCCGGCAAGACGGCTAGTGGTTAAAACATCGGCACCAGCAGCTAATAAATTACTAATGAAGGTGCGCCGGAAATCGTGAGGAGAAAAAGCAGCAACAGAGGCAAGTTTTGCCCGTCGAAGCAACATTGTCATTACCGATTGGTCAGTCATTCTCCTTAGCTCAATATGACCGCCGCGCCTAATTGGACAAATTAGAGCGCCAGGAGCGTCGCCTCTAACTTTGAGCCAGTTTTTTACCGCAGCGACAGCGCCCTGCGGTAGGTATACAATACGAGATTTACTCCCCTTTCCCTTGCGAACAATCAACGCACCTGTTTCGCGGTTGAAGTCTTGCACTTCAAGAGCCACAAGCTCCGAGCGCCGTAATCCAGAGCCACTTAAAATCGCAATTACTGCCGCATCTTTAGCACCAGCAGGTGTGGAGTCATCTTTGCAAACTTTTAGAAGCTCTGCAATTTCACTGGTTTTTATGATTCGTCCTCTTTGAGGGGAATCGCCCCGTATATTGGAAATATCCACAGCCCTAGCATAATCATCGGCACTCATTAACTCCAGCCGCAGGGCTTCTTTAAGGGTTCGTCGCAACGCGCAGAGCATTCGGTTAGCGGTGGCAGGTGCATATGGTATTGTCAACTTAACCCAAAAGTAGAATAATCGTACTGGTTTGATTCAGTTCACGATTACTGACCCATGTACTCGCGTCATCGATTCCCGTCCGAAATCATCAGCTATTGTGTATGGCTCTAT
>JAESGR010000622.1_pt1 | contig 19563 bp, 10 predicted proteins | sample 9269771 | NCBI WGS metagenome assembly JAESGR01 (sample SAMN15739572, study PRJNA653492) | algae metagenome | isolation source: Chroococcus sp. CMT-3BRIN-NPC107 and co-occurring heterotrophs from well... | place: USA: Clark Mountains Wilderness, California | collected 2010-04-18 | reverse complement strand
CTTCTGCGCACGATCAACTTTCTTGGCGGGAAAATGATTGCAAAAACAAGAGTTTCACGATTCAAGGGACTTGCTCCTTGAATTGGGCAACAGTATCCGACCCTTTTTAAGACAATTTAACTGCCTTTTTTTAGCATCTCGAAGATGGCGTTATGAGAATCGGATAATAATTGCCACAAGTTAATCATTTGCGGTGTTTATATTTTGAACTTAGTTTTTTTCACAATTTAGCAATTATGTACAAGACGAAAAATAAATACTTTAAGATAACCTGCGTTCTAATACTTTCATTGCTGACCATTACTGCTTTCGCCCAAAATAATGCTTCGCAAAGTCCTAAAACCGAAACAGAAAAATGGCGTGAAGATTTGCGTTATATGGCAAAGCAGATGCCGGCATTGCATAATAATCTTTTTCACACGATGAGCCGCGAACAGTTTGATAATGCCGTTAAAAAGCTTGATGACCGAATTCCATCGCTTGCCAGACACCAGATTATCGTCGAGTTGGCTCGTATAGTGGCGATGGTCGAAGACGGTCACACGAATTTACGATTAGCACATGATTCGGAAGTTCGTTTTCACACTTTGCCCGTAAATTTATACTTTTTCAAGGACGAATTATTTGTTCGGACGGCTAATCGCGAGTATGCCGAATTAGTCGGAGCTCGAATCGTTCGCATTGGTAATGTGCCGGTCAGTGAAGTCACAGCGCGCGTACGAAACCTTATCGGTCGTGACAACGAAATGGATATTAAGTTTTTTGCGCCATATTTGCTGGTTAAGCCTGAAATACTTCATGCACTCGAAATTACAAACAGTTTGGAAAACGTCCAATTCACCGTTGAGACAAAAGGCAAACAAAAGGTTGTTTTGGTTAAACCGACAAGTTCAACTGAAGTTAAAGAGCTAGACGATACGGATACGAGCTGGCTAACCGAGCCGGGCTGGACCGATATGCGCGACAAAACATCTGCGCCAACTCCGTTATGGTTAAAAGATATTAATAACAAATTCTGGTTTGAATTTCTGCCTGATTCAAAAATTTTATATGTACAAATAAATGAAATCGGGCATAAAAAGGACGAAACCCTGGGAGCATTTTCCAACCGGCTGTTTGAATTCGTCGAAGCAAATCCTGTCGAAAAACTTGTGCTAGACCTTCGTCTTAATCGCGGCGGCAACAATACATTGTTTATTCCGATAATTACGGACATCATAAAATCTAAAATTAATAAGCGAGGCAAATTCTTTACAATTATGGGACGAAGCACTTGGTCTGCCGCCCAGAATTTGTTAAATGAGCTGGAAAAATACACGAATACTTTGTTCGTCGGAGAACCTTCGGGCTCGAAGGGTAATACTTACGGCGATTCACGTCGAATCACGCTTCCTAACAGTAAAATCACAGCTAGAGTTTCCGTTTATTATTGGCAGGATTGGTATCCTTGGGATACTCGTCAATGGACTGCGCCGGATTTAACGGCAGAACTTTCACCCGAAGAGTACAAAAACAACTCCGACCCGGCAATGAAAGTAATTATTAATTACATTCCGCAAAAATCATTAAATGCGATCCTTGTGGAAGCTCTAACGGAAGGCGGTGTTAATTTGGCAATAAAAAGATTTCGTGAATTTAAAGCACAGCCGATTAACCGCCATGCCGATACAGAGCAGCCGATACTCGAAGCGGCAGGGCGGCTTTTAGATGAGAAAAAGAACGAAGAAGCGGCTGCAATTCTGCAGATTTATATTGAGGAAAACTCTCGCTCGTTTGAAGCGTATTACGCTTTTGGGGAAGCTTATTTCAGAGCCGGAAAAAAGGAACTCGCTATCGCTAATTTTGAAAGGGCTTTACAACTAAAACCCAAAAGCTACAATATTGCGGAACGACTTAGAGAGGCTAAGGAGAAGTAAACTGAAATAAGATCTTAGCTTGTTTGGAAAAAAGAAAACCGACTTCCGAAGGCTTCGATTTACCTTTCAATGTCGATTGTAATGCATTAGTCAAAATAAAGAACGCTTGTGTAATAAAAAGCAAACGCAACTTTTTGAAACAATCAGAAACACGCAAAAGAGTCTCAAAAACGCTCGTTTTTGAGATTATTCATTGGCGGGTCGAAAACCTATCATTTTAACCTCTAAAATAGTTCCAAAACCCATCCCAAAATCAAAGTTTCATAACTTGCCTCCTTTTTAGCTTTTGGGACATAATCTTTTTATGAAAATCGGATATGCCAGAATTTCGACCGTCGATCAAAATCTGGAACTTCAAACTGATGCATTGGAAAAGGCCGGATGCGAGAAAATCTTTACTGACCAAGCAAGCGGCGCCCGTGATGATCGCAAAGGTTTGATTGATGCAATTGAGTTTTGCCGCAAAGGTGATTCGCTGGTTGTCTGGAAGCTCGATCGGCTTGGGCGAAGTCTCAAACACTTGATTGAAACTATCAATCTGCTGCACGAAAAGAAAGTGGGTTTCGTGTCCTTACAAGAAAGTATCGATACCACTACTTCGGGTGGCAAACTGGTCTTTCATGTTTTTGGTGCCCTGGCTGAGTTTGAAAGAGAGTTGATTACCGAGCGGACAAATGCGGGACTTGCCTCAGCCAGAAGCCGCGGCAGATTGGGCGGGCGGCCGAAAGCGATCTCCGCTAAACAACTTCGTATTGCTCAAACAATGCTTAAAGACCCGAAGACCACCATCAAGGAAGTTTGTGAAACACTTCAGGTGTCAAAAACTACGCTGTATCGTTACTTGAATAAATAATAAATAGAATTCTTCTAGGCCTAAAAGAAACTGTTAAACAATGAGAGATTAAAGTAAAGCGTCCCAAAAGGGTAGTTTTTATACAGTCCCTTGATTGAGTTTGTACTTTGGAGATTGGTTTAATGTTAATCATTCTATTTGATGACGTCCTATCTATATTATTTGGTGATGAAACCGTTTCGATAACGCTTTTAGATTTGGGCAACTTCGGTCGAGAAACTGTTTTTGCAGATTCCCTCAATTAGAGTCGAGCATAAATGAAATTTTTACGGCGCTTTTAACATTAATTATACTCTTAAGCTTGTTAATTATTTGTCTCCAAGTTAAATTTAAGTCCACTTAATCTACAAAATTTCATTTCTCTTTGTCTCCGTAAAATATGTGATTGCATCAGCGAATAAATTACTATTGTGTCTCTGCTTTTGTTTACTGTTGACGTCGGTTAAAGCGCAGTATCGGTTTGACCATTGGACGGCGGATGGCGGGCTGCCGCAGAACTCGGTTTATGGAATTGTGCAGACTCGAGACGGTTATCTGTGGCTGGCGACGCTTGACGGGCTGGCGCGGTTTGACGGTGCGCGGTTTACGGTTTTCAACAAAAGTAATTCGCCCGGCATCGTCAATAATCGGTTTGTCAGTTTGTTTGAAGCCGCAAACGGAGATTTATGGGCGGGAACGGAACAAAGCGGCGCGGGGCGTTTTCGCGGCGGGCGGTTTGAACATTTCGGCGCGGAAGATACCGGGGTTCCGCACATCGTGTATCAGATTGTGGCGGACGCGGACGACCGAGGAGTGATATTTATCAATGACAAGCAAACGTTTCGTTTTTTGGACGGAAAGTTTTCGCCGCTTGAGGCGCGGTCAGATTTTTCGCCGGAGCCGCGAGCAGCTCGTTCGTCGAGCATCAGAATCGTTTGCCGCCCTGATTCCGAAAACAAATTTTCCGAATGTTTCGTTAACGGGCAATGGATTAGGTTTTCGTTTCCCGACGGCTCGCCGCAAGTGCGATTCTCAACGGCATCAACGGCAGCACAGGAGGCGGACGGGAGCGTCTGGCTGATCACCGCTGACGGGCAACTGGCGCGGGCAGAAAACGGTCGAGTGACCGGAGTTTACGACGAGCGCAACGGATTGCCGAAAAGTTCTTTGTATTTTATGGTCGGCTCGCGGCTCGGTTTGGTGGCGAAAGACGCTGACGGCTCGTTGTGGCTGGTTGATTTGCCATCGATGCGGAAAGAGCTGCTGCTTAAGAATGCCGCCGTTTTGCCGCCGCTCGACAAGGCGGAGATGTATTCAACCTACACAGACGGCGAAGGCAATCTCTGGTTCGGCACCAGGCGCGACGGTTTGTTCAGGGCTAGAAAACAAGTCGTCACCGCTTACTCCCAAGCGGACGGCATCACGGACAAAAACGTTTATCCGATTTACGAGGACCGCGCCGGAACCGTTTGGATCGGCACGACGAACGGACTTTTCAAACGCGAAAACGAAACTTTTACTTTAATCGAATCCACCGAAAATTTTCACGTCAGCGCCATCGGCGAAGACGTTTCCGGGCGCGTTCTCATCAGCAATATCGGGGCGTTATACGTTCGGGAAAACAATCGGTTCGTGCCGTTCGAGGACGGGAAAATCTCTTCGATTGATTTCATTTATGCAATCCACGCCGACCGTGAAAACGCGCTCTGGATCGGCGGCGAAAAAGGGTTGACGCGTTACAAAGACGGCGTTCTGACCGTTTTTACAACCGCCGGCGGGCTTGCCGGAGACGATGTCAAAGTCATCATCGAAGCACGAGCCGGCGGTCTATGGATCGGAACTTACGAAGGGTTGACGCGATTTGAAAACGGACGTTTGACGAGCTGGCGCGAAGCTGACGGTCTGCCGAGCCGCACGATTCGCGCGCTTTACGAAGACCGGGACGGAACGCTCTGGATCGGCAGTTATGACGGCGGTTTAGCCAGATTCAGAGACGGAAAATTCACTCGCTACGATACGAAAACCGGTTTGCCGAACGACGGCGCGTTTCAGATTTTGGAAGACGACAGTCGCAATTTCTGGATTTCTTCGAATCGCGGAATTTACCGCGTCGCCAAAGATGAACTAAACGAATACGCTGACGGAAAACGTCAAACCGTCAACTCGATCGCTTATGGAAAATCCGACGGAATGCTTAACGCCGAAGCTAACGGCGGACGCTCGCCCGCCGGAACAAAAACGCGCGACGGGCGGCTCTGGTTTCCGACGCAGGACGGCGCGGCGGTGATTGACCCGGAAACGGTAAAAGCGAATCCGAAACCGCCGCCGGTGGTGATTGAAGCGGTCAAGATTGACAACAACTTGATTGCCGAATGCGAACTGCGAGTTGCCGATTGCGGGTTCGACAAAGAAAAATCCCAAATCCGCATTGAGCCGGATCAGCAAAGTTTCGAGATCAGCTACACCGCGCTGTCTTTTATCAATTCGGAAAATCTGCGTTTTAAATATAAACTCGAAGGTTTGGATAGCGATTGGGTCGATGCCGGAACCAGACGGACGGCATACTTTTCGCACGTTCCGCCGGGCGCATATACGTTTCGCGTGATCGCCGCCAACAGCGATAACGTCTGGAACGAACAGGGTGCGACGCTCAAGATTGTCGTGCTGCCGCCGTTTTACCGCACCTGGTGGTTTCTTCTGACCTGTGCGGCGCTTTGTTCATTGATCATTTTCGCGATTTATCGCCGCCGCGTCTTTAGGCTCGAACGCGCGCGCCGTTTGCAGGAAGAATTTTCGCGGCGGCTGATTAACGCCAATGAAGCGGAACGTCGCCGGGTTGCCGGTGAATTGCACGATTCGATTGGTCAGAGTTTGGCGATCATCAAAAACCGCGTCGCTTTGAGCGCGGAATCCGTCACGGACGAAAAAGTGCGCCGGCAGCTCGAATTGATTACCGCGCAAACCACGCAGACGATCGGCGAAGTTCGCGAGATTTCTTACGCCTTACGTCCTTACCTGCTCGACAATCTCGGATTAACGAAAGCCATCGATTCACTGCTTGATAAAATCGCCGAAACGAGCAAGCTGACAATTGAAAGTGAACTCGACGACGTTGACAACGTTTTTGACCCTGAAGCCGAAATGAGCATTTACCGCATAATTCAGGAAAGTCTGAGCAACATTATGAAACACGCCGAAGCCTCTGAAGCGCAGGTTTTCGTCAAAAAAAGCGAGCGGAATCTGACCGTTTTGGTTTCCGACGACGGCAAAGGTTATGATCTGAACCAGGTAGAAAACCGGGACCGAGGCGCGGGAGGTTTCGGACTTTTGGGAATTTCCGAGCGAGTAAAAATGCTCGGCGGCACGCAGGAAATCGAATCGAAGATCGGCGGCGGAACGACCGTGCTGATTAAAATACCCGTTCCGAGCGCGCCAGCTGCGGCTGAATGAGCGCATTTTATCTTTACTGACGAGTAATTTCTCTCGAACAGCGCAGTTAAAAATGATGAATGAGAAAGTAAAAATCGTTATCGCGGACGACCATCCGATTGTCCGGCAAGGCTTGCGGCAGATGATCGAAGCCGACCGAGACTTAACGGTCATCGGTGAAGCGAGCGACGGCGAAACGGCTCTGCAAATGATCGAAACCGACCAGCCGGATGTCGCCGTGCTGGATATAGATATGCCGCGCCTCGGCGGTTTCGACGTTGTGCGCGAGATTGAGCGGAAAAGAATCCCGGTCAAAATAATCTTTCTGACAATGCACAGCGAGGAGGAAATTTTTCAGACGGCAATGGATTTGGGAATCAAAGGCTACGTTCTCAAGGACAGCGCGCCGAACGATATTGTCGCCGGAATCAAATCCGTCGCCGCCGGACGACCGTTTATTAGCCCGGCGATGTCCGCGCTGCTGCTCGATCGCCGCCGCCGCACTCAAAAATTAGAGAGCGAAAAACCCGAACTCGACCTGCTCACTCCGACCGAACGCCGTGTCCTGAAACTGATCGCCGAAGACAAAACCAGCAAGGAAATCGGCACGGAGCTTTTCATTAGCCACCGGACGGTTCACACGCACCGCGCCAATATTTTGCAGAAGCTCAATTTGAGCGGCAATCTGGCGCTCGTCAAATTTGCCATCACTCATAAATCCAGCCTCTAACAAACCGCCTGTCAGCCGGTACAAAACGAGCCGCCCGAAGGAATATTCTTCTGCGGGCGGCTCGTTTTGCGCTCATTCATCTAGGTCACGTGACCTAGTTCAAAATAGGTCACGTGACGGATTTTCAAGTCCTTTTATTTCCCTTACTGTTTATTTTAGAGGTTATTTCCAAACCGAAACAAAATTATGCCCGCAGAAAAAATGAAAATATTGATTGTTGACGACCACGACGGAATGCGCGAGCTGATGCGCTCCTTTTTGCCTGCCGCCTTCGACGAAATCTACGAATGCGCGGACGGGAGCGACGCGGTCGACTGCTACCGGGAGCATCTGCCGGATTGGGTTCTGATGGATTGGAAAATGAAGCGAATGAACGGACTCGAAGCAACACGGCACATTATCGAGAAATACCCGCAGGCTAAGATTTTGATGGTGACGAACCATGACGCGAAGAATCTGCGGCGGGCGGCACAGGAAGCGGGCGCGAAAGGCTTCGTGACGAAGGACGATTTACTGGCGATGCGTCCGTTTTTGAACGAACGTTAGGAAGCGTCGCCAACCGACACGCGCGCGGGACGAGCGGGTCCACAGCAGCGGGAAATAATTTTAATTTTTCAAGTAAATTTTAGGTGAAACAGATAATGAAACAAAAAATGATGATGATATTGGTGATGCTCGGCGTGAGCGTCGGTTTGGTGTCGCCGGGCGGACAGACGGCGGCGGCGCAAACGGCGAGCGGGTGCGCGACGCCGAGTTTCGCTCCGGCGACGAACTTCGGCGCGGGCGATAGTCCTCAATCGGTGACGACGGGCGATTTTAACAAAGACGGCAATCTGGATTTGGCGACGGCGAACTTCTTCTCCAACAACGTCTCGGTGCTGCTCGGCAACGGGACGGGCAGCTTCGCTCCGGCGACGAACTTCGGCGTGGGCGATGCTCCTACCTCCGTGACAACAGGGGACTTTAATGGGGACGGCAATCTCGACCTGGCGACGGCGAACAGAGACTCCAACAACGTTTCAGTGCTGCTCGGCAACGGCGCGGGCGGCTTCTCTGCGGCGACGAACTTCGGCGCGGGCGCTAGTCCTGTCTCCGTGACAACGGGTGATTTTAACAAAGACGGCTTTCTCGATTTAGCGGCGGCGAACCGCTTCTCCAACAACGTTTCAGTGCTGCTCAGCAACGGCGCGGGCGGCTTTTCTGCAGCGACGAACTTCGGCGCGGGCGATCGTCCTAACTCCGTGACAACGGGCGACTTCAACAAGGACGGCAATCTCGATTTGGCGACGGCGAACTTAAACACCAACAACATCTCGGTGCTGCTCGGCGACGGCGCAGGCGGCTTCTCTGCGGCAGTCAACTTCGGCGCGGGCGCTAATCCTCAATCGGTGACGATGGGCGATTTTAACAAAGACGGCAATCTGGATTTGGCGACGGCGAACTTCTTCTCCAACAACGTCTCGGTGCTGCTCGGCAACGGGACGGGCAGCTTCGCTCCGGCGACGAACTTCGGCGTGGGCGCTAATCCTGGCTCTGTCACGACGGGCGATTTTAACTCGGACGGCAATCTCGATTTGGCAACGGCGAACTTAAACTCCGGCAACGTTTCGGTGCTGCTTGGCGACGGGCTGGGCGGCTTCTCTGCGGCAACTAATTTCGGCACGGGCGTTACTCCTACCTCCGTGACAACCGGCGATTTCAACAAGGACGGCAATCTCGATTTGGCGACGACGAACCAAAACTCCGACAACGTCTCGGTGCTGCTCAACACCTGCAACCCGGACGGCGACGGCGACGGCATCGCAGACTCCGCCGATAACTGCCCGCTCGTCTCCAACGCCGACCAGCTCGACACCGACGGCGACGGACAAGGCAACCTATGCGACGCTGACGACGACAACGACGGCGTGTCGGATGCGGTAGACAACTGCCCGCTCATCGCTAACCCAGATCAAGCGGACTTTGACCTTGACGGCATCGGCGACACCTGCGACCCGCAAACCGGACCGCCGCGCAACAAAGAGCAATGTAAAAACGGCAGCTTTATGCGTTTTGATTTTCCGCGCGCATTCAAGAATCAAGGCGATTGCATTCAATTTTTCAACACTGGCAAATAGCGGCGGCAAACTAACGGCAATCAAAAAGCGCGGGGCAGTCAAATAAGACTGCCCCGCGCAAATAACGATACAACCGCCCGGCTTTGAGTTTTTATGCGCTGAGACGAACGAGTCAAGCCGCAATTATATTTTGAAAGAGAGAGCCTAAACAGAAATGTTACGAGCGATTTTATCAGCAGTTACGGCGACGGTCCGCGACTGCCCGAATAAAAAACAAAATAATGAAAAATACTAACAAAACTTCACTATCGATTTCAGGCTTGTGCCTGATTCTGCTGACTGTTTTATTCAGCGTTAGCCAGGCGCACGCGCAGGGCGGCAGCATTGTCGTTAACACGCTGGCTGACGGCGACGACACCGCCTGCAACGAAGCCAACTGCACTTTGCGTGAAGCCGTCAAATATGCGCCCGCCGGATCCACGATCAGCTTCAGCGTGACGGGCATCATCACCCTCACGAGCGGCGAGATCATCATCGCCAAAAGCCTAACGATTACCGGCCCGGCGAGTACTCCCGGCATCACGGTAACGGGCAACAACGCGAGGCGTATCTTCGGTATCAGCAGCGGTACGGTTGAACTCTCGGGCCTGACCTTGAGCAACGGCTACGAGAACGGCCTGACCGGCAACGCTGGTCTTGGCGACGGCGGCGCCATTTACGTCGCCGCCGCTGCCGTAGTCACAGTGGCGAACTGCACATTTTCCAGTAATAGAGCCGTCAGTGAGGGTGGCGCTATCCGTAACGATGGAGTGCTGACAGTGACGAGCAGCACCCTTTCCGGCAATAGTGGTTCCACGAACAGCGGGAGTATCCACAATCGCGGCACGCTAACCATCACGAGCAGTACTATCTCCGGCAATAGCAGTTTGGGCAGCAGTGGGACAAACGGCGGCGGCGGCCTTTCCAATTTTGATGGCGGCACGCTAACTATCACGAACAGCACCATCTCCGGTAATACCTCTTCACGAGTTGGCGGCGGCATCAACAACGCCGCCGGAACGGTGACAGTGACGAACAGTACTGTCACCGGCAATAGGGCTTCTGTCAGCGGCGGCGGCATTTACGCTGAACAAAGCACGCTAAACCTCTCCAACAGCATTGTCGCTGGTAACAGCGCGAGTTCCCTTTCCCGTTCCGGCCCCGACATCGCCGGCAAGGTTGTTTCGGGCGACTACAATCTGGTGCAGAATACCCACGCCACACTTACAGGTACGCACAACATCACTGGACAACCTGCGTCTTTGGCGCCTCTCGCCGAAAACGGCGGCCCGACGAAAACCCATGCGCTGCTTGCGGGCAGCTTTGCCATCAACACCGGTGATCCAGCTTTCAATACCGGCACCACTCCCAATGACCAGCGCGGTAGCAACTATCCGCGCCAGAAAAGCAACGCCATTGATATTGGCGCCTTCGAGTCGGCATTTACCAGCCATGCTCTGCTCGCCAAAAACGTGACCTTTACGACCTCTCCCAACATTGCCCTCAGCGGCCGGTTACCGGTCAGCGGCGGGGAGCCCGAAGATACGCGGACGTATAGCATTGTGACCGGCACTCTGCCTGACGGCCTGACGCTTGACGTGGCCACCGGCATCATCAGCGGCACACCGACTAGCCCTTCCTACACCACGCTCACCTTCAAGGCGACTGACAATCACCTCTCCGAGTCCAACACGGCTACACTCATTGTTAACGTTATCGACCCCGCCGCTCTCGTGGTGACCAGCAACAGCGATACGACGAACGCCACTGACGGCGTCATTACCCTGCGTGAAGCCGTTGCCTATGCGAACAGCGGCAACGCGGGCGCTAATCCGGAGATTACTTTCAGCGTGACGGGCATCATCGATACGTTGTCGCCCGCAATCACCATCTCCAACAACGTGACTATAACCGGGCCGGGCGCGAGCAACCTGACCATTAGCGGCTTCGGCAACGTCACCACCAGCCGTTCCGCGGTCTCAATTTTCAAAATTAGCGGCGGCACCGTCGGCATTTCCGGTCTGACGCTGAAAGACGGTCTCGGCAACGGGATCCCACGTCAGGTCTACAATCCCAACACCGGCTCCTACTACACCATCACTGAATACTTTGGCGGCGCCATTTACATGACCGGCGGCACGGTGACCATTGCCGACACCACGCTTTCCAATAACACGGCGCAGTATGGCGGCGCTATCTGTGTGAACGGCGGCTCCCTGACGGTGACGGGCAGCACGATTTCCAATAATACCTTGTCGACCAATGATCAGGGTGGCGGCATTTACTTGGAAAGCGGCTCCATGACCGTGACGAACAGCACCATTTCCGGCAATACAGCCGGCTACGGCGCAGGCATCCTGAGTAGTGGCGGCGGCACGATGGCAATTACCAACAGCACCGTCTCCGGCAATACCGCTAGAAACGTCGTGGAGACGGTAACAGTTACATGCGGTACTGCAGAGGCATGTAATAATCCTCCATCTGGGTTTACTTGCAGTGGAACACAATGCACTGGCCCCATTTCCTCTAATGGTGTCGGCGCAGGCATTTACAACGCGGGCGCTTCGGTGACTGTTACCAACAGCACCATTTCCGGCAACATCGCTCAGGGTTGGGGCAGAAACAACCTCCACGGTGGAGGCGGCATCCTTAACCGCAGCACGCTGACGGTTGCCAATAGCACAATCACCGGCAATTCCGCGCAATTTGGCGGCGGCATTTACGCTGATCTCGGCACGCTGAACTTGTCGAACAGCATCGTCGCCGGCAACATCAACTCCACCATCTCCTACTACCCCTCCAGCGGCCCCGACATTAGCGGCACGCTTGCTACCGGCGATTACAACTTGGTGCAGAACACTTCCGGCGCTACCCTGTCCGGCACGCACAACATCACCGGACAAGACCCAAAACTGGGCCTACTTTCCAGCAACGGCGGCCCGACCAAAACCCACCTGCTGTTCGCGGGCAGCCCGGCCATTGACGCGGGTGACCCGAACTTCGACACGACGAACACACCTTATGACCAACGCGGCATCGGCTATGCGCGCGTGCGGAATAGTCCCATTGACATCGGCGCTATCGAATCAGAGACGTTCCAAAGCAGCAGCTTCATTGTCAACACCCTCGCCGATCATGACGACGGCACTTGCGACGCCACCGACTGTACCTTGCGCGAAGCCGTCAGTAGCGCCTCGCTTGGCGGCACCATCACCTTCAGCGTGACCGGCACCATCATCCTCACCGGCGGCGACCTGGTCATCGCCCGTGACCTCTCGATTCAAGGCCCGGCAACGGCGCCCGGTATCACGGTTTCGGGCAACAACGCCAGCCGCATCTTCAGAATCGCCGCCGGTACGGTGAATCTCTCCTATCTGACTCTGACCGGCGGCAAAAGCACCAGCACCAGCACCCCGGCCAGCACCGGAGGCGCCATCGACATCAGCGCCGGCACGGTGAACCTGTCGAACAGCACGCTCCGCAACAACCACGCCGTAAACAGTGGCGGCGCTATCCGTAATGCTACTAATGCCACGCTGACGGTGACCAACTGCACCCTTTATGGCAACTGGGCTCTGGACTTTGCTGGAGCTATCCGCAACGGCGGCACACTCACGGTTGCTAATAGCACCATCACCGGCAGCACCGTCTCCAGTGCGAGCGGGAATGGCGGCGGCATCCATACCAGCGGAACCTCTCCCGTCACGCTGACGAACAGCATCGTAGCGGGCAACAGCGCAGCCAACGCCCGCGACGTTTTCGGCACCATCTCGTCGGCCAATTACAACCTGATACAAAATACCTCGGGCGCTACCATCACCGGCGCGAACAACATCACCGGACAAGCCCCCAAGCTCGACACGTTGAAAAGCAACGGCGGACCGACGGCAACCATGGTGCTCTTGGCAGGGAGCCCGGCACTCGACGCGGGCGACCCGAACTTCGACACCACCAACACCCCCTACGATCAGCGTGGCATCGGCTATGCGCGCAAAAGCGGCAGCGCCATTGACATCGGAGCATTTGAATTGCAGATTGCGCCGCCTGCGCTCGCTGATTTAACGGTTGTTAAAACTCACGCCGGAAACTTCACGCAGGGCGACACTGAAAAGACTTATTCAATTACCGTCATCAACAGCGGCACCGGCGCAACGAGCGGAGATGTTTCGGTGGTTGATACACTGCCGATTGGATTAACGGCAACAGCTATTACAGGAACCGGATGGACTTGCACGCTCGAAAATTTAAGCTGCACCAGAAGTGATGCGCTTGCCGCCGGTGCCAGCTATTCGATCATTACTTTAACCGTCAGTGTTGACGCCAACGCTCCGTCTTCGGTTACTAATACTGTTTCGGTGACAGGCGCGGGCGAAGCTGACACCGGAAATAATACGGCAAGCGACCCGACGACGATCAACGCTGCGCCGACATACTCTATCTCTGGAGCGATCAGATACGGAATAACCGAAGCCAATCAACCTGAGCAATTCGTCTCGGGCGTCTTGTTATCGGCGACCGGCACGACTTCAACCTCAGCTGACAGCGGCGGCGCGGCGGGCGCTTATACGCTCAACGAATTGACGGCGGGCGGCAATTACACGGTGACTCCGTCAAAGAGCGGAGAAATCAAAGGCATCAACTCACTCGATGCCACTCGTATTCAACAGCACAGAGTCGGATTGATTACATTAACGCCGAATCAATTAATCGCTGCCGATACAGACGGGAGCGGAGCGGTTAATTCACTCGATGCAACGCGTATTCAGCAGCGCGCTGTCGGCATTACTGCTCAAAACATTATCGGGCAATGGAAGTTTGTGCCCGCGAGCCGTCAGTATAACGCTCTTAGCAGCAATCAAAGCGGACAAGATTATCAGGCAGTTTTAGTTGGAGAAGTATCTGGCAATTGGGCATCGGCTGTAAACTTTGCTGATGATTCAGAAACTAATGAAGAAATTCTTCCGAAACAAGATGTTCAAAGCGATGCCATAGGAAGATTCGAGAATGAACTATCCGAGCAGATTGCACAGAGAATGAATGAATCTGCCGATTCACAATCGAATGAATCCAAATCTGAATCAGCTATTGCCGGAGGGATAGCAGTCAACGTGTCATTACCGTCAAATGCCACGGTATCAACGGGCAGTTCAATTACCATTCCGGTGACAGTAGGACGAGTGCAGATTGCACAAGCGATCGAATCATTTGATTTTACTGTCTTTTATGATCCGGCTGTTTTGCAGCCTGCAAATCCAGCCGGAAGCAATACCGGAACATTAAGCGCTAATTGTTCGGTGTTGGCTAATTCACCACTCTCGGGCAGAGTAGTTGTTTCTGGGGCATGTGCAACTGCCATTACAACAACTACGGGCGGAGTGTTATATAACCTGCAATTTAATGTCATTGGCACATCAGGACAGAGAACAGGTTTGTTGTTTAATAATCCTTCGACCGGAACACAAATGTTTCAATTTAACAGCGGAAATCCGGCGGCTAATACAACCAACGGATTATTCAGTGTTTTGGGACCGACTGCCACATCTGTAACGGTCTCCGGCAAAGTGACAAATAATCAGGGCAGAGGCATCAGAAATGTTTTGATCACGATGATTGATTCCGCAGGCAGAGTGCAAACTGCTCAAACAACCGCATTCGGTTATTACAAATTTGAAGCTGTTGCGGCCGGAGAAACGGTGACTCTGACAGCAAAAGCCAGACAGTTCCGGTTCAATCAACCAACGATAGTGAGAACAACGAATGAATCTGTTTCTAATGCTGATTTTGTTAGCGAACAATAATCGCCATTAGAAACAGCAGTTAATCAACAAGCAAAAAGCCGTAAGCATTAAAACTTACGGCTTTCTTTCGTTACACTATTTCGTGCCATTTCGTGCCAAAGTCAAAGCGCATTTCGTCCGACTTTGCGCGCGAATCTCTATGTAAATGTTGTAAATTTCCCCAAGCTGAGGCGGGATTTTATCGCGAGTATCTTTTCTCACAAGTAACAAAAAGACTGAATTTATTAACTATCACGCCCTTAAAATCGCATAATTCTGCGGCATTTACAAAAATGAGATGTCCAAAAAGGTCCTTTTTGGACAGTGAAAAATTAACCCCTCTTATGTGATACCTAATAAAACTCCAAGAAGATTTGATAAGAAATGGGCTTTACCGATGGATTAAAGTTAGTTTTTTATAACGATGATGCAGATGACGTTGGGGTAACTAATAATTTCGTTGGAAAAGGTATTGTAGAATATGTCAAGGATAAACAAAGATGGGTTAGTTAACGTAAATTGAGATGAAATAAAAAACATTTCAAAATTATCTTCGGCAAATCTTAGATTGTCTTTTGGCAAAAATATCTTATGAAACTGAAAATTATTATCGGGCTCTTATTTTTACACTGCTTCAGTGTTTTCGGGCAGACGCAGACAGCCGAAACTCCTCTGAATACGACAATTCTTAATGATTCGGGGGCATTACAAAAACGTGCGATTCGCAGGAACATTCCGCTCACAAACTCAATTCAAAAAGCTTACAGGAATGGAACAAGAGATACCTCAGGTCGCCCAGGAGCTAATTACTGGCAGCTAAAAACCGATTACTCAATCAATGCCAAACTCAACCAGGAAACGCAAACCATTACCGGTAGCGAGGCAATTGCACTCCATAATAATAGCGGGGATAAACTTGATCGCATTGTTTTGCGTCTTGACCACAATATTTATCGTCCGAGAGTTCCGCGTGGTTTTTCAGTTCCTGCCGAAACTACTGAAGGAATGCTTGTCACCCGAATTAAAATTAACGGAAATGAAATTGATTTGAAGTCGAGTCCGCCAAGCCAATTTTATCAGGGGCAACAGCAGAAGATTGAAAAATCATTTGCGGTTGGCTTAGACCAAACCGTGACGACTGTTGTTCTTGCACAACCGATCGGCGCGCACAGCGTTGCGACAATTGAGATTGATTGGAGTACGAAGTTACCGGGCGGCGAAGGTGGTCAGGGGCATCGAATGACGCAGCGGTGGGAGAGCAAGCTTTTCCAGCCTACGCAGTGGTATCCGCGTCTGGCAAAATACGACGATTTGCATGGGTGGGATACAAGCATCTACCTCGGTCCTTCGGAGTTTTATAACAACTTCGGAAGATTTGATGTCAAAATCGAAGTGCCCGCCGGGTGGCTCGTCAGCGGAACGGGAGTGCTGCAAAATGCTTCGGAAACGCTTGCTCCTTTTGTTCGTGAGCGGCTTACCTCTGCACTCAAGACTGATGAAGAAGTAATGATCGTTAAGGAAGAAGAGCGCGGTGTCGGCAAAGCGTTATTACCGAGAGATAAGAACGTCTGGCATTTCGTAGCGGAAGAGGTTAATGATTTTGCCTGGGCAGCATCGAATCAGTTTGTCTGGCGATCGACTCGAGCAAATATTCCAAACAAGGGTTACGTTCCGGTTCATATGTTTTACCTGCCGGAAAGAGCGAATTTCTTTCAAAACGCCGGAAAGATAAGCCGCCACGCCCTCGAATTTTATTCCAAACTCCTGATACCGTACGCCTTTCCCCAATTGACGCTGCAAGATGGACCGAGCGCCGGAATGGAATATCCAATGGTCATCAATTCAAACCAGGGCGCAGCAGATCACGAGATTTATCATCAATGGATTCCGATGATGATGGGCACTAATGAAACCCGTTATGGCTGGATGGATGAAGGGTTTAATCAATATTCAAATATCCTTTCGGATGCCGCTGCAGGTGGAAAACCTTTCAGCATTGATAATTTGGGGCAGAGTTACGGCAGGATCAGCGGCAACGAAGATGAGCCGCCGCTGATGTGGAATGCCAACTACGGAGGCTCATTCTACGGCTTTCAAACCTACGGCAAAACAATGATGATGTTTTCGATGCTCGGCGGAATAGTCGGCGACGATGCGATGAATGCAGCCATCAAAAAGTATATGGAAACGTGGAAGTTCAAACATCCGTCGCCCTGGGATTTTACCTTCTTTATGAATAAAGAACTCGGTCGCGATTTAAATTGGTTCTGGTATTACTGGCTTTTCACCACAGAATCGGTCAACGGTTCAATCAAAGACGTCGCTCAGCAAGGAGAAAAAACACAAATCACCATTCATCAAGCCGGCGAAATGCCTTCTCCCGTCGTTCTCAAAGTCGAATTTGCTGATGGAAGTGAGAAAATTAAATCAATGCCGAATGCAAAAATGATCGACGATAAAACGGCAATCGTGAAATGGAATGAAGATGTTTGGTTTAATGGCGAACGCGATTTTCAAGCCACGCTTGATTTTGGAAAACGTCCGATTAAGAAGATAACTCTGGATCCATTTGGAAGATTCCCTGATTCGGATACTAAAGATAATGTCTGGACAGGCAAATAGTTCAAAAAATCAGGGATCTAAAGATTCATTAGATTCGGTGAAAGTGATATTAGAACACAATTTAATGAATGTTTTACAGTGTTTCATAAACGCCCCTTTTTGACACGCTTTTTCGTGAATATATTTATATTTTATAACTCAGTATTTCAGGGGTTTATAAACATATTTTGTGTCATAAGTCGTGTCATAACTAAAATCTCATAATTAAGCCCTTTTACTGACTTATGACACAGTTCTCAATTTGAGTCGAAATGTGTAGTTTTGTGTAGTTTATAACACGCCTGGTAATACAATGCTGCTAGAAAATAAGATTTGCCTTGGTAATTCGAATCGTTCATCTTGTTTGTTCGTATTGCCTTAAGACCTCTCCAGTTTTATCAATCGCGCGAATTTCGAGTAGTTTTTCGGCTTCGATAATGATTCTTGAAAATCCGGTCGGCACATCGCTTACAAGCGGAGCAATCGTTATGTCGGGAGTTACGCCCGCTCCTTCGATACGTTTTCCCTGAGCAGTCAAGAAGTCTAGCTCACTGACGTAGAGCTCAGCGCCGCCCTTAATTTTAACTTTGCCGAAAATACCGAGCATACAGCCGCAGCTCCGCTCACCGATGATTTTGGCTCTACCGCTTTCCTGCATTCCGGCGGCGAAATGCTCGGCTGAGCTTGCCGAATAATTGCTGATTAAAATCACAATTGCGCCCGTGTAGCGCCGCCCGCCTTCGTCTCCAACGAACGTTTCCTTTGGAATCAAACTAATGCCGAGAAACTTCGGTATTTTCCCGGTTCGTGTTTTCGTTGTGCCGAAAGAAACTTTTTCCGTGAAAAACGGCTCAGCCATTTCCTCCATCGTGTAATGGCTTCCGCCGTAATTGAAACGTAAATCGATAATTAAGCCTTCGGTGTCTTTGAATTCGGTGAGTGCTTTTTTGTATTTCTTGAGCATCGAATCGTTAAACTCGTCGAAACGAATGTAGCCTTTGCCGGACGCTAAACGACGCGACTCGAATTTCGACTCGCTTAGCGTTTCGGGATCGAAAGCCTGTCTGACAAGCGTTATCTCTTTAGGCTGCCGGTTCGAATCAATCAAGTTGAGCCGCACTTCAGTGTTCTCCGCACCGGATAAAAGACGAGCATAAGCAATGCGGTTGATTGCAATTTCCGACGAAGATTTTATTTTCGACCGTGTTTCCGCCAAAACGTCTGTCGCATTGCGCCCACCAATATTGGTTAAAACCATTCCTGGCTGTAGCCCAGCGCGCGCCGCATCCGAATCAGGTGCAACACCGAAAATTACGATTTTGCCTTCAGCTTCGCCAAGCTTCAGCCCGACCCCGATTACCCGGCGCAGCTTGCCAGCTTGCACATCGCGTGGCGTGCGGAAAGAGGTGTGAATGTCGCCTAGCTCGCCAACCATTTGTTTGACGAGCGCGTAAGCCTGAGCATCATCCTTAGCAGCTTCCACTTTCGGGCGGTAATTCTGATAAATTTTGTTCCAGTCTACGCCGTTGAAATTCGGGTCGTGATATTTTTTATTGATCGTTTTCCAAACTTTGTCTAAAACCTCGATTCTGTCCTTTGCGTCAAGCTGAGCGAAAGAGGTGCTCGTCGCCATTAACACCAGCGAAAATGACAAAGTCAACGTTTGTAATATCTTTTTCATGTTTACTCTCCCAATTATCGGAAACGTATCAAAATGGCTTCTCGTAAAGCGCACGCTTTGAGGTGATGAAAATTTTATTACTCATTGGAAAACGGCGCTGAAAAACAGTCAAATCTTTCGCCCCGACAGGCTTGAGAACCAATTCATACGGCTATGATTTCGGATCTGTCGGATTGGTCTTGAGATACGTTTAATCTTGGGCATATTGGTTAATAAAAACAAGGCGCGTTCGGTTGCTCGTGTCAACAATTTTTTAGCGGCAAGCTTGTCCGTTGCACGTTGTTTTCGTCCGCGCCCTACCCTACTCTGGTTGTCCCATTGTTCGCATAAAATTCCTTTTTCCAATTCCAAGAGTTGAGTTCATTAGAAAGTCACTGCTTATATTGAACGAACACCATAAACTCTGGCTAAGGCATTAAGTTCGATTCTTAAATTTCTCCAAGAATTTTGCACGCCTGAACCTATTCGCCCGCGACGAATCGCATTGTCAATCTGAGAAGC
>JAESGR010000621.1_pt1 | contig 19566 bp, 15 predicted proteins | sample 9269771 | NCBI WGS metagenome assembly JAESGR01 (sample SAMN15739572, study PRJNA653492) | algae metagenome | isolation source: Chroococcus sp. CMT-3BRIN-NPC107 and co-occurring heterotrophs from well... | place: USA: Clark Mountains Wilderness, California | collected 2010-04-18 | reverse complement strand
GCACCATGTCGCCGTAGCCCTCCACGTCCTCGAACACCCGCTCGAGCACCGCGCGGGCGTCCTGGCCGTAGCCGGCGTAGAGCTCGCGGTAGGCCTTGGCCACGCGCTTGGGCGTGTCGCGCAGACCCTCCCGCTCCGGGTCGTCCCCCGCCCACCGGATCAGAACGCGGACCGCCGCTTCCGCTTCCTCGCGGGTCGGCATGCCCCCCGGAATCTCGGCGGGAAACAAGTCGGTCACCAGGGTCACTTTGTTCACGAGTCCCTCCATCCACACCGCGCCGCGCCGCCGCTCCGGGCATCCGCGCCGCATGCCGTCCCCTGCCAGGTCCGAAGGCGCCGCCTCGGATCCGCCGCCGGTCTCCGGTTGCGGTCCGGCCCAGGGCCTTCACGCCACCGAAAGTTGTGCGACCGGCCCGCCTGTCGCGCCTGCTCGGAGGCGGCGCGACTCAGTTCTTGCGAGGATCGACCATCGACCTGCGGCCGAAGACGTCACCTCCGTTCCAGTATTCCGCCGGAAGCAGAATCGACCAGAACCTGGGGCTTTCGGATTGTGATGCGGGCGGTAGACGATGAAACCCATCGACCTCCGAACCGCAGCCCCCGATGATACCTGGCTTATCTTTGGACAGCTTAGGTGTGCCCGCTTGTGCCAGCCCATTTCTTATGGTTGTGAGACTAGCAGGAACATTGTCCGGAGAGTACTAGACTGGGCGGATTATCCTGTTCGGATTAGGCCGCCGGGCGCGGCCGTTCCCGCAGGCTCTCCGGCCCAGCTTGCAAAACCTAGAGTAGGTGAAGGGCAAGCTTTGCCGTACCAGCGGGCGCGGCCTCGCGCGGCACAGGACCTGCGGCTCCCGCGCGGCCTAGCCCAACCGGATGACGGCCAGTCCGCGAAGCGGCCCGGCCGCCGGCGGCGATTCGCTCCGCCGCCCTCCCGATGCGGCATCTTCGCTGGGGATGAAGGCCCCGGGATTGTGGAGGGCCGGGAGCCCCGGGCCTCCCCGGGGCGTTGCCGTGATAGGCAGGGAGCCCGGCGCACCGTTCGGTCCCGGAGTCGCGTGATCACAGGTATGCAGGGCGCATGAAGTCCGCGATCGACATGGGGGTGGCGCAGGGGAACAAGCCCGCGCTCCTCGACCTCGAGGAACTCCTCGCCACCCGCCTCCTCGTCCAGGGCAATTCGGGCTCGGGCAAGTCGCACCTCCTGCGGCGGCTGCTCGAGCAGAGCGCGCCTTTCGTCCAGCAGGCCGTAATCGACCCGGAGGGGGACTTCGTCACCCTCGCCGACGCCTTCGGCCACGTGGTCGTGGACGCCGCCCGCGCCGAGGCCGACCTGCAGCGCATCGCCGCCCGGGTGCGCGAGCACCGGGTCTCGGTGGTGCTGAACCTCGAGAATCTCGATGCCGAGGGGCAGATGCGCGCGGCGGCCGCGTTCCTCGGCGGGCTGTTCGAAGCGGAGCGCGACCTCTGGTACCCGATGCTGGTCGTGGTCGACGAGGCGCAGCTCTTCGCGCCCGCCGCCGCGGGCGAGGTCTCGGACGAGGCCCGCAAGGTCTCGCTCGGCGCCATGACGAATCTCATGTGCCGCGGCCGCAAGCGCGGGCTCGCCGGGGTGATCGCGACCCAGCGCCTCGCCAAGCTCGCCAAGAACGTGGCCGCCGAGGCCTCCAACTTCCTCATGGGCCGCACCTTCCTCGACATCGACATGGCGCGCGCCGCCGACCTCCTCGGCATGGACCGGCGTCAGGCCGAGACCTTCCGCGACCTCGAGCGCGGGCATTTCGTGGCCCTCGGCCCCGCGCTCTCGCGCCGGCCGCTGCCCCTGCGCATCGGCGCGGTCGCGACCAACACCCGCGGCGGCAGCCCGAAGCTCGTGCCCCTGCCCGGGACGCGCGAGGATGCGCGCGACCTCATCCTGGCGCCGCTCGAGCCCGAGCCCGCGCGCCCCGCGCCGCGCCGCGCCGCGGCGGCGCCCGCGCCCACGACGCACGATCTGCTCGCGCAGCTCGCGCGCTCGCGGCCGCCCCTCCCCGAGGCCGAGCGCCCGGCGGAGACCGAAGCCGCCAAGGCGGAGCGCGATGCCGCCCTCGACGCGATCCTGCGCGAAATCCTGGCCGATCCGGAGGCGCCCTTCCGCACCGTGGCGGTGCTGTACCAAGACTTCCTCGTCCGCTGCCGCATCCACCGGGTCGGCGGCGAGCCCCTCAACCTCGCGGCCTTCCGGCGCCGGCTTGCCGTGGCGCGGGCGGGCGTCGACACCGCGACCGCCGCGGGGTCCGAGTGGGACCGGGCCCTCGCCTTCGCGGGCGAACTCGCCGAGGACATCCAGGGCGTCTACCTGCTCCTTGCGCGCGCCGCCATGAACCGCGACCCCTGCCCCTCGGACGGCGAGATCGCGCGGGCCTGCGGCAGCCGCTCGCCCGGCCGCGCGCGCCGGCTCGTCGCCTATCTCGAGGGACGCAACCTCGTGGTCACCCGGGCCGACCCGCGCGGCCTGCGGGTCCTGGCGCTGCCCGATCTCGGCTGGGAGACGGCGCCCGGCGACCCGAACGCCTTCGAGGAGCCGCCCGCCCCGCCCGGCGGGGATCTGTTCGCGATGAGCTAGAGCCTGATCCCGAAACGTTGCAGACCTTTCGGGATCAGGCGGTACGACAATGACTTGGAAGGCATGATCGCTTCCATCCGAAGCGGTCATTTCCAGGGGCCCGCGCCGGCTCTCCCGACCGCGCATTGCCCCGGGCGCGTGCGTCCTTCATCCTGGCGCCCGTCATCATCGGGGAGAGCCCATGCCGGGAGCCCATCGCTGCGGCCGGTTGCCAGCGGCCGCGTTCGGCGCGCTCCTCGCCGCGTCGCCTGCGCAAGCCCAGGCGATCCGGGACGATTTCGCCGGCCCCCGGCTCTCCTCCGAGACCTGGTTCGTCTGTCACCGGGACGAGAACGGCTTCACGATCGTGCCGGTGCCGGAGCGGGGCTTCAACGCCGCCCGCGCCGAAATCCGCGACCGCCCGAGCCCGGCCCGGCCGGGCGCCTCCGGCGCGCACGCGGCCTGCGCGGACGAGCGCGGCCACTACCGGCGCGACGCGGCGCAGCGGGCCGAGCTCTGGGAGGAGGACGCCCTCCACCTGCCGGTCGGGACGGAGGTCTGGTACGGGTTCGCGATGTACATCGACCCCGCGGTCCCGCCGCGCCACGGGCACCTCGTGATCGGGCAATGGAAGCAGCGCGGCGGCAACTCGCCCTTCGTGGCCCAGCGCTTCCGCGGCCGCTCGTTCACGATCACGATCGAGCAGGACGACCGCAGCCCGGGGCGCCGCCCGGACCGGACCCAGTGCCGCATCCTCGTGGCCTCCGACCGCGACGAGCCCGGGCCGCGGGCGGCGGCCGGCGCCGGGACCCTGCCGTCCGCGGCCCACGGCGAGGCCGATCCCGTGCCGGTCCTCGCGCCCCCATCCTCGCTCCAGCGGCTGCCCGGCTGCGCGACCGACCTGCGGGTGGAGCGGTTCGGCCCGCTGCCGAACCCCTTCGGGCGCTGGACCACCATGCGCTACCGCATCAAGGCCACCGCCGCGGACGACGGCCTGCTCGAGGTCTGGGCCGACGGACAGCCGATCGTGAAGGTGACGGGCCGGTTCGGCTATGCGGCCGACCGGGACGGCGCCGACCAGTACTTCAAGTTCGGACCCTACCGCGAGCCCGCCGAGGGCTCCCTCTACGCCATGATCGCCCGCTTCCGGCGCGGGCCGGGCCTGGAGGATGTTTCAGGGGATTGACCGGCCATCCGGCGGAGTCGGGCGAAAACCGCGACACGCGCCGCAGCTTTCTCCCTCCCCTTAGGGGAGGGTGCCCGAAGGGCGGGTGGGGTGTTCGCCGAAGGCGAGTTCTCGGCCCAGTGTTGCAGGATGCGCTTGCGCGGAACCCCACCCCGCGGCTTCGCCGCGTCACCCTCACCCGAGGGGAGGGCCTCCGTTTCGAGGCTTGGTGCTCGATCATGGACAGCCCCTCTCCCGACCCCGCTTCGCGGGGCTACCCTCCCCCGCAGAGGGGGAAGGACGGCGCGGGGCTTCCCGAGGAATCCGGCTTCCGGGAACGCGAGCAGGCCGCCCGGTGTTTCGTCCGGTGCCCCTCGGCGAGGCGACACAGGAGTTCCGACGGCATGCCGCGCGAGATTACGGATTCCGAAGGGATCGTCTGGACCTGCATCCAGGCCTTCGCGGGCCTCGGCAACGATGCCGAAAAGCAGGAGGCCGCGCGGGTCGACGGGACGCGGGACCGCGTCCACGTGGTCTGCACCCCGAGCGGCGGCGCGCATTCGGTGCGGCTCGAACTGCCGGGCGACTGGGAGAACGCGCTGCCGGACGAGGAGCTCGCGACGCAGATCCGCGCGGAGCTCGATGCGGAGTCCAAGGGCTGAAGCGCGGATCGTCAAGGCAGCGCGAACACCGCCAGGGGCTCCGGCACGTCGCGGAGCGTGTGCACGCCCAGCGGCACGAGGGGCTCGCCGACCTGGTCCTGGAAGGCGCCCGACACCACGACCCGGCGCCGCAGGCGCTTGGCGAGGTCGAGGAGCCGGCTCGCCCGGTTCACGGCCGGCCCCATCACGGTGAAGTCGAGCCGCCGGGCCGCGCCCACATTGCCGTAGGCGACCTCGCCGCAATGGAGCGCGAGGCCGAAGGCGAGCGGCATGCGGCCCTCCTCCGCCCGCGCGACGTTCGCGGCGTCCGTGCGGGCGCCGAAGGCCCGGGCGGCCGCGAGCGCGTCGCGGCAGGCCGCGGCCGGGCCGCGCTCGGGCGTGATCGGGAACACCGCGAGCACCGCGTCGCCGATGAACTTCGAGACCTCGCCGCCGCCGGCCTCGATCACCTCCGCCATGATCTCGAACCAGGCATTGAGGCTGTCGAGCACTTCGTCGAGCGGCGTCTCCTCGGAGAAGCGCGTGAAGCCGCGCAGGTCCGTGAACCACAAAGCCGCCTCGATCCGCTCGGGCACGCCGCGTGCGATGCGGCCCTCGATGATGCGGCTCCCCGTCCGGGGCCCCACATAGGTGTCGAGGAGATCGACCGCGATCCGGCGCAGCACGTGGCGCTCGACGTAAGGACCGACGAGGTCGGCGGCGAGATGGAGCTCGGCGAGCTCGGGCTCCCCGAACCCGCCGGCCTGCCGGGTCGCGAACGAGATCGCGGCGGTGCGGGTGCGGTCGAGGAAGGGCAGCGGCAGCATGAAATAGTCGGTGGCGCCGGCCTCGCGCAGTTCCTCGAGCAGCGGCATGGCGGGGCAGGGCACGTCGAGCCGGCGCCGGAACGGCCGGTTGGTGTCGTCCACGATCTTGGTCGGGCTGTTGAGGTAGGAGGACGAGGTCTCGGCCGTGGCGCGGTCGGATTCGCGCACCGTCACGGCCTCGTCCTGCCACACGTGCAGCCAGCCGCTCACCTCGGGATGGAGCACCTCGAGCGCGAGCGAGCCGCGCCACAGGGGCAGGCCGCAGGCCACCACCTCGCGGCAGAAGGCGGGAAACAGATCCGCGACGCTCTCCCGCGGCGCTTCGCGCGCGAGCCAGCGGGCAAGGCCGTCGAGGCGGGTCATGGGGCGAGAACCGCGAGCGGCAGCGCCGCGAGATGTCGGGCGCTCTCCCTCCCCTCAGGGGAGGGTGGCCGGAGCGAAGCGGAGGTCGGGTGGGGTGTTCGCCGAAGGCGAGCCCTGGGCCCGGCCTTGCAGGATGCGCTGTGCGCGACACCGCGCCGCGTCGCCCTCCCCTGGGGGGAGGGAGGCGGGGACGGGGCGCATGTCGGGCCCACGCCGGATCGCTACACGTCGAGGTTCGCGACCGAGAGGGCGTTCTCCTGGATGAACTCGCGCCGGGGCTCGACCACGTCGCCCATGAGCTTGACGAAGAGGTCGTCGGCGTCGGCCGTGTCCTTGACCTTCACCTGCAGGAGCGAGCGGATGTCGCGGTCGAGCGTGGTCTCCCAGAGCTGCTGCGCGGTCATCTCGCCCAGGCCCTTGTAGCGCTGGAGCGTCAGGCCCTTGCGCCCGACCGCCATGATGGTCTGGAACAGGGCGAGCGGGCCGTCGATCGGGGTCTCGTCGCCCTTGCGGGTGAAGACCGCCTGCTCGCCGTAGACCTCCTGGAGCGAGCCGGCGCGCTCGTGGAGCTTCTTGGCCTCCTGGCTCGCGATCAGGGCCTGGTCGAGGACGGCGACCTGTTTCACGCCGCGCAGGGTGCGCGAGAAGACGTAGCCGCCGTCGCGGACCTCGCCGGTCCAGCCGCGCTCGATCTCGTCGGCGATGCCGTCGAGGCGGTGCGCGATGCGGGCCGCGGCGGCGGCGGCGCGCTCGGGATCCGCGACCACCTCCTCGCTGAGCGCGTTCGCGATCGCGGCCTGCTCGACCACGGTGCGGTCGTAGCGCGAATGCAGGCTCTGGATCACCTGGCGCACGAAGCGGGATTCGTCGATGAGCGCCTTCAACTGGTCGCCGCCGAACTGGACGCCCGAGGCGAGCCGCAGCACGGCGCCCTCGATGCCGGCGTCGATGAGGAAGTCCTCGAGCGCGCGCTCGTCCTTGAGGTAGATCGCCTGCTTGCCGCGGGTGGCTTTGTAGAGCGGCGGCTGGGCGATGTAGAGGTGGCCGCGCTCGATCAGCTCCGGCATCTGCCGGAAGAAGAAGGTGAGCAGCAGGGTGCGGATGTGCGAGCCGTCCACGTCCGCGTCGGTCATGATGATGATGCGGTGGTAGCGCAGCTTGTCGGGGTTGAACTCCTCGCGCCCGATGCCGGTGCCGAGCGCGGTGATGAGCGTGCCGATCTCCTGGGAGGAGAGCATCTTGTCGAAGCGGGCGCGCTCCACGTTGAGGATCTTGCCCCGCAGCGGCAGCACGGCCTGGAACGTCCGGTCGCGGCCCTGCTTGGCCGAGCCGCCGGCGGAATCGCCCTCGACGAGCAGGATCTCGCATTTCGACGGGTCGCGCTCCTGGCAGTCGGCGAGCTTGCCGGGGAGCGAGGCGATGTCGAGCGCGCCCTTGCGGCGGGTGAGTTCGCGCGCCTTGCGCGCGGCCTCGCGGGCGGCTGCGGCCTCCACGACCTTGCCGACCACCTGCCGGGCCTCGGTGGGGTGCTCCTCGAGCCAGGTGCCGAGGGCCTCGTTCATCACGTTCTCGACCGCGGGGCGCACCTCCGAGGAGACGAGCTTGTCCTTCGTCTGCGACGAGAACTTCGGATCCGGCACCTTGACGGAGAGCACGGCGGTCAGGCCCTCGCGGCAATCGTCGCCGGTGAGCGAGACCTTCTCCTTCTTGGCGAGGCCGGAGGATTCCGCATAGCCGTTGATCTGGCGCGTGAGCGCGGCGCGGAAGCCCGCGAGGTGCGTGCCGCCGTCCCGCTGCGGGATGTTGTTGGTGAAGCAGAGCACGTTCTCGTGGTAGGAATCGTTCCACCACAGGGCGACCTCGACCGTGATGCCGTCGCGCTCGGACAGGATCATCACGGGCTTCTGGACCAGGGGGGACTTGGCGCGGTCGAGATAGCGCACGAAGGCCTCGACGCCGCCCTCGTACATCATCTCCTCGCGCTTGCGCTCCGCGTGGCGGTTGTCGGTCAGGACGATGCGCACCCCCGAGTTCAGGAAGGCGAGCTCGCGCAGGCGGTGCTCCAGGGTGGCGTAGTCGTATTCCACCATGGTGAAGGTCTCGGTGGAGGCCAGGAAGGTGACCTCCGTGCCCTGGCGGCCGTTGGCGTCGCCCACGACCGCGAGCGGCGCCACCGCGTCGCCGTGGCGGAACTCGATGACGTGTTCCTTGCCGCCCCGGAAGATGCGCAGGCGCAGCCAGCTCGACAGGGCGTTGACGACCGACACCCCGACCCCGTGCAGGCCGCCCGAGACCTTGTAGGAGTTCTGGTCGAATTTCCCGCCCGCATGGAGCTGGGTCATGATGACTTCGGCGGCCGAGATGCCCTCGCCCTGGTGGATGTCGGTCGGGATGCCGCGGCCGTTGTCGGTCACCGTGACGGAGCCGTCCGCGTTGAGCGTGACCGTGACCTCGGTGGCGTGGCCGGCGAGCGCCTCGTCGATGGCGTTGTCGACCACCTCGTAGACCATGTGGTGCAGGCCCGAGCCGTCGTCGGTGTCGCCGATATACATGCCCGGGCGCTTGCGGACCGCGTCGAGGCCCTTCAGGACCTTGATCGAGTCGGCGCCATAGGCGTCGGCGTTGAGGTTCGGAGCGGGCTCGGCCATGGGGATTCCTTGCGGGGCCGGCGGGCAAGGGTTGAAGCTCGCGCCGGCGCAATGATTCGTCAGATCAACTATTTAGGAATTCAAAGGTGAATTTTCACCCCCACGCGCGCGTACGCACGCGGGAAAAGGCCGTCAAGTCCCGTTTTTCCCGCCCGTCGGCGCCGCGGGGCGCCCGCCCCGGGCGGCCCTCGTCCGGACGCGCGCCCGCGGGCCGTCAGCGCGCGGCGATCGCGGCCGCGGCGCCCGCCATCACGGTCCCCGTGGTGCGGTTGATCCAGCGGATGGCGCGCGGGCTCGTGAACAGGCGCCGGGCCCGGGCCGCGAGCCCGATATAGCCCGCGAAGACGACCCCCAGCACCGCGAGCGTGACGGCGACGAGTTCGGCATAGCCCACGACCGTGATGCGGGCGAGGTCGATGAGGGTGGGCAGGAGGGCGAGGTAGAAGATCATCACCTTCGGGTTGCGCAATGTGTCGTAAACGAGAAAGGGCGGTTTTTCCGATCATCGCTGACATCAATAGAATGACCAAAATAGAAACGGGCCACCGTGAGGTGACCCGTCCCATTTAGATCAGAAGGCTAATAATAGCCGCAACTGCCAGAAGGCAATCCGCTAGATCAACCGTGACCTTAACCTGAATAAAAGACCGCATGGGTCGTTCCTTCAGGGCCTCGGCGCGCCTCAGCCCAAAGGGTTGAGGAATGAGCGCACCATCGAACGGTTTTGGTAGCCGCCGTTCATGGATGAGCATCGACTCACCGCCAGCGTTCCGGAGCCGCCTTTGGTGACTCGGGTCCTATCGAGGCGGGCTTAGGTTAGTCCCGCAGGACTCCACCACCCTCTCGCCCCGAGAAGCGGCGAACCGTTCCGATTAGGAGCCGGGGACGATTCACTCCGCAAAAGCACCATGAATTACAAAGTCTGAGAAGTCGAGCGTTCACGCGACTCTGCTAACACAATCCACAGCATCGAGTTTTCTCCCACAAGCATCAACGACTTGCGATAGCCGCAGCGGCGCCTGCCATTACAGTTCCGGTAGCTCTATTGACCCACCGGATTGCACTCGGAGACGTGAACAAATTCCGGGCGCGCGAAGCAAGAACAATGTAGGTCCCGAATACACAACCAAGAACTGCAAGCGTGACGCCGACAAGTTCCACATATGAGAGCGCATCAATAATAGAAAGATCAACCAGAGCGGGAAGTAGCGCGAGGTAGAAGATCATCACCTTCGGGTTGCCCATGGTGACGGCGAGCCCGGCGAGGAACAGCTTGGCGGGATGCTCGCCCGAGGCCTGCGCCTCGACCTCGGTGGCCTTCACGGGCGCGGTCCAGAGCCGGTAGCCGAGATAGAGCAGGTAGGCGGCGCCCGCGTATTTGATGACCAGGAACACCCCGTGGAAGGCCTGGGCGATGGCGGCGAGGCCGACGATCGCGAAGGTGAGCCAGACCACGTCGCCGATCGCGACCCCGGCCGAGAAGGCGAGCGCCCCTTGCGTGCCCCGGCCCAGCACCCGGGCCACGATCGCCGCGATGCCGGGTCCCGGCGAGGCGGCGGCGATGAAGAGCGCGGTGGCGAAGACGAGCAGGCCGGCGAGATCCATGGGAACACCCTGAGGGCGCGCCTCACCCCAGGAGGGCGGCGAGGAGCGGCGTCGCGGTCCAGAATACCCCATGGGTGGCCGCATGCGCCAGCATGGCGTGTTCCAGGTTGCGGGTGGCGTAGAGCCAGCCGTAGAGGCTGCCGAGCCCGGCGTTGAGCCCGATCGTGCGGGCGAGGATCACCCCGTCGGCCGGGGCCGCGGTCAGCACCGCCGGGAGATGGGCGGCGCCGAAGACGAGGGCCGAGACCAGGATCGCGGCCGCGATCAGCGCGGGCGGGCGGCGGCCGAGCACGCGGATCCCGAGAGCCGTCAGCGCGCTCATGAGGCCGAAGCGCATCACAAGCTCCTCGGTGATCCCGCCGTAGAGGAGCGCGGCGACGCGGCCTGCGCCCGACACCTCGTCGAGGCGAGGCAGGGCGCCGTAGGACGAGGGGTGGCGGGTGCGCAGCAGCCAGTCAGCGGCCGCCACCCCCGCCGCGACGGCCATCGCGAGCAGAATCGTCGCCGGGATGCGCCGGGCGTCGACCGCGGCGGGCTCCCCCCGCGACCGCCGCAGGAGGACGGACGTGAAACCCGCCCGCTCGGCGCAAGCGATCCCGAGCGCGACGCCGGCGAGCGCCAGGAGCGCGGGCTGGGCGAGGAGCACCAGGACGAGGAGCGGCTCCGGGAGCGGCGGCGCGTCGGGCAGGCTCCGGATGCGGGCGACGAGAGGGTCGAGGGTCGGCGCGAGCGCCGCCACGCCGGCCAGGCCGAGCGTGCCGAGGATCAGGAACGGGCGGAGGAAGCGGATCACGCGCGGGCGGGCCCTCGTCAGCCCGCCGCGGTCGGCGAAGCCCTGCGCCGGGACGATCCCGCGCCGGCGGGCTGCCCTCCGTCGCGCGGCGCCGGGTCCAGGCCGCGCGGCCGGTGCACCAGGGTGACGAGCACGAAGGAGATCACGAGGAGGAGGTACCACGCCCCCATCTTGTGCAGGGTCACGGGCCGCCAGCCGCCGCCGGCCTGGTGGGGGTAGATCCAGGTGCCGGTGAGGGTCCCGACATTCTCGGCGATCCAGAGGAAGATCGCGGTCAGGAAGGCGGCCAGGAGCAGCGGCATCCAGCGTCGGGCGGCATCGACCGTGAACCAGATCCGCGTGCGTCCGTACACCGCGACCGTGGCGGCGAAGAGGAGGTATCGGGCGTCCCAGAGCCAGTGATGGGTGAAGAAGTTGAGGTAGATCGCCGCCGCCAGCGCGACCGTCAGGGGATAAGGCGGGTAAGCCGTGAAGCGCATGTCGAAGAGCCGGATCACGCGGGCCATGTAGGAGCCCACGCAGGCATACATGAAGCCGGTGAACAGGGGCACGCCGCCGATGCGCAGCAGGCTCGGCTCGGGATAGGCCCAGGAGCCCATGGCGGTCTTGAACACCTCCATGGCGGTGCCGACGAGGTGGAACAGGGCGATGACCTTGGCCTCGTCCCACGTCTCGAGCCGGAAGGCCAGCATGCCGGCCTGGATCAGGACCGCGATCAGGAGGAGCGCGTCGTAGCGGGCGACGGGCCAGCCGGGCTGCCAGACGAGCTTCGTGGCGACGAGCGCCGCGAGCATGAGCCCGCCGAACAGGCAGGCCCAGCCCTGCTTGAAGCCGAAGATCAGGAACTCGGCCAGCCACGGCGGCAGGCGCTCCAGGCCGGCGCGCACGCGCTGGTGCGCGCCCCGGAGCCAGGGGGCGTAATGCTCCGGGTGGCCGAGGCGCATCATGCCGGTCCTTCCCGTCGCGCGCAGGCCTGGATCACGGCGCCCACGCCCGTCCGGCCGCGCTCCCGCCGGTCCGTGCCGGAGCGGGTCGCCACGGCGCCTTCACAGCGCCCGCACCCGCCCGGCCTCGACGTGCAGGAGGTCGGCGCGGCCCTGGAGCTCCGCGAAGACGGCGGGGTCCGCGCCCGTCATCCAGACCTGGCTGCCGAGCCGCGCCAGCGCCTCGAACAGGCCGGTGCGGCGGCGCGGGTCGAGATGGGCCGCGACCTCGTCGAGGAGCACGAGGGGGGCCATGCCGCTCATGAGGCTCACGAGCCGGGCATGGGCGAGGACGAGGCCGATGAGGAGCGCCTTCTGCTCGCCGGTCGAGGCGGAGCCCGCGGGAATGTCCTTCGGGCCGTGGCGCACCAGCAGGTCCGAGGCCTGCGGCCCGATCAGGGTGCGTCCGGCGGCGCGGTCGCGGGAGCGGGCGTCGCGCAGGATCGCGCGGTAGCGGTCCTCGGCGTCGACCGCGGGCAGCGTCGCCACGAGGGCGTCGAGCTCGCCTTCGAGCGTCATGGTCGCGAACGGGAACGGCGAGGCGTCGGTGCGGGTCGCGAACACGAGGGCGGAGAGGCGCTCCACGGTCTCGCGCCGGGCGGCCACGACCGCGATCCCGAGCTCTGCGACCTCGCGCTCGACGGAATCGAGCCAGAGGGCGTCGTCCGGGCTCTCCTCCAGGATGCGGTTGCGCGAGCGAAGCGCCCGTTCGAGCGCGTTGACCCGGGCGCCGTGCTCCGCGTCGACCGCGAGCACGAGCCGGTCGAGGAAGCGGCGCCGGTCCCCCGCGGGCCCGCGGAACAGGGCGTCGAGATCCGGGGTGAGCCAGACGACGCGCAGGTATTCCGCGAAGGCGGCGGGCGACGTCGCGCCGGCGCCGTCGATCCGGCAGATCCGGCCGGCGCGTCCCTCGCCCGGCGCCTCGATGCCGGTGCCGAGGCGGTGCTCCCCGAAGGCGGCGTCGAGGGCGACCGAGACCGCGAATCCCCCCGGTCCGCCCTGGCGCGCCATCTCGGCGAGCTCCGCCCGGCGCAGGCCGCGGCCGGGCATGAACAGGGACAGGGCCTCGAGCAGGTTGGTCTTGCCGGCCCCGTTCTCGCCGACCAGCGCGACGAGGCGGCGCGAGACGGGCAGGTCCAGCGCCGCGTAGGTGCGGAAATCCTGCAGGCTCAGCCGCGTGACCCGGGGCGGCGCGTCGCCGCCGTCCCCCTGCGGGGCGGCGGGGTCCGGGTTCGCTTCGCGAGCGCTCCTGTCGGAGCGCGGGCCCCCCTCCCCGCCCTCCCCGACAAGGGGGGAGGGGTTCGCGTCACGAGCGCGGCTCGACGATGGGGCACTGTGCTGCGGGACGGGCGCGATCGGCCCTCTCCCTCCTTGCGGGGGAGAGATGGAGAGGGGGGTAGGGGCCACCCTCTCGGCTTCGGACGAATTCGCTGCGCGAGCGTCCCCGCCGCGCCGTGCCCCCTCTCCCGGCTCGCCCTCCTCCCCCGGAGGGGCTGACGGAAGCGCGTGGGCCGGCGGCGGGTCCTTGGGCTCGCTCACACCCGCATCGGCATCAGGACGTAGAGCGCCGGCGCGCCGTCGCGGTCCTGGATCACGGTCGGGGAGCCGGGGTCGGCGAGGCGGAAGAGCGCGGTGTCGCCGTCGAGCTGGCCCGTGATGTCGAGGAGGTAGCGGGCGTTGAAGCCGATATCGAGGGCGCCCGCGTCGTAATCGACCTCGATCTCCTCGGTGGCGGAGCCCGAATCCGGGTTGTTGACGGAGAGCGTCAGGCGCCCGTCGGTGAGCGACAGCTTCACGGCCCGGCCGCGCTCGGACGAGATCGTCGAGACGCGGTCGACGGCTTTCGCGAAATCGGCGCGCTCGACCACGAGCTGCTTGTCGTTGCCGGTCGGGATCACGCGCTGGTAGTCCGGGAAGGTGCCGTCGATGAGCTTCGAGGTCAGGACCACGCCCGCGAAGGTGAGGCGGATCTTGGCGGGCGAGAGCTCGACCTCGATGCTGTCGCCGCCGTCCTCGACGAGCTTCTGGATCTCGGCCACGGCCTTGCGGGGCACGATCACGCCGGGCATGCCCTCCGCGCCCTTCGGGGCCGGCATCTCGACGCGGGCGAGGCGGTGGCCGTCGGTCGCGACCGCGCGCAGCACGGGGCCGGCGCCGGCGTCCAGCGTGTGGAAGAAGATGCCGTTGAGGTAGTACCGCGTCTCCTCCGTGGAGATCGCGAACTGGGTCTTGTCGATGAGGCGCTTGAGATCCGCGGGCGGCAGCGCGAAGCGGTGCGGCAGGTCGCCGGCGGCGAGATCGGGGAAGTCGCTCTCGGGCAGCGCCTGGAGCATGAAGCGCGAGCGGCCGGAGCGGATCTGCATCTGGCCGCCGTCGCCGGCGATCTCGAGCGACACCTGCGCGCCCTCGGGCAGCTTGCGGACGATGTCGTAGATCACGTGGGCGGGCACCGTGGTCGAGCCCGCGGTCGAGACGTCGGCGGGGATCGTCTCGGTGACCTCGATGTCGAGATCGGTGGCCTTGAGCCGCAGCCCGCCGCCATCCGCGCGCAGCAGCACGTTCGACAGGATCGGGATCGTGGTCCGCCGCTCGACGACCCGGTGCACATGCCCGAGCGACCGCAACAGGGCCGCGCGCTCTACCGTTACTCTCATCACCCGACCCGTTTCATGGAAATGTTCGAACCTCGCCCGGCGCCCTTGCGGCGCCGGCCCGTGCGAGGCGGGGGGAAGCAGATTGGCGAAGGCGGGGCCGGATGGCAAGGGCGCCCCTGCTGCGCCGATTCCGGTCCCCTGCTCCGGCGACGGGCGCCGCGGACCGGGTGCCCGGTCCGCGGCCCGGCGCTACTCCTGCAGCATGCGCTTGAGGAGCTCGACCTCGTCCTGGAGCGTGTTGTCCTCGCCGATCTGCCGCTCGATCTTGCGCACCGCGTGGAGCACAGTGGTGTGGTCGCGTCCGCCGAAGCGCCGGCCGATCTCGGGCAGGGAGCGCAGGGTGAGGACCTTGGAGAGGTACATGGCGATCTGGCGCGGGCGCACCACGGCGGCGGTGCGGCGCTCGGACAGGATGTCGGAGCGCGAGACGTTGTAGCGCGAGGCCACGAGCTTCTGGATGTCCTCGATCTTGACGCGCTTGGGCTCGCGGTTGCGCACGAGGTCGCGGATCGCGGTCTCGGCGGTCTCGATCGTGATCGCGGAGCCCGTCAGCGTCGCATGCGCCAGGAGCCGGTTCACGGCGCCTTCGAGATCGCGCCCGTTGGCGGTGATCGCGCGGGCCACGTAGGCCACGACCGCGGGGCTGACCTCGAAGGTCGGGTGCAGCGTCCGGATGGCGGCGATCCGGGTGGTGAGGATCGAGACCCGCAGGGCCTCGTCGAGCGCGCCGACCTCGACCACGAGCCCGCCGCCGAGGCGCGAGCGCACCCGCTCGTCGAGGGCCTCGAGGTCGGTCGGCGGCCGGTCGGCCGCGACCACGATCTGGCGGCCGGAATCCAGCAGCGCGTTGATGGTGTGGCCGAACTCGGCCTGGATCTGCTTGCCCTGGATGAACTGCACGTCGTCGAGGATCAGGAGGTCGATGCCGCGCAGGCGCTCCTTGAAGGCGAGCGAGGTCTGGGCCTTGAGCGAGGCCACGAAGCCGTACATGAAGCGGTCGGCGGTGAGGTAGATCACCCGGCGCCCGTGCGCCCGCGCCTCGTGGCCGACCGCGTGCAGGAGATGGGTCTTGCCCAAGCCCACGCCGGCATGGAGGAAGAGCGGGTTGTAGAGCGCCTGCGAGCCCTGGTGGCGGGCGATGCGGTCGGCGGCGGCGTGCGCGAGCGCGTTGGAGCGCCCGACGATGAAGCTCTCGAAGGTGAGGCGCGGGTCGAGCGGCGCGCCCGCGATGTCGCCGGCCTCGGTGCGCTCCTCGGCGGCCGGCTTCGCGTCCGCGAGGCTGATCGAAGCGCGCGGGGCCGGGTTCGGCCGCGGGGCCTCGCTCGTCCGCTTCGGCGCGGCGCCGGGCTCCCGCCCGAGGCTCGAGCGCACTCCGATGCTGATGCTCTTCAGGGCCGGGGTCTCGGCGCGGTAGACGCTGAGCACCCGGTCGGCATAGTTCGCCTCGAGCCAGCTCTTGAGGAAGCGGGTCGGCACCGTGAGATAGGCGCAGCCCTCGGCCACGGCCTCCAGCTCCAGGCGCCCGAACCAGCTCGTGAACACCTCCTCGCCGAGTTCGGCGCGCAAGCGGCGCTTCACCCGGGTCCAGGCCTCGGCCTCGTCGGTCCCGAGCATGGCCGGGGCGCCTGTGGGCTCGCTCTGCTGAGCCCGGTTGTCCTCGCTGCCGCGATACATAATCCCCTCCGGTGAGGCTCACCGCCCTCGCGGCAAAGCCCCTTACGCCACACACACCGGCCTTGCCCTCCGGAAGGGTTGTCACCCTTCCGTTACGCCAAGCCTCGATGCCCCCAGGACGTAGTTTTCGAATTCTTTTGGTGGAAAAGCGTGTGATCAGGTGATCACGATAGTCGAAGAGAGGTTACTCTAGTACTTACTCTCACGACTAATCAGTGTTGAAGGCGCCTTTTTGGCTCGATGCGAACAGGTCAACACAGTCCCATCCCCATGCTTGAGGCCGAAAACACTGAGATCGCTTTGGATAACTTCCGCGCGGTATCGCCGGAGTGGATTGACCTTACACAGGCGGTCTGGGCCGCGCAACAGCCGCATGGCCAAGTTTTTCGACTCCCGGCCCACAGGGTGCCGACTCGCCCGTCCACAGCTTTCCGAAGGGCCGTGAAAAGCGGTGCCGATTCAAGCATTTCGATCCCCTGGCCGCGGACTCGGTCCGTTGCGATTCGTAACGCACGGCCAAGCTTCGCTGTTCCCGTGATTCGTGGGGATTCCGGGGCCGAATCCGGGGGCTCGGAGACCTTTGCCCGCTAAGCTCTTGAAGAAGCGTGGCTTTGGCTGCGCGGTCGCCCCGCGGGCCTCCGCTGCGCTCACCCGTCAGGGTGAACGGAGAGTCAAGCGCTCCTGTGGACGGGGCGAGGGCATCCCGGGAAGGCGGCCGGGGATCGGCGCCGGGAGGAGCGTCGGCCGGATTCCGGGCCGGCGAGGCCGGTCCGCGATGAGGGGATCGGCGGGAGCCCGGACCAGGAGGGCGATGCGGGGGCGGTCGGGGCGGGGCCTCGGGCCCGGCCCCTCAAACGACGAAGCCCGGCACGGGGCCGGGCTTCGCGGGACGTCTCGAGGGTGACGCGTTCAGGCGTTGAGCGCCTTCACCCGGGTCGCCAGGCGCGAAACCTTCCGCGAGGCGGTGTTCTTGTGAACGATGCCCTTCTGGGCGGCGCGCATGAGCTCGGGCTCGGCGGCCCGGAGCGCCGCGGCGGCCTCGGTCTGGTTGCCGGTGGCGAGCGCCTCCTCGACCTTGCGGACGAAGGTCCGCATGCGGCTGCGGCGCGAACGGTTGATCGCGGTGCGCTTCGCGATCTTGCGGGTCATCTTCTTGGCCGACACGGTGTTGGCCATGGGCTCGTCCTCGTTCTAGACCGATCCCATGAGCGCGGCGGCCTGCGGTCCAGGCTCCGGCGGCGATCGGATGCGGGTTGTGGAAGCGTGAAGAGCCCGCGGGTCACGCGGGCTCATGTCGGGCGGCTTATAGACGCGCGGGGCCGGGAGGTCAATGCGAAATGGCCCGGGCCTCGAGGAGCCTCCGCCCGAGCTTCGCGCGAGGCGTCCTCACCCGGCGTGGGCGCGGGCGGCCGCCGGGGCGGCCGCAGCCTGCTTCGAGCCGCGAAGGGGGCGGGCGAGCGCCGCCGGGCCGGTTGCGGTCTCCCTTAACCCGCGAGGTAGCGGGCGAGCGCGGCCGGGTCCACGTTGCCCCCGCTCAGGATCACCCCGACCCGCTGCCCCTGCACGGGCACGGCGCCGTCGAGCGCGGCCGCGGCGGCGAGGCACCCGGTGGGCTCGACCACGATCTTCATGCGCTCGGCGAAGAAGCGCATGGCCCCGACGAGCTGGGCGTCCGAGACCGTGACGACGTCCTCGACCAGCGCCTTGATGATCGGGAAGGTGCGGGAGCCGAGAGAGGTGGTCTGGGCCCCGTCGGCGATCGTCGACGGCACCGGGATGCGGACCACGTGACCGGCGCGGAAGCTCTGCTGGCCGTCGTTGCCGGCCTCAGGCTCGACCCCGATCACCCGGCAGCCCGGCGAGAGCGCCTGCGCGGCGAGCGCGGAGCCGGCGAGGAGCCCGCCGCCGCCGAGGCAGACGAAGAGGAGATCGAGCGGGCCCGCCTCCTCGAAGAGCTCCTTGGCGGCGGTGCCCTGGCCGGCCAGCACGTCGTCGTGGTCGTAAGGGGGGATCAGGGTCAGGCCGCGCTCGGCCGAGAGCCGGCGGCCGATCGCCTCCCGGTCCTCCTTGTAGCGGTCGTAGCCCACCACCTCGGCCCCGTAGCCTTTCGTCGCCGCGACCTTCATGGGCGGCGCGTCGTGGGGCATGATGATCACGGTGGGCACGCCCTGGAGCGCCCCCGCATAGGCGATCGCCTGGGCATGGTTGCCCGACGAGAACGCCACCACCCCGCGCCGCTTGGCGTCCGCGTCGAGCCTCGCGACGGCGTTATAGGCGCCGCGGAACTTGAAGGCGCCGCCCCGCTGCAGGTTCTCGGCCTTGAAGAACAGCCGCGCCCCCGTGCGGGCATCGGCCGTGCGGGAGGTCAGCACCGGCGTGCGGTGGGCGTGGCCCGCGATGCGCTCCGCCGCCGCCGCGACGTCGGCATAGGTGGGCAGGGGCGGCGGGAGGTCCTGGGCCTGGGCGGTCATGGGATCACCGGGTCGGGAGAGGGGGCAGGGGGCGCGCGGCGAGCGCAGGCATCGGCGGATCGGGGGAGCAGGGGACGCTCGCGGGGAGCGCCGGCTTCAGCGGTTCTGGAAGTCGGCTCTGCGCTTCTCCACGAAGGCGCCCATGCCTTCCTTCTGGTCGTGGGTCGCGAACATCGCATGGAACACGCGCCGCTCGAAGCGGATGCCCTCGGCGAGCGTCGTCTCGTAGGCGCGGTTGATGCTCTCCTTCGTCATCATGGCGATGGGGAGCGACATGGCGGCCACGGCCTCGGCGGCCTTGAGGGCCTCGGCCATGAGGTCGGCGGCCGGCACCACGCGGGACACGAGACCGGAGCGCTCCGCCTCCTGGGCGTCCATCATGCGCCCCGTGAGGCACATCTCCATGGCCTTGGCCTTGCCGACGATGCGGGTCAGGCGCTGGGTGCCGCCGGCGCCCGGCATCACGCCGAGCTTGATCTCGGGCTGGCCGAACCGCGCCGTGTCGGCCGCGATGATGAAGTCGCACATCATGGCGAGCTCGCACCCGCCCCCGAGCGCGAAGCCCGCCACCGCCGCGATGATCGGCTTGCGCCGGTTCGCGACCCGGTCCCAGGCGGTGATGAAGTCGTCGAGATAGGTCTGCGGATAGGAGAGGCCCTGCATCTCCTTGATGTCGGCGCCCGCCGCGAAGGCCTTCTCGGAGCCCGTGATCACGGTGCAGCCGATGGCGGGGTCGGCCTCGAAGCCGTCCAGCGCCCGGTTGATCTCGGCCACCACCGTGGAATTGAGCGCATTCAGGACCTGGGGCCGGTTCAGGGTCACGAGCCCCACGCGGCCGCGGGTCTCGACGAGGATGGTCTCGAACGTCATGGCGCACTCCCTGCCGGATCGGGCGCCATGGCTAGGGGAGGGCGCGGCACGGAGCAAGGGGGATTTTCTCCCTCTCGCCGCCGCATTCCCCCTCTCCCCGCAGGCGGGGAGAGGGGCGGGGTGAGGGGCCTCTCTCCCTCTCCCCGTTTACGGGGAGAGGGGTGGGGTGAGGGGCGGGTCGGAGAAGCGCGGGGTCTCTCCAGCACACCTGCCCTCCCCTTGCGGGGAGGGTGGACTGCGGAGCAGGCCGGGTGGGGGCTGGTGCAGGATCGAGCTCCGAGGTGCCTC
>JAESGR010000620.1_pt1 | contig 19601 bp, 14 predicted proteins | sample 9269771 | NCBI WGS metagenome assembly JAESGR01 (sample SAMN15739572, study PRJNA653492) | algae metagenome | isolation source: Chroococcus sp. CMT-3BRIN-NPC107 and co-occurring heterotrophs from well... | place: USA: Clark Mountains Wilderness, California | collected 2010-04-18 | reverse complement strand
CGAGGACCACCCGCTCGCCCGGCTTGACGCCGGTCACGGCCGCCTGCTCGCCGCTGGCGTAGACGACCTCGACCGGGCGCGCCGACGCCTTCATCGCCGCATCGACGACGTAGACGACCTGGCCGCGCGGGCTCTGGATGATCGCGGCCTGCGGAATCACGCTCGCGTCCTTGAGCGTCTGCACGGCGAGGCGGATCGAGACGAAGGCGCCCGGCCACAGCCGCTCGTCCTTGTTCGCGAACTCGGCCTTGACCCGCACCGTGCCCGAGCTCGCGTCGACGACGTTGTCGACGAACTGGAGCTTGCCGGCGATGGTTCCGCCGCGCTCGGGCAGCACGGCCGTGACCTTGCCGCCGCCGCCGCGCATCGTCGCCAGGGCATCGCCGAGGTTGCGCTGCGGCAGGGTGAACGACACCGCGATCGGGTCGAGCTGGGTGATCGTCACCAGCGGCGGCGAGCTCGGCTGGACGTAGCTGCCGGCGAAGACGTTGATGGCCCCGGCCCGGCCGGCGCTCGGCGCCCTGATGCGGCTGTACGAGAGGCCCACCTGGGCCGCGTCGATCGCCGCCCGCGACGCCGCCACGACGGCGCGCTGCGAATCGACGAGGGTCTGCGTCGTGTCGACGGCGCTCTGGGAGATGAAGTTCTGCGCGAACAAATCCTTGCTGCGCGCCAGCTGGCGTTCGGCGTCGGCCAGCGCCGCCTGGTCCTTGGCGAGCTGGGCGCGTGCCTTGGCGACGTTGACCTCGTCGGCGCGGGCGTCGAGGGTGAAGAGCAGCTGTCCGGCGCCGACGAACTGGCCTTCGCGGATGTGCACCTTCTGGATCACGCTGGCGACCTGCGGCCGGATCTCGACGCTGCTCAGCGCCGAGACCGTTCCCGTCGCCTCGAGCATGACGTCGACGTCGCGCTTCTGGACGGCGACGGTGGTGACGCTGACCGGCGGCCCGGCGGCCGCCGAAGCCGCCGACGCCGCGGGCGCCGCGCCGCCGGCGATGGGCGGGCTCGCCGGCATGGGCGCTGCGGGCTTCTGTCGCACAAAGGCGTAGCCCGCACCGGCCGCGACGAGCACGGTGACCGCCAGCCAGCCGATCATCGATTTCTTCATCCCTCAACCATTGTGAAGCCTGGGCCTCGAGCCGCACCGACGGCGGCCGCGCGACCCCCGCGGTGCAGGGGCCGGCTCCATCAGGCGCGCCCGGTCGACCCGAAGCCGCCTGAGCCGCGGCCGCTGGCGTCGAAGTCCTCGACCACCTTGAACGACGCCTGCAGCACGGGAACGATGACCAGCTGGGCGATCCGCTCGAAAGGCTCGACCGTGAACGGGGCATGGCCGCGGTTCCAGCAACTCACCATCAGCGGCCCCTGGTAGTCGGAGTCGATGAGGCCGACGAGGTTCCCGAGGACGATGCCGTGCTTGTGGCCGAGGCCCGAGCGCGGCAGGATCATCGCCGCCAGGCTCGGGTCGGCGACGTGGATGGCCAGGCCGGTCGACAGCAGCCGGGCCTCGCCGGGAGCGAGGACCACCGCCGCGTCGATGCAGGCGCGCAGGTCGAGGCCGGCGCTGCCCGGGGTCGCGTAGGCGGGCAGCCGATCCGCCATGCGCGGGTCGAGGATCCTGACCTCGATGTCGACCAAGGCCGTCAGCGCGATCGTGCCGGCCGGCCGGCGATGCGACCGGCGATCTCGGCCACCAGCTCGCGCGCCAGCGCCAGCTTGGCGGCACGCGGGAGCTCGCGCGTGCCTTCGGCGTCGATCAGCGTCAGGGCGTTGTCGTCGCGTCCGAAGGTGGCCGGGCCGAGGTTGGCGACGATCAGCGGCAGGCGCTTGCGCACGAGCTTCTCGCGCGCATGGGCGATCAGGTCGTCGCTCTCGGCGGCGAAGCCGACGCAGTACGGCGGCGAGGGCAGCGCCGCGACGCTGGCCAGGATGTCGGGGTTCTCGACCAGCTCGAAGCTGGGCGTGCCCTTGCCCGGCGCCTTCTTGATCTTCGAGCCGGCGACGCCGGCGATCCGCCAGTCGGCCACGGCGGCCGTCGCCACGAAGACGTCGCTCCCGGGAGCGACCGCCAGCGCCGCCGCATGCATCTCCTGCGCCGTGCCGACGTCGATGCGACGCACGCGCCGCGGCGTCTCGAGCGACACCGGGCCGGCGATCAGGGTCACCTCGGCACCGGCTTCGGCAGCGGCGCGGGCGATCGCGAAGCCCATCTTGCCGCTCGAGCGGTTCGTCAGGCCGCGCACCGGGTCGATCGGCTCGAAGGTCGGCCCGGCGGTGACGAGGACGCTTCGCCCGGCCAGGCGCTTCGGCTGGAAGAAGGAGATCACCTCGTCCAGCAGCTCGGCGGGCTCGAGCATCCGGCCGTCGCCGAACTCGCCGCAGGCCTGGTCGCCGCTGCCGGGGCCGAGCACCGTCGTGCCGTCCAGGCGCAGCTGGGCGATGTTTCGCTGCGTCGCCGGATGCGCCCACATCTCGCGGTTCATGGCCGGCGCCACGAGCAGCGGACAGCGCTCGATCGGGCGGGCCAGGCACATCAGCGACAGGAGGTCGTCGGCCCGGCCGTGCAGCAGCTTGGCCAGGAAGTCGGCGCTGGCCGGCGCGACGAGCACCGCGTCGGCCTCGCGCGTCAGGTTGATGTGCGCCATGCTGTTCGCCTCGCGGCCGTCCCACTGGCTGGTGTAGACGTTGCGGTTCGACAGCGCCTGCAGCGTCGTGGCGGTGATGAAGTGCTCCGCCGCCTCGGTCATCACGACCTGCACCGTGGCGCCGGCCTTGACCAGCTCGCGCACCAGCTCGGCGGCCTTGTAGCAGGCGATGCCGCCGGACAGGCCGAGGACGAGATGGCGGCCGGCGAGCTCGTCGGCGGAAGGAGCGGCGGACGTGTTCAAGGCCGTGGCGCGGGCGGTGCGGGCCGCATCGGGTCGGTGCGGTTCGCTAGCTCTTCGCCGGTGCCGCCACCAGCGGGTCGAGCAAGGCGTTCGCCTCCGGGCCGGACCAGTCGAGGTCGCCGAGCACGACCTGCGACGGCTGGCCGTTGCGGCCGATCAGCACCGTGCTCGGGAAGACGCGCGGCGTCCAGTCGAAGGTGGCGTCGCCATCGGGGTCGAGCAGGATCGGCAGCTTCAAGGGCAGCTTCGCCAGGAAGGCGCGAATCACCTCCGGCGGTTCCTTGTAGTTCACGGTCAGCACGCTGACGCCGCTGCCCGCGCGGCGTGCGGCCATCGCTTCGAGCGACGGCATCTCGGTGCGACACGGCTCGCACCAGGTGGCCCAGAAGTTGAGGACCACGACCTTGCCGGCCAGCGCGTCGAGGCGCCAGCGCTTTCCGTCCAGGTCGACGAGGTCGAGCGGCGGGACCGGGCGGCCCGCGAGCCAGGGCCGGACGACGTGCGCGGCCACGGCGCGCCGAAGCCCGCAGGCACCCAGCAGCGCCACGGAACCGGCGCGCAGCACGCCGCGCCGGCCGCCGTCGGGCGAAGCGGATGCGCGGCGAATGGCCATGACCTGCATTCTGGGCGATTGCCGGCTAAGGTGCGCGAATGGCCGATTCCAAGTCCCCCCGGTTCATCCAGACCTGGCTCGCCGATGCCGACGGCGAGCGCGCCGCGGCTGTCGCTGCGCTGCAGGACCGGCCGGCGCGCGTGGCGCCGAAGTACTTCTACGACCGGCTCGGCTCGCAGCTCTTCGAGGCGATCACCGAACTGCCCGAGTACTACCCGACGCGCACCGAGGCGGCGATCTTCGCCGAGCACGGCGCCGCGATGGCGGCGTCGATCGGGTCGGGCATGACGCTGGTCGACCTGGGCGCGGGCAACTGCGCCAAGGCGGTGCGCCTGTTTCCGCTGCTCGAGCCGAGTCGCTACGTCGCCGTCGACGTTTCCGTCGACTTCCTGCGCGACGCGCTGCGCCAGGTGCAGCGCGAGCATCCGCGCCTCGATGTCGTCGGCCTGGGCCAGGACTTCTCGAGCGCCCTCGAGCTGCCCGCCGAGGTGCTCGCCGGGACGCGCCCCGTCTTCTTCTATCCGGGATCCAGCATCGGCAACTTCACGCCGGAGGACGCCCTCGCCTTTCTTCGCCGCGTGCGCGAGCGCGCGTCCGGGGGCGGGCTGCTGATCGGCGTCGACCTGGTCAAGCCCGCGCCGCTCCTGAACGCCGCCTACGACGACGCGCTCGGAGTGACGGCGGCGTTCAACCTGAACGCCCTGCGCCACCTCAACCGGCTCGTCGGCAGCGACTTCGACGTGCGCCAGTGGCGGCACGTCGCGTTCTTCGACGAGGCACAGTCGCGAGTCGAGATGCATCTCGAGGCCCGCGAGCCGGTCACCTGCAACTGGCCGGGCGGCGCGCGTCGCTTCGAGGCGGGCGAGCGCATTCACACCGAGAACTCGTGCAAGTACGGGCTCGCTCAATTCGAGTCGATGCTGCTCGAGGCCGGCTTGCAGCGGCCCCGACACTGGGTCGACGCGCGCGGCTGGTTCGCCGTCTTCTGGGCCGACGCGCGTTAGCGGCGCGTGCAGCGCCTAGTGCGCCGCGACGAAGCGGAGCAGGCGCTCGCGCGACGCGAGCCTCGCCGCCGGATTGCCGCCCACGTGCACGCCCTGGCCGGGCCGGACGCCGTTCGGCACGTCGCGGCGCAAGCGCACCGGCGCCGCCGAGTCGAAGCCGTGCCAGGCACCTGCGTAGATCTCGATCTCCGGCTTCGGCTCGGCGCTGGCCCGGGCGAGCGCCGCGCACGGCGCGGCCGGCGTCCAGTCGTCGAGCTCGCCCGCGAGCAGGAGCAGCGGCGCGACGGGCTCGTAACCGCGCTTCAGCTCCGTCTCGCAGCCGGGATAGAAGGCGATCGCGAACGAAGGCTGGACCCGGGCCGAGTCGACGTCGCGATGCCGGCGGTTCGTCGCGGCGAGCACCGTGCTGCCGCCGTGCGACCAGCCGACCAGGCCGATGCGCGCCGCGTCGACGTCCTGGCGCTCCGCCAGGTATGCGACGGCGCCCAGGGCGTCCTGCCGGCGGTGGCCGACGGTGACGCGCCGGCTGCCGGTGCGCTGGGTGCAGAGCTCCTTCTCGTGGCGCGGCGTCAGCGAGTCGACGACCAGCGCGTGCATGCCGCGCCCGTTGAACAAGGCAGCGTAGTCGCGCAGCCTCTGGCCGAGCGCGCCTTGCCGGTCGTAGGCGCCGCCGCAGCCGTGGAACAGGGCAACGGTCGGCGCCCGCGTCGCACCCGCGCCGGCAGCCGCAAAGAAGAAGCCGGTGAGGACCACGGGCGCGTGGCCCGCACCGTCGAGGCTGGGGAACGAGACCCGCTCCTGCGCCGCGCCGGGTGTCGGCAGCAGCGCCGCGCCGGCGACGATGCAGGCCGCGGCGAGCGACCGGGCGAGGAGCGACCTCACGCGGCGCCAGCCGGCGGTGTCGCGCGACGGATCGTGATCGTCACGCCGGCGTCCGCCGCGACCGGCGGTAGTGCAGGAAGATCTCGTCGCCCTCGACCTCGGCGGCGAGCAGCTCCAGTTGCGCGAGCCGGTCGCGGTCGAAGCCCTCGCCGTCGGCGAGCGACGGCGCCGGCCCGCCGACGACGAGCGGGCACAGGGTCACGTGCATCTCGTCGATCGCGTCGGCGGCGAGGAACTGGAACAGCAGGTCGCCGCCGGCCTCGACGAGCAGCCGCTCGATGCCGCGGCCGGCGAGCCGCTCGACGATCCAGGGCACCGGCAGGTCGCCTTCGCCGGGCCATGTCTCGACCTCGGCCCCGAACCCGGCGGGCACGGCGCCGGCGCGCGTGAGGAAGAGCGGCTGGATGCCGGCCTCGCCCAGGAACTCGGGCCGCAGCGGCACGTCGAGGCTGCGCGTGACGACGACGTTCCAGGGCCGCGTGCGCAGCCGGGGACGATCGGCCGGGTCGGGCAGCGAGGGATGCGGCCAGTTGCGAAAAGTGGCGCCGCCGACGAGCACGGCGTCGGCCTCGCTGCGCAGGCGGCTCATGCGCGCGTGGTCGCGCGCGCTGCCGAAGAAGGTGAAGCGCCGCTCGCGGGTGTTGATCCGGCCATCGATCGAGATGGCCGTGTTGCTCACCACCCTCACCGGCCGCGTCCGCGCGTGATGCGCACGCCGGCCCACTCCAGGCCCTGCACCGGCGGCCGCTTCTTGACGCTCACCATGACGTGGTCGACGAGCGGGTTGGCGAGCGCGACCTCGCACAGGGTCTCGGCGACCCGCTCGATGAGCAGGAACTCGCGCCCCTGGACCGCCGCGATCATGTCGCCGGCGAGGCGGTAGTCGACGGTGCGCTCGAGGTCGTCGGCCAGCGCGGCGTCGCGGAGCGAGCCGCAGTAGAGGTGCACCTCGACGCGCAGCGACTGCGGCGTCGCCCGCTCCGGCTCGGTGCAGCCGACGCGGCACGGCACTTCCAGCCCTTCGAGGAAGAGCATGTCCATTGCCGCCTCGTCGCCCTGCGCCTTCATGCCCGCTGCTCCACCCACGGCACGACCGACGCCAGCGCCTCGCCGACGCGCGACGCGTCGCTGCCGCCGGCCATCGCCATGTCGGCCTTGCCGCCGCCCTTGCCGCCGACCTGGCCGGCGACGAAGTTGACGAGGTCGCCGGCCTTGACGCGGCCGGTGCTGTCCGACGTGACCCCGGCGGCGAGCTGGACCCGCGCGCCGTCGACCGCGGCGAGGACGATCACCGCCGTCTTCAGCTTGTCCTTCAGCTTGTCGAGCGTGTCGCGCAGGGTCTTCGCGTCGGCGCCGTCGAGGCGTGCGGCGAGCACCTTCAATCCCTTGACGTCGACCGCCTGCCCGGCGAGGTCGCCGCCCTGCGCCGAGGCGAGCCGGCCCTTCAAAGCGGTCAGCTCCCTCTCGAGCGCGCGCACCTGCTCCATCACCTGGCCGAGGCGCGCCGGCACTTCGGCCGGGGCGGCGCGCAGCGTGCCGGCGAGCTTCTGCACCGTGCCTTCGAGCGACTGCAGGTAGGCGAGCGCGTTGTCGCCGGTGACCGCCTCGACGCGGCGCACGCCGGCGGCGACGCCGCTCTCGGCGACGATCTTGAACAGTCCGATGTCGCCGGTGCGCTGCACGTGCGTGCCGCCGCAGAGCTCGCGGCTCGAGCCGATGTCGAGGACCCGGACCTGGTCGCCGTACTTCTCGCCGAACAGCATCATGGCGCCGAGCTTCTGCGCCTCGGCGATCGGCAGCACGCGTGCCTGCGTCGGGTGGTTCTCGAGGATCTCGGCATTGACGATCTGCTCGACGCGGCGGATCTGCTCGTCGCTCAGCGGCGCATGGTGGACGAAGTCGAAGCGCGTGCGCTCGGCATCGACGAGCGAGCCCTTCTGCTGCACGTGCTCGCCGAGCACCTCGCGCAAGGCCTTGTGCATCAGGTGGGTGGCACTGTGGTTGCGCACGGTCTTCGCACGCCGCTCGGTGTCGACCTTCGCCTGCACCGTGTCGCCGACGCGGATCTCGCCCTCGACGACGCGGCCCTCGTGGCCGAACACCGCCGCCTGGATCTTCACCGTGTCCTCGACGAGCAGGCGCGAGGTCGCGTTGCGGAGCTCGCCGGTGTCGCCGACCTGGCCGCCCGACTCGGCATAGAACGGCGTGTGGTCGAGGACGACGACGGCGTCGTCGCCGGCCCGCGCCGAGCTCGCCTGGCTGCCGTCGACGTAGATGGCCACGACCCTGGCGCTGTCGTGGGCGAGCTTGTCGTAGCCGTGGAAGGTGGTCTCGCCGCCGCTGTACTCGAGCCCCTGCGCGACCTTGAACTTGCCGGCGGCACGCGCCTGCGTGCGCTGCCGTCCCATGGCGGCGTCGAAGCCGGCCGTGTCCACGGCGACGTCGCGCTCGCGGCAGACATCGGCGGTGAGGTCGAGCGGGAAGCCGTAGGTGTCGTGCAGCTTGAAGGCGACATCGCCCGGCAGCACCCGTGCCGCGCCGTTCGCCGGCAGCGCGGCGATCGCCGACTCGAGGATCTCCATGCCGTTGGCGATGGTCTGGAAGAAGCGCTCCTCTTCCTGGCGCAGCACGTCGGTGGCACGCTGGCCGTCGCGGCGCAGCTCAGGATAGGCGTCGCCCATTGCCGCGGCCAGGTCGGCGACCAGCTTGTGGAAGAAGGGCTTCCGCGCGCCGAGCTTGTAGCCGTGCCGGATGGCGCGCCGCGTGATCCGGCGCAAGACGTAGCCGCGCCCTTCGTTGCCCGGGATCACGCCGTCGACGACCGTGAACGCGCAGGCGCGGATGTGGTCGGCGATGACCTTCAGCGACGGGCTGTCGCGGTCGCAGTCGCGCGCGCCGGCCGCGTCGACCACCTTCTTCGCCGCCGCGAGCAGCGTGACGAAGAGATCGATCTCGTAGTTCGAGTGCACGTGCTGCAGCACCGCGGTCAGCCGCTCGAGGCCCATGCCGGTGTCGACGCTCGGCTTCGGCAGCCTGTGCATCACGCCCGCGTCGTCGCGGTTGAACTGCATGAACACGTTGTTCCAGATCTCGATGTAGCGGTCGCCGTCCTGCTCCGCCGAGCCGGGCGGGCCGCCCGCGACCTCGGGCCCGTGGTCGTAGAAGATCTCGCTGCACGGGCCGCAGGGGCCGGTGTCGCCCATCATCCAGAAGTTGTCCGACGCGTAGCGCGCGCCCTTGTTGTCGCCGATGCGGACGATGCGCTCCGCCGGCAGCCCGATCTCCTTCAGCCAGATGTCGTAGGCCTCGTCGTCCTCGGCGTAGACCGTCGCCCAGAGCTTGTCCTTCGGCAGCTGGTAGACCTCGGTCAGCAGCTCCCAGGCGTACTTCAGGGCATCCTTCTTGAAGTAGTCGCCGAAGCTGAAGTTGCCCAGCATCTCGAAGAAGGTGTGGTGGCGCGCCGTGTAGCCGACGTTCTCGAGGTCGTTGTGCTTGCCGCCGGCGCGGATGCACTTCTGCGACGTCGCCGCGCGCACGTACGGCCGCTTGTCGAAGCCGAGAAAGACGTCCTTGAACTGATTCATCCCGGCGTTCGTGAACAGCAGCGTCGGGTCGTCGCCGGGCACCACCGGGCTCGAGGCGACGACGGTGTGGCCCTTCGATTCGAAGAACTTCAGGAACGTGGAACGGATGTCGGAGGCTTTCACGGGAACGCTTTCAACGGGATTCGCAGCGCCCGCGCGGACCGGAAGGCACGCTGTGGAGTCGGGCGGTCCCGATTGTCCCGTACATCCGCCGACGGGCCCGGGGGCGCCGCCGGGCTCGCCCCCGGCGCTGCCCGGCCGGCGACGGCCTAGCCGTCGTCGTTGGCCGCCGTGCGCGGCACGCCGGCGTCGTCGTGCGCCGCGCGCAGGCCGGCCTGGCCGGCGGCCGGCGCGGCTGCCGCGAGGGCCACCGCCCGGCGCAGCAGGCGCTCGGCGTCCTTGCCGTCCTGCGGATAGCGGGCGACGCCGACGGCGACACCCACCGAGCGCTCGACGCCGCCGACGGTGAACGGGGCGAGGAGTGCGGTGGCCAGCTTGCCGGCCACCCGCTCGGCGTCGTCGGTGGCGAGGATCGAGACGAGCAGCACCGAGAAGGCGTCGTCGTCGACGGCCGCGACGACGTCGCTGGCGCGCACGCCGGCGCGCAGGCGGACGGCGATCTTGCGGCGCAGGACCTCGCCCTCCACCGCCTCGGCGCCCTTGCCGCGCAGGCCGAGGCCTTCGATGCGGAAGGCCACGACGGCCATCGGCGACGGCTCGCGCTCGCGGAGCGCAAGCAGCTGACTCAGGTGCTCGACCAGCTGCTGCCGGTGCGGCAGGCCGGTGGCGACGTCGGTGGCGTAGGCCAGGCGCTGCGCCTCGCCCAGCCGTCGCCGCTCGACGGCCAGGCGCAAGCGATGCTGGCCGGCGGCGGTCTCCACCTCGCCGGCGCCGACCACGTCGTCGGCACCGCGGCGCAGCCAATCGAGCGACGCCTCGAGCGACGGCTCCGCGAAGACGACGACCAGCGCCGTCGCGGCGCGGATGGACTCGACTTCATGGGTCGCGCAGCGGCTGGCCGCGCCGTCGAGCAGCAGCGCGTCGAACGGCGCGCCTCCGGAGAGGAGCTCGCAGGCGTCGGCGACCGAGGGGGCGGCTGTCAGCGCAGCGGCGCCGCCGGTGAACAGCGGCAGCGGGGCGACGAACAGGAGGCGGAGGGCGTGCGGCATCGGCGAGGCCAGGTGGCGAGCTTAGCGCGCCCGCGGCTCGGCGGACCCATGCCCTCCCGCCGCTCTCCGGCAAGCGGCCGGCGCCGCCCGCTCCGGACTCAGCGCGTGCTCGCCACCCAGTGGGGCGGCCACTCGCAGAACGGCGACTGCGTCGAGCGCCCGTTCGCGCTGGCTCGCTGCAGCAGGGCCTCGACCGAAGCGCGCAGCCGCTCGCCCCAGGACGAGTAGGCGTCGATCGCCGCCTTGCACTGCCGGCCGGCGTTCGGCGCCAGAGCGAGGGTCACCAGCCAGGCGTTGCGCGCGTCGCGCTCGCGACCGGCCAGGGCACTGGCGACGGCGAGCGTCGTCCAGTCGCGGATCCGCGCCTGCGGCGATCGCCCGTCGGCGAGCGTCAGGGCGTGCAACGCGAGCTGGCGCGCCGACTCGACCTGGGCCGGGCGCTGGCGCAGCAGCACCAAGGCCAGGTTGCCGGCGACTTCCGCATCGAGCGGGTTGGCGCCGAAGGCCATGCTCTGCAGCCGCAGCGCCTCGCCGACGCGCCCGCGCTGCAGCAGCTCGGCCTGCCCGGCGTCGTTGAGCAGACGGCCGTCGTGCGGCGCCAGGACCATGCCGCCGAGCGGGTCGGCGGGCAACCGGGCCAGGGCCCCGGCGGCGTCGACGATCTCCGCGTCGTGCGTCGCCGGCTCCGCCCGGCCGGCGAGGAACAGCACGCGCGAGACCTGGCGCTCGGCGCGTTGCGCCAGACGCGGCACGTGCTGGCTCATCAGGTCGCCGGCGCGGGCCGCGAAGTCCGCGGCGGCGCCCGTGCGCGGCTGCGGCTCGGCGATGCGAGCCGGCGCCTCCGTGCCGCGCGCCGTCTCGGCGGCGCGGCTCGGCGGCTCGACGGCCGCCGCAGCAACGGGAGGCGCCGCGACGGGCGGTCGCGGCAGGGTGGCGATCGCCACCGGCGCCGACTCCCGAGCGGACGTTCCGCGTGCCGCCGACGTCTCATCCGCCGCGGCCGTGCCCGGGAAGGCGTCAGGCCCGCGCCGAGGAGGCGCGGCGGTCCTGGCAGGCACGGTCGCAGGGGCGGTCGCGACCGCGGTCGGCGCTGGCGTCGCACGGGCGGCGACCGACGCGGAGCCGGCCCGCGGCTGCAGGGCGCCGTCACCGAAGGGGCGCGGCGCCGCGCGCGCCGCGGTCCTGGCCTCGAGCGGCGTCCGTGCCGTCCCACGCTCCCGGCGCGCCGGAGCTTGCGCGAGCACCGACCTTGACGGCGGGGCGGCGCGCGAGCCCGGCGGAGCCGCGGGCGCGACGCGCGGTCCGGCGGCCGTCGCCGCCGCCGGCGGCTTCCAGCGTGCGCCGGGACGAGTCGCGGCATCCGCGGTCGGCTTCGCCCCCGCCTTGGCCGTGACGGCGGTCGCGCCGCGCGCCGCTTCCGAGGAGGCGACCGCCTTCCCGGGAGCGGGCGACGGGGCGGGAGCCGTCGACTTGCTTGCGGCGCTCGGCGTCGCGGCGGCAAGCGCCGCCGGAGCCACGGGCGGCCGCGAGCTCGGCTCTTGCGACTTCACGACGGCCGGCGGCGCGTCCGCGTTCGAGGTGGTCGGCGCCGGTTCCTTCGCAGCCGGCACGACCGCCGATTGCAGCGGCGCAGCGGCTGCGACGGCGATGCTGGCCGCCGGCGGTGCTTCGACGGGAGCGCGCGCCACCTGCAGCGGCGCTTGCACCACCGTCGCTGCGCCGGCCGTCGAGGCCTGCACGGCACCCGGGCTGTCGCTCGCGCCGCGGGCGAGCCACGCGGGGCTCCACAGCACAACACCGAGCGCCGCAACGGTGACGACCGCCAGGCCGGCGGCCCAGCCGACGTGGCGCGAGCCCTCGTGCCGTCGCTGCCCGAGGGCGGCGCGGCGGTCCTCGATGTCGCTGGGGTCGACGGCGATCGGCGCATCGACGACCGCCTCTGCCGACGCCGCCATCGGCACCTCGGGCCTCTCCGATGTCGCGACCGACGCCACCACGGCGGCGGCGACGGGCGTTGCGAGCGACGGCTCGCCGACCGGCTCTCGCACGGGCTCCGGTTTCGCCGCGGGCACCGGCACCGGCGCGATCTGGGTCACCGGTGTCGGCGAGTCGTCGCCGGCCACCGGGTGCTCGAGAGCGAGCGTCCAGCCGCGCTGCAGCGAGGCGGTCAGCTCCGCGTCCGACAGCCGCTCGGAGGCGAACTCGATCAGCTCCGCGTGCGGCCGCTCCGCGGGCAGCTCGGCGTCGTGCGCTTCCATCAGGCGGCGGACGAGCGCCCGCGCCTTGGCGTGGCGGCGCGCCGTCCACATGCCGTCGCGGGCCTCCTCGAGCTCGGGCAGGTAGCGCCAGAGCATCGCCGCCAGGCTGAACAGGTCGCAGCGCCAGTCGAGACGCTGCGTCGGGCGCAGGTCGCCGTGCCGGCCGGCGTCGAGCGCCTGCAGCAGGCGCGGCGACTGGTACACGTACTCCGCCTGGTGGGCGATCGGCAGCGGGCTCTCCAGGCTCTCGCCCGAGACCAGCGAGAACGCGAAGTCGATGAGCGCGATCTCGTCGAAGCGCGGGAAGAGCGGCTGCTCGGCGACGCTCGGATCGAAGTTCGCCGCGCCGACCGGAATGCAGATGTTGTCGGCCTTGAGGTCGAGGTGCACGAGCTGCAGCTCGTGGATGGCGTCGAGGGCGATCAGGCAGTGGCGGGCGAGCGCCCACCAGTGCGCGCAGTCCTCGAACACGTTGCGCAGGACGCGGCCGTCGCGCTTCAGCGGCAGCAGCGTCGCCCAGTGGTCGACGGTGATGCCGGCGTCGTAGGTCTGCACCAGCGCCGGCCGGCCCGGCGCGCCGCGGTCGAACTGCACCACGTCCGGCACCGGGCGGATGCCGTGGCCGACCAGCCTGGCCAGGATGCGCCACTCGCGCTCGGTCCATTGGCTGAAGTCGCCCGCCGGCGTGGCCAGGAAGCGCTTGGTGTAGCGCCGCCGCTCGCCAGGCTTCGACTCCTCGCGGAAGACCTCCACGTGCTCGCCGGTCACCATGCGCAGCCGGCTGCGTCCGAAGACGCGCTCGATGTCCGCGGGCGTCATGGCTGTCGCCTTCCCGGGCCGCCGGGCCCGATCGATCGTGCCGTCCAGCGCAGGCCGGGCAGCGCCGCCGGCGCCCGCCGCAGCAGGAGCACGGTCGCATCGTCCTTGCTGCCGTTGCGGCGCGCCGTCGCCACCAGCTTGTCGCAGACGCGCGCCAGCGGCACGGGCTGCTCGAGCACGCGGCACCACTCGGTCGCGTCGACGAACTTGTGCACGCCGTCGCTGCACACCGCGAGAACGTCGCCGCGGCCGAGATCGTGCAGGGCGACGTTGGCGGCGGCGACGGCGCCGTTGCCGACCATCCGCGCCGGGTCGTCGGGCGAGCCGCCCGGCGGCGGCGCTTCGCCGAGGTTGCCGAAGGTGTCGTCGCGGGTCAGCAGATCGAGCGCCGGCCCGGCGCGCAGCCGCGCGCGATAGACCCGGCAGTCGCCGACCCAGCCGACCAGCCAGCGCGCGGCGAACACGTCGAGCGGCGCGCACAGGGCGACCGTGGCCGCGCCAGGTCGATCGGTGCTGCGCGCGATGGTGCCGGCGATCGCCCGATCGGCGTCGAGCATGGCGGCGCGGACGCTGTCGGCATCGATCGGCTCGGCCTCGAGCGCGTCGTGCAGCTGGGCCACGAGCAGGCGGCTCGCCGTCTGCGCCATGGCCCCGCCGCCGACGCCGTCGGCGACCACGAACAGGCTGCCCGGCCCGCCGAGGGCGCTGTGCGCGTCCTCGTTGGCGGCGTGCTGGGTGCCGCAGGACGAGACGACCGCCACCTCGAAGCGGCGGAAGGCGTCGGCGTACACGCAGTGGTCGCTGCGCGGCGCGCGATGGGCGTGCGCCGCCGGCGGGCCCGGCTCGATGGGGGTGGTCAGCCGCACGGGCGAAAGCGGAGTCGCCATCTCAGGTCCCTCCGAGCCGCGTCAGCGTCAGCGTGCAGCTCGGCCCATCGACCGCCGAGGCGCCCAGCCGCAAGGTCTCGCCCGGCTTCCATTCGAATGTCGAGCCGGGCGCGTGATGGGTGCCGTCGACGAAGACGCCGTTGTCGCCGTGCACCAGGCCGCGGCAGCCGGTCGCGTCGATGTCGACGATGTCGACGTGGTGGCCCGAGACGTCGGTGTGCCGGCGGTCGACGACCAGCGCCTGGTTGCGCGAGCGGCCGACGGCGATCGGCAAGGCCGCGGATCGCAGCACCAGCGTGCGCGGTGCCTCGGCGTCCTCGACGGTGAGCTCGAAGGTCGGCTCGCCCGTCCGGATGGGCAGCACCGAGGTGAGCGGCGTCTTCGGCGTGCCGGCCGGCAGCGCGATGGGCGTGACCCGGGCCGTGTCGCGCACCGGCGCCGGCCGCACGGCGAGCCATGGGTAATCGCTCGGCGCGCCCTCGGCGCGCGCCGACAGGACGATGCGCGCGCCGTCGACCAGCTCGATGGCCGCATCGCCCGGCCCGCCGCGCACGCCGGCGCTCGTCTCGACGCGGATGCCGTTGGTCGAGCCGGCGTCGGCGACGTGCCAGGCGTTGCGCTCGAACCAGATCTCGGCGTGGCGGCGGCTGGCATAGGTGCCGTCGACCGGGATGTCGCACGAGTCGTCCTTGCCGACGACGTAGCGACGGCCGGGCACGACGCCGTTCAGCACCGCCCGGCGCCGTCCCTTCGCATCCTCGAGGTCGAATTCGACGACGGGACCCGCGAGCGGCGTGCCCGGCACGTCGCCGGCGCGCTGCGCAGCCGCGAACGGCCGCTCGCCGTCGGACTCGGTCCAGCGGCCGATGACGCTCACCTCGTACGGTCGCTGCGCGGCCGCGGCCGGCGGCGTGCTGCGCAGGGCGGCGAGCAGCTCGCCGTACTCGTCGCCGTCGCCGGGCGCGTGCCGCTCGAGGTCGGCGAGGCCCGCGAACTGCGAGAGGTCGATGACGGCGGCGTTGGCCAGGCCGGCGATCACCTCGCGGGCGAGGTAGCGCTTGACCTGCTCGGGCTTGAACTCGTGCATGAACTGCAGCAGCAGGTCGCGGGCCTCGGCGCCGCCGGGGCAGCGCACGCCGATCGAGGTCAGGAGGAAGCGGTCTCGGTCGGCGATCACGACGTGCAGGCGGACATGGCTGGCGACGAAGTGCTCGAGCTCGTCTCGCACCGCCGCGATCAGCGGCCCGTAGACGCCGAGATGCTCGGCGCGCGCCAGCACCGGCTCGGACGGCCCGCTGCTGGCGCCAGTGGCGCCGCCTCCTGCGCCGGGCTCGCGCCACGGCCGCGCCGAGGGCTCGCGCGGCGGCAGGTCGGGGCGACCGGCGAGGTCGTTGATGCCCTGGACGCGATGGAGGACCCACGATTTCATCGACATGGTGTGCTTTCGATGTCAGCTTCGATAGGCGACGACGAGCGTCGCGAGAGGGCCGCCGCGGCGCAGATGGCGCACGCGCGGCGGCGTCGGCAGCCCGTAGGCGGACAGGCGCTCGAGGAACAGCCCCCAGGCGGGCTGCAGGGCGTCGCCGGCGCGGACGCGGCCCTGCAGGGCCGGCAGGGAGAGGTCGATCAGCAGGACCAGCCTCGACACGTCGCCGACCATCACGATGGCGCGGCGCAGCGTCGCGTCGATGTCGTCGAGCGAGCGCTCGAACGGGCCGTCGAAGGTCCACACCAGCGGCGGCGGCAGCGCCGCGTCCACCGGCGGGCGATGCTGGGCGCGGTCGGCGCCGCGCGACAGGCGGCTCATGGCGCCGCCCCCGCGATGGCGCCGGTGTGGCGACCGGCGATCTGCAGCGCGATCTCGGCCGCCGGGTTCGGGCCGTGGTCGCCGCTGCCATGCACCTGGCCGTTCCGGCGCAGCCAGTTGCGCTCGGCGAGCACCGCGATGGCCTTGGTCCACGGGCCGGCTGCCGAGCCGTCAGTTCGGTACGTGGCGACGTACCACTTGTAGGGTCGCAGCGAGCTGCACGCGGCCTGCCGTTCCTTGGCCGTGGCCGTCGTGGCGCCTTTCGCCACGCCCTTCGCCGCGCCTTTCGCCGCTTCTTTCGCGACGCCGGCCCCGCCGCGGCAGAGCCGCGCCAGCTCGTCGAGCGGGACGCCGTCGCTCGGGAAGCTCGGCGTGCCGGTCTTTCCGGCCAGCCAGCCGATGTCGCGGCACCGCCGCGCGTCGAACACCTGCTCGCAGGCGGTGCGCGCGGTGCCGGCCCGGTGGCTGTACGACAGGCCGCTCAGGATCACCTCGGCAGCGTCCTGCGAGACGCGCAGCGGCTGCGCCTCCGCGGTGCTCCAGCGCGCAAGCACCGGGTGCGCCTGGGCCGGACCGTGGCCGGCGACGCCGCGCAGCGAGGCGACGAGGTGCGGCCGGCGCACCTCCGCCTGCCCGTTCGCCGCCGCCGCCAGCGTCGCCATCATCCCGGCGATGCCGAGCGTGCTGGCCCGCGCATGGCCCTGGCCCCAGCCCTCGGCGACGACGTCGACGAGATGGCCGCCCCGGCACTTTTCCCAGTCGTCGTCGCTGAGGCGCCGGCCGTCGGCACCGGCGGCACAGCGGCGCAGCCGCTGCACGTCGAGCGCCTCGCTCGGCATGAGGCGCATGGGCGCGCCGAGCTTGCGTCCCAAGGGCTCGCTCATCAGCCGTCCATAGAGGACGCTTCGTTCCAGCGGCGGCCGCCTGCCGGCGCCACCCTGCGCATCGGGCGAATCGCCGAACAGCAGGCCCTGGGCGCCGCACTCGCGCTCGGCATCGTCGCAGCCGGCGTTCCAGCCGAAGGCCGCGGCCGTCGCCTGCAGGTCCCACGGGCGCTGACACGCGGCGAAGCCCTTGTCGAGGCAGAACATTCGATCCAGGAAGCGCGCCGAGTCGGACCGCATGAGCTGGCCGCGCAGGCTGTCGCGCGCCGGCAGGCCGCCGCGCTGCATGGCCTTGCGCTCGGCAAGCAGCAGGCTCGTGCCCGGCCCCGGCTCGGAGAGGAAGGCCGCCGCCATGATCGGCTTGATGGTCGACGCCGGCATCGCCGCATGGAAGACGGCGGGGTTCAGCAAGGCATCCGGCCGGTACTGCACCGGATAGGGCAGGCGCGGGTCGCAGTCGGCGCCGCGCCCGGGACCGTCGACCTCCTCCCGCGCGCACGGCGAGAGCGCGCCGGCGAGCGCCTCGATGCGGCCGCTCGCCACGTCGATCACCGCCACGGCGGCCATCCGCACCATCGCGCCTTCGAGCAGCTGGCTGCCGAGCGGCCGGTCCGCATCCTCGGCGCGACGCAGGCCCATCGCCCGGCACACGTCGTGGCGACCCGTGTAGCAGGCGGCCGTCTTCTGCGCCACCGCCTGCAGCGACGGGTCGATGGTCAGGTCGACCGAGAAGCCGACCTCGATCGGCGCGCCGTCGACGACGATGCGGTTGGCGCTGCGCGGCGGCGCGGCGGCCGGCCAGAGCCCGGCGAGCGGCGACGCGGCGGCGACTCGCAAGCCCGCGGAGCCGCGCGCCGGCAGCGGCTCGGCGTCGGGCTCGGTGAGGAGCCGGTACAAGGCGCCGGACGGCTGGCGCAGCGGCTGCAGCGGCTGCAGCAAGGCGTGCAGCGACGGCGGCACCCGCCAGCGGCTGTCGTCGGTTGCGTCGCCGGTGCCCGGCTCGCCGGCCAGGGGGCTCGGCCCGGCGGCCGCGCCCTCGGATCGATCGGAGGTCGCGGCGCCGGCCAGCGACGGCATGGCGCAGACGCGGTTCTGCAGGCTGCGCGCTCCGGCGATGAAATGGCGCGGCGCGGTGTCCTCGCCTTCGCCTTGCCGGCCGAGATAGATGCAGCCGGCCAGGCCGCCCCAGGGATTGCGGCGGGTCACCTGCGTCGGCGCCACCGCCATCTGCTGATCCGGACGCCAGCGGGCGAGCGAGGCGGCGCCCTCGCTGCCGCGCCAGGCCAGCGTCTCCAGCATGCGCCCGTCCGCGCGACCGAGCGCGGCCAGGGCGCCGACGAGGTCGGCGCAGCGGACCTTGAACTGCCGGTCCGGGTAGTCGCTCGACTCGACCGGCTCGTCGATCGCCGCGTCGGCCGCAGCGAACCAGCGGCCCAGGTCGAGGCCGACGCGGTGCTCGACGCGGGCATTGGCGCGGCCGCTGAAGCGCAGCAGGGCCGCGTCGAGATCGGCGAGTCGGGCCGCGATCCGCTCCGCCGGCGCGGGCCGGGCCGGATCGGCGACGCCGGCAGCGCGCAGCCAGCGCTGCAGCGGCCCGGCGTCGGCCCATTCGCGGCGGCAGCGGGGCACGCCGTCCAGCACCTGGGCGGCGGTCACCGGCGGTGCGGCGGGCGGCGCCGCGACGATCGCCTGTTCGAAGGTCTTCAGCGCCGCGACGTGGCGCACGCTCACGTAGCGATCGGCGGGCGTTCGCCAGCCGGCGTCGGCCATCGTCGACGGTCGGACGACGGCGACGAGGAGCAGCACGCCGAGCATGACCGGGACGACGACGAGGCTGGACGCGATCGCGAAATCGAGCAGCGAGACGCGGCGGCGTTCAGCCATGCGCTTCTCCGCGGGGCACGTCGACGTTCAGGCACAGGCCGAGGAAGGCCATGTTGACCAGCAGCGAGGTCATGCCGAAGCTGACGAAGGGAAAGGTCACGCCGGTGAGCGGCAGAACGGCCAGGTTCCCGGCCACCGTGACGGCGAGCTGGCACGAGGTCAGCACGATCCAGGCGATCGCCAGCCAGCTGAGCAGGGCCTGGCCGTCGTTGCCGATGCGCGCGCCGGTCGACAGCAGCTGCGGCTCGCCGCGGGTGACGCGGCCGTGGTGGCGAATGAGCCGGTGCAGCCACACCGCCATGCCGAGCGACAGGGCCCAGGCGGCCGAGGCGCCGAACAGGCCGACCACGGCGGTGAAGGTGTAGTCGCTGTGGATCTGCGCCGGCACGCCGCTGCAGGCGCCGGCCGAGACCAGGCCGCACCACGGCGTCGTGCCGATGCCGAAGCCCTCGGGCGGCGCTGCGGCGCGGAACCACGACACGAGCGCCAGCTGGTCGTTGATCGAGGCGAACGGGGCGGCCATGCTCTCCAGGCGGCTCGCGGTGACGCCGTCGAGCGACCCGGCCTGCAGCAGGGCGGCGGTCGTGCCCACGATCCACGATGCGAAGACGACGACCGCCAATGCGAAGGCGCTGGCGCGCCGGCCGCTGCGCCGGTGCCACCACATCGCCAGCGACGCGGCGAGGAAGGCCCCGGAGGCATAGCCGGCGATGAGCAGCGGGCCCATGTCGCGGGTGATCAGCATGGCCGCGACGAGCAGGCCGACGACGAGCAGCAGCGGCCAGGCATAGCGCAGGAACGATGCGCCGAGCGCGCCGTGCCGTGCCAGGCGATCGGTGAGCGGCCCGGCGCGCAGGAAGAAGAACCAGGCGGCGCCGACGATGAGCCAGACGCGGCCGAGCTCCGAGGTCAGCTGGCGCAG
>JAESGR010000619.1_pt1 | contig 19624 bp, 24 predicted proteins | sample 9269771 | NCBI WGS metagenome assembly JAESGR01 (sample SAMN15739572, study PRJNA653492) | algae metagenome | isolation source: Chroococcus sp. CMT-3BRIN-NPC107 and co-occurring heterotrophs from well... | place: USA: Clark Mountains Wilderness, California | collected 2010-04-18 | reverse complement strand
CAGCGGCTGCACTCGGCCCTGGGCTACCGCACCCCGATCGAGGCAAGAGCCGGCATGAAGGCGATCATCATGCCGAAAGCTGCATGACGTTCTGATCTCGCTCCTCCACTCCCAGGGGTGAGGTCCAGGCTAGGGTTTCGCGGCAGTCTCCCTTGTCCTCGACGCGCAACCCGCCGATGTGCAGGACCGTGACGGGGCCGCACCAGTGCTCTGCCTCTCGCGCCGGGCCTTTCCGTTCATTGCCAAGGCCTTTGCCGATGCCGGCTACGCTGGTGAGAGGCCGGCGACCGCCACGATCATCGCCGTCGAGATCGTGCGCAATCCACAGGGTCAGGTGGGCTTTGCCGTGCATCCGCGCAGGTGGGTGGTCGAGCGCTTCTTCGCCTGGGTAAGCCGCAACCGCCGCCTCTGGAAGGACCCCGAGGCGACCCTCGCTTCCGCCAAAGCCTTCCTCTACGCCGCCGCAGTCAAGTGTGGGGTTTGTAGACCTCGTTTCCCGTCGCTGCCGCCGGCCGGTTCCGCTATCGCCTGATCCCATCGCGTCACAGTAGAAGCCGCTCCTGGCGGCGAGGAGGCGGGATGGATGCGTGCACCAGGCTTGGCTGGATCCGGCTCTACGAGGAGATCGGCAACGCCGGCATCGTCTGCCGCCGCTGCGGCATCTTCCGGCCCACGCTGCGCAAGTGGTGGCAGCGCTATCGCAGTGATGGGGTGCCCGGCCTGGAGACCCGCAGCTCCCGGCCGCACCGCTCGCCCGGCCGCAAGGTGTTCCAGCAGGACGAAGCCCTGATCCTAGACCTGCGCCGCGGCCGGCGGCTCGGGATCAAGCGCCTGCGCAACGAGCTTATCCGCGAGCATGCCCTCAAACTCGCGCTCGATACCATCCACAAGGTCCTGATCCGGCACGGCGAGCGGTACCTCAAGTGCCGGCCGCTGCGGCGCAAGGGCACCAGGCGCTACAGCCGGCCTGTTCCCGGTGATCGTGTCCAGGTCGACGTCTGCAAGATCGCGCCAAAGCTCTTCCAGTACACCGCGATCGACGACGGCTCGCGCTTCCAGGTCGTCGGCCTCTATCCCTGCCGCACCGCCACCAACACGGTCCACTTCCTCGAGCGCGTGCTGGAGGAGATGCCGTTCGCCATTCAACGCATCCAGACCGACCGTGGCCAAGAGTTCTTTGCCTACAAGGTCCAGGACCAGCTACGCGACTGGCGCATCAAGTTTCGCCCCATCCGGCCCCGCTCCCCGCATCTGAACGGCAAGGTCGAGCGAGCCCAGCGTACGGCCCTGGAAGAGTTCTGGCCGACCGTCGACCTCAAGGATGCATCGCTGCCCGACCAGCTCGATGAGTGGCAGACGTTCTACAACTGGAACCGATCACATGGTGCCCTGGGTGGGCGTACGCCGATCGATCGGATCTGCGAGCTGATCACTAAAGTTCCGCTCAGTGAGGACGTCTGGGCTGCCTACGACCCTACCAAGGAGCGCATCCGCACCCAGGACTACCACTGGGATACCACTTTCGCGCGCATGCAACGATGACCGCAGACCCTACAAGTCATGATCCTCGTCAGACGCCTTGGACGCTCAGCCTGACTTCTCGGACGGGCTCTGATAGGCTCGCCACCAGCAGAACGCACTGCAAGTCCATCAAAACAAGCAGACGCCAAATCAGCAAATGGTTGTGCATTGTTTGTTTTGCTTTAATATTAATAAGTGTTAAGGCAAATAATCAGTACATAGTGCCGAACTGAGCGCCTGATGAAGGGCCGCGTCACTGAACGGCTTGAACAGACATTCAACAGCACCTTGCTCAAGCAGGTGCGGCCGGATGGCATCATCTTTATGCGCCGTGACATAGATGATAGGGATCCGCTTTCCTTGGCGCGCCAACTCACGCTGCAGATCAGGCCCTGTCATGCCGGGCATAGCGATGTCAAGAATGAGACACTTGGTCTTGCTAACGCAGTCGGACACAAGAAACTCTTCCGCCGAGGAGAACGACCGCACGTTGAAGCCGTACTCCTGAAGCAAATCAGGTAGCGACTCTCGTACAGACTCGTCGTCATCGACGACCGACACAAGTAAATAGTTGACCTTCATGCTGACCCCACTTCACCGTGGGCACTATTGGTAACATTTGTGCGCGCGGTGTCGACATCCTTCACAAGTGCCTCGTCTCTAGAGTACTTAGGAATAGACAAAGAGAAGCTAGCTCCCGGGCCGTCGTTGGGCGCCGCCCATAAACGACCACCATGGTTCTCGATGATAAAGCGGCTGACAGACAACCCTATTCCCATACCGTTACTCTTAGTTGTGTAGAACGCTTCGAAGAGCTGCTCGGTGCCCTGGGAGCTGAAACCGACGCCGGCGTCCTGTACCGTTATTTGCACATGATCGTCTTCATCTGTTTCGGTTCGGATCACCAACTGCCTCGGGCGATCATCGACGCCACTCATCGCATCCGCAGCATTACGCAACAAATTCATGATCACCTGTTGAAGCTGGACACGGTCACCGCCAACGAGCGGAAGCTCATTGGCAAACTCCGTGCGCAAAACTACTCGACTTCTCTGGAGGTCGACCCACGACAGTGCAATCACTTCTCGTGCAGCCTCGTTCAGATCCACCGGTTCGAACGTGATGGCCTTCTTGCTGAAAAGCGCGCGCAAGCGCGTAATTACGTCGGCAGCACGGTTGCCGTCGCGAATCGTGCGGCGCGCGGTTTCTCGCGCACCGTGAACGTTGGGAGGATCAGCAGCTAGCATCCGTAGGCAGGTGCTAGCATTGGTGATGATGCCTGCTAGCGGCTGGTTGACTTCGTGTGCAATCGACGCAGTCATTGCTCCAAGGCTGGTGACTCTAGACACTCGTGCAAGTTCCGATCGTAACCTACCTAACGCCTCTTCTGAGAGCCGGTGCTCCGTGATGTCCTGAACTGAACCAAGACATTCCTGCCGACCATCCCGATACCGGGCTCCACGCATAGCGGTCCGCAGGTACTTTACCCTGCCGTGCGGCATTTGCAGGCGGATCTCGTAGTCATGATCATCGGTGCCAGCGCGCGCCCGCTGGATCTTCTCGGCCAACAACGGAAGGTCTTCCGGATGGACTCGCGCACCAATTTGCTCAAGCGTTATGGGCAAGTCTTTCTCGAATTCAAAGATGCGATAGAGCTCGTCAGAAAACGTGATCTCGTCGGGGTCCGAACGCCACGAAAAGCTCCCAGTTCGGCTGAGGCGTTGACCTTCGGCCAAGAACGCCTCACTGCGCCGCAGTTCCTCCTCAGCCCGTTTCCGGTCGTTGATATCCGTATTTGTTCCATACCAGTTGAGGATATTGCCAGATTCATCGCATAGTGGGTTAGTACGGAACAGAAACCATCGGTATACCCCGTCAAACCGGCGCAGCCGTGCCTCGGTCTCTCCCGGCTTTCCTAAAGCCAATATGACCTGCCAGGTACCAACCAGTCCGTTTAGGTCGTCCGGATGAAGCGCGACCGTCCAACCCCAATCTTGTGCCAGTTCCGCAGAGAAGCCTACGTAATCTAGAAAGTGTTGGTTGAAGAACTCGGCGGAGCCGTCCGGACGAGCTGACCACGCCAGTATTGGAATAGTGTCGATGATAAGCTTAAGCTTACGTCCACTCGCAGCAAGAGCCTCCTCGGCACGTCTGCGCTCATCAATGTCGATAAGCAGGTTGTACCAGCGGACGATATCTCCCCTGGGGTCCTGAAGTGGAAGCCCGCGAAACTGAAACCAGCGATAGACGCCATCAGAACGTCGAGCGCGTGCCTCAAACACAAAAGGGTCACCTGATACGACCGATTGACTGAAGAGCTGAACGACACGAGGAAGATCCTCAGAATGTATCGTGTCGCTGGTCTCCCAGTCCTTCAGCTCCTCAAGCGTCCTGCCGAAGTAATCTAGGATCTGGCGGTTGACGAACTCGACCTTACCGCGTGGCGTAAGGGTCGCGATCAGGCCCGGAATGCTGTCCGCGATCAGCCGTAAATATTGCTCACTTTCGCGCACGACTTCTTCTGTCCGCTGCCGCTCCTCGACCTCCTGCGCTGATGTTTCATTGGCTGCCGCGAGTTCGCTCATACGCTGCACAATGCGCTCATCGAGCTCCCTAGCGAGGCTCTTCTGTTCGCTCAACAGACGTGCCTCCTGTAGCGCGATGGTTATCTGGTTTGTGGCGACGTTCAGGAGCAGCCTATCAGTCTGCGTCGGGAATAGTGAGCTATGAGACCCTGCAATGATGACCCCAATTTCTCCCTGCAGGCCCAACCGCGCCGGCGCAGCAAAAAGTTCGGCGGCTCCGATCCGCATCCGTGTGTGCGTTGGCCAATTCGATGCGGCATCTCCCAGCAACTGGTCGAGTGCCTGGCCAATCTCCTGTGGCTGCATCGTCTGATCGATGGATTGAGCGACCCGGGCCAACTCAAGCGGTTGTCCTCCATTCGGATCAATCAGGCGCACATACACGAAATCGATGTGAAGCACTGCAGGTAGAACATCGAGCAAGGTGCGTGCGATCCTGAGCAAATCACAGCCGGGCCCCGTGGCTGAAAAAGTAAGCAGGGTGATCAGGTCATTCATACAGCGTCGTATGCGCCTAGTCTCCTCAGCAGGCTGTTCGGTTTCCGTCTCCATCTCAAGTTACAGTCGGGGAAGAACCCGCCTGCTTGGCACGCCGCTCACGCAGTGCATGAAGGAACCGGGCAGGTGGTACGCGGAACGGATTCTCGTGAAAGATGCCGCCAATGACGATCATCGAATGCGTCTCCGTCAAATAAGCCATAGTGTTCGCGCCGGACTTTGTGAGGCCATACGCTCAGATGACTGCATCATCGTGCTGACACCACACATCTTTAACGCGTGTTTCGAATTCGGTGAGATCCTCGGAATATGCTCGATCTTCAGACGCTCATTCCAAGTGGCAGATGATCCGCCAACGGGGAAACCCGTCTTCATTGCTGCTCGCAGGTTGTTCGAACACGTCCAGCAGCCGGTCCTGATCGAGAAGCCCATCTCGAAGATATGCTTTAGTGGTCGTCCGCAGCTCGAGTTGCCCGCTGTGTTGTGCGCTCGCCGCGTCAATCCCCGCCGTAGTAAGGCGTCTCAGGTGGACATTGTGCTGAACGGAACAAAGGATGTGAACCGCCTTGTCGTCACATTCGGGTTCCTCCTTAATGAAGGGAAGCAGTATGCGATGCGCTTCGTCATCGCTGTTGAAGAACGCGTAGACATGGCCTGCCTCGCAGAGTTTGGAGCCAGCTACGCGAATGGGTACAGTGGTCCGCTTCATGACTATGCTCCTTCGTTGCAGATCTCCTAGATTGGAAGTCTCTCCATATTTTGTTAGATCATCAATTAGTTGATTCCCTTGTCGTGGCCAAACTGATGGCAGACGGCATCAACAAAGCCCCCTTCTCGTTTTCCACAGCAATTTTCTTCGCGACCTCCACACGTACGAGTCTGCATCAAGCTGGTGCGAACATCCACTATGCCTTGGTGTCGGTCCCTACGAAAACGGGGAAGTCCGTCATCATGACCCATTTCCAAGTGTTACCGATACCATCGTACAATAGATTTGACGCCTCATTCGACTGATCTGTCTACCGCAGTCGACTGGATCGGCTCGACGTAGGATGACGTCATGCCAGCGATGTCGCTGTCACCGAAAAGAACAAGCTACTCGCTATGACAGCTATCGCTAGAGCTACCGGCTGCTGCTGGAGATCAGGGAGTGATTGCCCGATTGATGACGACGCACAGACAGAAGGACGACACAAGCATGGAAGTTGCGACGTTGGCAGAGCTTCTGCACGAGACTGCCGTGCATGATGATCCTTACGAAAATAACTTGCCAGCGCCATCAGCGTGGCCGGTATGCTCCCTACATCCACGCTCGCAGCACCAAAAGTACTCCTGTGAATACGAGTACTGCCGCATCATCATGCATGGAGAAAAATCCGAAATGATGTAGCCCAGTGATTTGGGGTCCATTTTTGGGTTGTCACTGAAGGACTATGTTATGCGATCCGACATCGTTCCAGGGGGCGCATTCCCTAATTATGAGCTCTCGGACCACGCTGGTAGACGACGGAAGCTTTCTGAACTGCAAGGGCAACATCCGTTAATACTCGTGCTTAGCCGTGGTGGCTTCTGCCCGAAAGATCGTCGGCAGCATGAAGTATTAGTTCAGTTTCATCGTGAGCTCGAGGTCGGCTACTGTCGTCTTGTTACTATAAGCACTGATAATATCATTGAGACGAACGAGTTCCGCACCGGCGTGGGTGCTCATTGGACATTCTTATCGGACCCCCGACGGGTAATTCAGAAGGATCTTGATATCGCTGAATACACTGATTCTGCTCACGACCCAATGATTCCATACACACTTGTGCTTAAGCCTGACCTGATTATTCATGCTATTTACATGGGGTACTGGTTCTTCGGCCGCCCGACGTTGGAAGATCTACGCCAGGACCTGCGTGCCGTTCTTAAGGAGTGTCGGCCCGACTGGGACATTAGCAGCGCCAAATTGAAGGTTGCGTGGCAAGAAGGTAGGAAGGAGTACTTTTACCCCTACGGAAAACACTACATACAAACTATAGGTGAACAGGACTAGAAGCTGAATGAAAACGTCGATCGTAGCTAAAACTTCATGGAATCATGCTGATCGGGAGCAAGAGAGTCATGTTCGCATTGTCATCTGTTACGCGGCGCAGTCTGCTTGCCACCGCAGCAGGCGCGAGCGCACTCAGTCTGCCATCAGGGCAACTTGCTACGGCGGGTGACGGCAACAAGATTCGGTCCCTCCACATCTCCATCCCGGACGAGCAGCTTATTGATCTCCGCAGCCGCATTGTTGCCACACGCTGGCCTGAAAAGGAAACTGTCCCAGATCAGTCGCAAGGCGTACCGCTCGCGACGATGCAGGAACTGGTACGTTACTGGGCAACAGGCTACGATTGGCGCAAGTGTGAGTCGAAGTTAAACACTTTGCCGAACTTCGTTACCGAGATCGATGGGCTAAGCATTCACTTCATCCATGTCCGATCGAAGCATGAAGATGCGTTGCCGCTCATCGTCACGCACGGATGGCCAGGTTCGATCATCGAACAGATGAAGATCATCGATCCACTGGCCAATCCTACGGCACATGGCGCGGACGCATCAGATGCGTTCCATCTGGTGATTCCGTCGATGCCAGGCTATGGGTTCTCAGGCAAGCCGACGAGCACTGGCTGGGGCCCTGAGCGCATCGGCCGAGCCTGGGCAGAACTGATGAAGCTGCTAGGCTACACGCGCTATGTTGCCCAGGGCGGCGACTGGGGTGCGTTCGTCGTCGACCAGATGGGCCTGCAGGCACCTACCGGATTGCTCGCTGTCCACACCAACATGCCTGCGACTGTTCCAGCTGACGTTGACAAGGCTCTCCAGGTCGGCGGTCCGCCGCCCTCCGATCTCTCCCTTGAAGAACAACGCGCCTATGAGCAACTCGACAAGACTTTCAAGCAAGTTGATTACGCGCGGTTGATGGGATCCCGCCCGCAAACTTTATACGGCATTGCGGATTCTCCTGTTGGCTTGGCCGCCTGGCTTCTTGACCACAACGATGCTGACGGCCAGCCGGCGGCGGCGGTTGCCTCGGCTCTGACCCGAACCACGAGCACCACGGGCGAGCTGACGCGTGATGAGATCCTCGACAACATCACGCTGTATTGGCTGACGAACACAGGAGTTTCTGCGTCTCGTCTCTACTGGGAGTACAAAGGTGGCTTCTTCAATGCAAAGGGCGTTTCCATCCCTGTGGCAGTGAGCGTTTTTCCTGGCGAACAGTACCAAGCTCCGCTGAGTTGGACGGAGCGGGCATATCCACAACTCATCTACTATAACCAAGTTGAGAAAGGCGGGCACTTTGCGGCTTGGGAGCAACCGCAACTCTTTGCGCAGGAGATCCGTGCAGGCTTCAGACCAATTCGCAGATCGATCTAAATGGTCCGGTGCGCACCGCATGCACCGCCTCTTGATGCTTGGCTCGACTCGGATCAACCAGCATTCCTAGGTACCTTCCAGTGGCAAATTGAACGGCCTATTTCTGGAGGCGCTCAACAATGTTGTAGCCGTGAAGCGAGTTCACGAAGGAGCTCGAAAAAGCACGGTTCTGACTAATGTCAGCGGCACGGCGAACAACTGACATGCGCATTGGGTGGCTTTGCATACCATCCCATCAGACCTTCAGTCTGACGCGTTCATACCGGTCTCGCGAGGCTGGAGTGGAACGGAACAGCCAAAGGTAGCTCGTGAGCGGAGGTAGCTGGACACCTCTAAAGGCCGGCGGCCGACCTTGCCCTTGATGCACCATGCGCGGGTAAGGCGCCAACCGAGGTTTCTAGACGTGTCCAGCTAGGCCTAGCGGTGAGCGAGTTTGAGGCCATGCAGGCGACGGCCACCACTGCCTAGCAGCATCAGATTTTATGACGTTAACCGAGAGGCAAGCATGATGAGCAGGATTGTGAAGGCTGCCGCCGTACAGATCGGCCCTGTGCTGTACAGCCGGCAGGGCACCGTCGAGAAGGTCGTCAAGAAGATCCATGATTTGGGCAAACAAGGCGTCCAGTTCGCGACCTTCCCCGAGACGCTTGTTCCCTACTATCCCTACTTCTCCTACGTGCAGCCTCCGTTCGCGATGGCGAAGGAGCATCTGCGCCTGCTCAACGAGTCTGTTGCCGTTCCATCAGCTGAAACCCAGGCGGTTGCCGACGCCGCGAAGGCGGCGGACATGGTCGTCTCGATCGGCGTTAACGAGCGCGACGGCAGCTCGATCTACAACACCCAGCTTCTCTTTGATGCGGACGGCACGCTGATCCAGCGCCGCCGCAAGATCACGCCGACCTATCACGAGCGGATGATCTGGGGCCAAGGCGACGGCTCGGGCCTGCGCGCCGTTGACAGCGCCGTCGGACGAATCGGGCAGCTCGCCTGCTGGGAGCACTATCTGCCGCTGGCGCGCTACGCGCTGATCGCCGATGGCGAGCAGATCCACTCGGCGATGTATCCGGGATCATTTGCTGGCCCGCTGTTTGCGGAGCAGATGGAGATCAACATCCGCCAGCACGCCCTTGAATCTGCCTGCTTCGTCGTCAATGCGACAGCGTGGCTCGACGCCAATCAGCAAGCGCAGATTATGAGGGACACAGGCTGCGCGATCGGGCCGATTTCTGGCGGCTGCTTCACCGCCATCGTGGGCCCGGACAGCCAGATCATCGGCGAGCCTCTGAGAGCAGGCGAGGGCGAAGTGATCGCCGATCTCGACTTCTCCCAGATCGATGCGCGCAAGCGGCTCATGGACGCGCGTGGCCATTACAGCCGCCCGGAGCTGCTTAGCTTGCTGATCGACCGGACGCCCGCCTCGCCTGTCCACGAGCGTGGTGGGCACCTGAAGGCTGAGGTCGTGCCTGCGGCTACCGGTGAGGAGAGTACTGTAGAGCTCCTGTGACGCCGTCGTTGATCCAGCGAGCACCAGTCGCGCCAGAGAGAGACATTGGTTTCGCCGCCCAGCCTTTGAGTGCTTGTCCAAGCCATCCAAACCAACCATGGGGTCAACGCCATGACCACAAGACATGCACATGACAGCCCGATCCTCGTGACTGGAGCGGCTGGCGATATCGGTGCTGTCGGCCGCAATCTCACCGCCATGCTGCTCGCCAAGGGGCACAAGGTGCGCGCCCTGGTCCGGCGGGAGGACGAACGCGCCGAAGGCCTGCGACGGCTGGGGGCCGAGGTCGTGCAGGGCGACCTGACAGATCTTACCTCAATGCACCGCGCGATCGAGCGCTGCGCGCGCATCTATTTCGGCATGTCGGTCTCGTCAGCCTACCTAGAAGCCACCGTCAACACGGCCGCGGTGGCACGCCATCATGGCGTCGAGGCCTTCGTGAACATGTCACAGATGACCGTCACGCAGATGAGCATCACCGAGACCACCGACAGCCCGCAGCACAAGCTACACTGGCTTGCCGAACAGGCACTGGCGTGGTCGGGGCTGCCGGTCGTGACGGTGCGGCCGACAGTCTTCCTTGAGGGCTTCTTCCTACGTCTCGCCGCCGCTGGCGTCCGGGAAAGTGACGAGCTGGCATTGCCGCTGGGTGGCGGCAAGACCTCGCCTGTCTCGGCGGTCGATGTGGCGCACGCTCTGTCAGTGATCCTCGACGACCCAGTGCCGCATATCGGCCAAGTGTACAACCTGACCGGGTTAGAGTCGGCTGATCTGAACCACCATGCGCGCGTCTTCTCCGAGGCACTCGGCCGGACGATCTGCTATCGCAACGTGTCGCTCTCCGGATGGGCTGAAAAGCTTCGTGAGCTTGGCGTGCCAACACACCTCGTCAATCACCTCACGGTGATGGCCGATCTTCACGCGCAGGGGCGGTACGACCGCATGACGGATGACGTGTTCAAGCTCACCGGCAAGACGCCGACGCGCATGTACGACTTCGTGAAGCTCCACGCTGCCGACTTCACGCGGCGTGAAGCCACGACCTGAGGGCAGATCCCCAATCAGACCCGAAGCGGCATTCCGTTCGCTTCGTCGATCGTGGATATCGAAAGGAAATTCTTATGAAAACGAATCGGATCTTGGTGGCAGCGGTAGTGCTCGCCGCGAGCGCCCTGGCACCGCACGTCGCACTGGCGCAGCAGCCAGGCGTCAAGCGCACCGATCTCCAGCGGCACGATCTCGGCATTCCTGGACGCGAGGCCATCCAGGTCCATGTCGAGCTCGCCCCAGGGGTAGCTTTCCCCAAGCACTCTCATCCGGGCGAAGAGATCATCTACGTCCTCACAGGCTCGCTGGAGTACGAGGTAGAGGGCAGGTCGCCGGTTATACTCAAGGCCGGCGATGTCCTGTTCATCCCGGCGGGAACAGTCCACTCGGCAAAGAATGTCGGCAGCGATAATGGCGCGGAACTCGCCACGTACATCGTCGAGAAGGGAAAGCCGCTCGTCGTGATGGCTGAGTAAGCGGGGTCGCGTTGAAAGGGTATGCAACCGCCCGTCAACTTGCGGCCTGATTATACGACGAGTTTGCCGATTGGACGCAAAGTGGCGGTGAGCCCGGGCTGGCTTACGAAAGACGAGATGCTCGGTGTTTCACTCGACTGGTTCACCAGCACCTCGATCTTCCATAAGAGACCAGCGCGAAAGCCTGAGGCTCATGGTTTGACGACAGGACGTGGCGGATCGGCGGGTGCCTGCAGCGGGTGACACCAGCTCGATCCACTGTCGGTCGGGGTAAGATCGGCCTGTCTAGGATATCTAGATGCCGGTCAGCCGGTTATCTGATCCGCTCTTGACAGGTTTATGGCCATGCAGAGCAGCCAAAGCTGGCAGCGGTTGCGCTCCAGGCCACGGTAGCACACGCGGCGATAAAAGTAGCGCCGCTTCATGGTGCCGAAGAGGCTCTCGATCTGACCGCGCAAGAGCGTGATCGCAACGTTCATCCATTTCTGCCAGTTCAGCTGGCGCCTGCCTACATGCCGCCGGTGCATGATCCGGTCGGTGATGCCAATCTCGGCCAGGGTGTCTCGCCGCGTTATCGCGAATGTTTGGCCGCGGTTGCCGACACCTCAATCTCTGGCGTTCGGCTCGTTCGGGAGCCCGATGCCCTGATGCCTGACGTGGTTCGCCAGGGCTGATCGTCAGCGACAACGGCGCCCAAGGTGACTTCTCAGGCAGCGCTTGGTGACACAAGCTCCCCCAGCATGGTCGGGATCAGCTCCGACACGGTCGGATGGATGTGCACGGCCCGCTGCAGAGCGAGGTAGGGTGCCTTGGCGACCATCATGTCCAGCACGCCGTGGATCGCCTCATCGCCACCCACGCCGAGGATGGCTGCGCCCAGGATCGCCTGGCTCTGCTCATCGACCACGATCTTCATGAAACCCTGCGTCTCGCCCTTCTGGACCGCGCGGCCGACCCTCGTCATCGGCCGCATTCCGACACGTATCGCTTTTCCTGACTGCCGTGCCTGCTCTTCGGTCAGGCCCACGCGACCAAGCGGCGGATCGATGTAAAGTGCATAGGCGTCGATGCGGTCGCTCACCCGGCGCTGCTCGTGGTCGAGCAGGTTGGCCGCCACGATCTCGAAGTCGTTATAGGCTGTGTGGGTAAACGCCCCGCGGCCGTTGCAATCGCCCAGCGCCCATATCCCCGGCACGTTGGTGCGCAGCTGATCATCGACCTGGATATAGCCGCGCTCATTCACAGCCACGCCTGCTTGATCCAGGGCTAGGTCATGAGTGTTCGGCTGCCGGCCGACGGCCAGCAGAACGTGGGATCCCGTGATCTCGGGCTCACCTGAGCGGCAATCGACGCTCACGGCAATCTCGTCGCCTCGTGGCTCGAAGCGAATGCACTCGGCGTCCAGGCGGATCGTAATCCCCTCGTTCTCGAGGATCTGCCTGACCGCGGCCGACACATCCGCGTCCTCGCGCTGGACCAACCGTGGCCCCTTCTCCACGATCGTCACTTGGCTGCCGAAGCGACGATACATCTGTGCGAACTCAAGGCCGATATAGCTGCCGCCCACGATGACCAGGTGCCGTGGCACGCTGTCGAGCTCAAGGATTTTGGTGTTGGTCAGGTAAGGAACACGATCGATGCCGGGCAGATCAGGGACCAACGCTCGGCCGCCCACATTGATGAAGATGCGCTTGCTGGACAACCTCTTGGTGCCGACCTGCATCTCGGTCGGAGAGTGAAAGCGTGCATGGCCTTGATAGATCGTGCAGCCGTCCATGTTCTGTAGCCATGCCTTCACCCCTTCCCGGGATCTGGCCGAGATCGCATCCTTGCGTGCCTTGACGGCCGCCATATCGACCGCGACCGGACCGCTGATCGTCACCCCATACTCAGCAGCCCGGCGGGCCAGATGAGCAGCATGGGCACTGGCGACCAATGCCTTGGTCGGAATGCAGCCTGTGTTGACACAGGTTCCACCAAACAGCTTCCGCTCGATCAGCGCGACCTTCATGCCAGCCGCAGTGAGGCGCCCGGCTAGAGAGGGACCAGCTTGGCCTGCCCCGATCACGATCGCATCGTAGACTTGGGTCATGTGACTACCCCCTGATCAATGGAGCATCTTACATCGCGACCGAATCCTTCAGGAAAGCCGCAGGGGCCCGTCGCCTGGTGCGGCGCGTGGCGTGAGTGCCATCCTGAGGTTCTGGCATGGCTAATCCCGCTTCCGCAGCGAACCTTCCACCTCGCCGCGACCTCCTGCTCCTGGCTCAACGCGCCCGAGACCTTCTTCGCCAAGCACACCAAGCGCCGCCTGCCACGACGCAGCATTCCTCCACTGGCGACATTGCATGAAATGCTCAACGACTTCGTCGAGGTGTACAACCGCAAGCGTAAGCCGTTCGTCTGGATCGCCGAGCTGGACCCTATGGCGGAGAAGGCCCGATAGGGTAGCATGTGCTGACGTCGATAGAGCAGGCGACAGGTTGATCGCAACCTGCGGCCGCGAAAGCGAAGACGAACGCAACGCACAGGAGGACGATTATCGCTGCCGATGACGATGATGCCTGGGCTTGTACGGCCGCGTCCTAGTTGCGGCTCGCCTCTAGTGATCCGTGGTGACCTGTTGTGTCGTGGTCAGGGACGTCGAACGTCAACGTCACCACCTGTCCGGGGAAGACGTTGTGGTTAGCGTCAACCAACTGGATCTTCACCTTGTGTTGTCCAGGAGGCAGTCCAGCCAAGTCGACTGTATTATTGTCGCTTGCGTCCGCCCACCACCAGGGCAAGTCGTCGACGATGATGTGCAGATGGCCAACCCGTGGAGATACTTGGAGCGCGCCCTCCCCGAAAACCTGTACGATGCGCAAGTTCTCTACTCGGTACTGGGCCTGGAAGATGCCCTGGGCTAGTGGCTCGGGAAACGGGGGGTCCACAATCAGCTTGGGGGCGGGCTCGTTCTCGATAGCAACGTACGGTGAAGCGCCACGGATCTCCCTCGCGCTCTGGGCGAAGGCGCTCGTGGCGAGCATCGTGCCAGCCGCGGTTGTGGCTAGCATCTTGATGAGCGTGGCCATTGTATTTCTTCCTTGTGCATTATTGTAGAGACCCGGCTCCGTCAGCATCTTTGCTCGTCGCCTGTAGGTTGTCCCGGTGGCTGCAGGACAGACCGGAGGTCACCCCTGCCGAGGCAGGATTTATCATGTAGATCGACGCAGGATCCAATAATACTATAGTGTGATTGATCTGAATGGTGCCTCGGCTGCAAATTCGCGATCTTACACTAATGTTGCTATTCTCACTGCACAGAACCCAAGGAAACTTGCCATGAGTGTTGCTCAGGCGCGCAGTGATGCGGCAATCGACACTCCCAGACCGCGGATGGTCGACATGAAACTCGAGGTCGTCGTCATTCCCGTTGCGGACGTCGATCGAGCGAAGGCGTTCTACGGGCGCCTCGGATGGAGACTCGACGCCGACTTCGCCGCCAGTGACGATTGGCGCGTGATCCAGTTCACGCCACCTGGCTCCGGATGCTCGGTCATCTTCGGCAAGAACGTCATCGCGGCGGCACCCGGCTCCGCCCAGGGACTGTACCTGATCGTCTCGGACATCGAGGCGGCCCGGGCTGAACTGCTTGGTCGCGGCGTCGAGATCAGCGAGGTGTTCCACGACGCCGGCGACGCACACGCAGGCGCCGACGAGCCCTACCTGTTCGGGCGGCGCCGGGTCGGCGGCCCGGATCCCGAGCATCGCAGCTATCGATCCTACGCCTCGTTCAGCGATCCGGACGGCAACGGCTGGCTGCTCCAGGAGGTCACGGCGCGGTTGCCCGGACGTGTGGACGCCGACGACACGGTGTTCACCTCGTCCACCGAACTGGCTGCCGCGCTCAGGCGTGCAGCGAACGCGCACGGCGAGCACGAGAAGCGGACCGGCCAGCACGATGTAGCTTGGCCGGAATGGTATGCCGAGTACATCGTGCGGGAACAGGCGGGCAAGGAACTGCCGTCATGAGCATCGGCTACGACGTCATCGTCATCCGCGGCTCATGGGGAAACATTGCACTGGCGCGCTCGCAGAGCGTGGTCTGGCGCTGCACTCGTCGATTACAAACTGGTCGATGGGAAGGGCTCCTGCTGGGCGTGCACCCCGTCTAAGACGCTGCTGCGCTCGGAGACGCCGTACACGGTGTGAACAACGCGGCGGCGACAGCGTAGGTCGATATCCAGGCGGCCCATGCTAGGTGCGACCCCATGGCTTTGAGCTACTCTAACGCCGACCACAAAACCAACGATCGCAGCATAAAACCGACTTGCACCTGAGTGGTCCGTCCAAGTCATGGCATGAAGCCGTCGCGAGGACGGAGACCCGCACAAGACAAGCCACATAGTTCGCAACCCGATCCAATCTCACTGCGAATGTGGCCCGTGACCTGCAAATGGAGGACGATCATGTCTGAAATCTCGACACGCCTTCTTCTCGGCTTTGGCGCTGGAGCCCTCTCGCATGTCATCTTCCAAGGCGGGCTTGGCGCTGTTTATTATGCCGCCGGCATGATTCCTGCGCTTCCGTGGAGCCTGATGCCGGTGCCGCCCTTTGGCGTGCCGACGACACTCAACTATGCGTTCTGGGCCGGGCTGTGGGGAATTGCCTACGCGCTGCTCGAACCGCGGCTGACGGCCCGTGTCGGGCGAATTGGAGGTGGGCTGGTCTTCGGGGTCGCCGCGCTCCTCGTGCGCTGGTTCATCGTGCTGCCGGTGAAGGGTGCTGCCGTTGCCGAAGGCCTTCAGCCCCAGGCGGTGGTCATCTACGTTGGGTTCCATCTCATCTTCGGCATCGGCCTGGCCCTGCTCTTTGGAGCCGCTCTCGGCCTCACCCAGCGAGGGACCCAAGCATCGCCAAAGACGCTGCACGGCTGACTATTCCGCTCGCAGCGCACCGCTCAAACATGCCAGCTGGGTACGTCCTCGGCAGAGGCGAGAAAAGCTCGAACATGACACCTAACTCGTCATATCCTCCGGATCACACTGGCGGCGTTGAGCAGGCGCCAGTTCCTGCGCCGAGCACAAAGTCGCTGACACTCCGGTTGCTGGCAGTCGCCTTTGCTGTTGCTGCGGTCGTCGTCATCCTGAATCTCACGGGGGTGCTCGACTATCTCAGCTTCTCAACGCTCGCCCGCAACCGGGAGTGGCTGGTCGAGCGGGTGCAGGAACTCGGTTATGCGGCGCCGCTCGTCTTTGTCCTCGTCTACGCCGCGTGCACGACGCTTTCCCTGCCGACAGGCCTTCTGCTGTCGACGTTAGGAGGCTTCCTCTTCGGAACGCTATGGGGCGGCCTCTTCAACGTGATCGGAGCTACGCTTGGCGCCACGATCATCTTCCTGGCGGCCAGGACTGTTCTTGGCGATGTCCTTCGTGCCCGCGCCGGACCTTCCCTACAGAAGCTCGAGGCGGGCTTTCGCGAGAACGAACTCAGCTACATGCTGGTGCTTCGTCTGGTGCCGCTGTTTCCGTTCTGGCTTGTCAATCTTGCCCCAGCTTTCCTTGGGGTGCACACGTCCACCTTCATCATTGGCACCTTTGTCGGGATCATTCCGGGGGCGCTCGTCTATGCCAGTGTCGGGACAGGTCTTGGCGCGATCCTGGCGAGTGGCGGCACGCCCGACGGCTCCGTGCTTTTGGAGCCGCATGTCATTCTTCCCATCATTGGCCTTGTCGGCTTGGCACTGATCCCGGTTGTCATGAAGCGGATACGTCGCCGGACGGCAGCCCGCAACACGGGGCAATCCTCATGAGTGAGACCATCCTCAACGTCGATGTCTGTGTCATTGGCGCTGGATCGAGTGGACTCTCAGTGGCCGCTGGCGCGGCGCAGCTCGGCGCGTCAACCGTGCTGATCGAAAAGCACCGGATGGGGGGCGACTGTCTCAATACGGGCTGTGTACCTTCCAAGGCATTGCTCGCGGCAGCAAAGGCGGCTCGTCGCTGGCGTGGCGAGCGAGCACTGGGTGTGACTTACGCGCCGCCGAGCATCGATTTCCCGGCCGTCAACCGGCACGTCCATGAGGTGATCGCGGCCATCGCACCGAATGACTCGGTCGAGCGGTTCGAAGGCCTTGGCGTCAAGGTGATCAAGGGCACAGGCCACTTCATCAGACCGCGCGAGCTTGCGGTCGATGAAACGCGGATCCGCGCACGCCGCTTCGTCATTGCGACGGGATCGAGGGCGGCGGTGCCGCCCATCCCTGGGCTCGACCGTGTGCCATACCTGACCAACGAGACGGTGTTCGATAACGCCGAACTTCCGCGACATCTGATCATCATCGGCGGCGGTCCGATCGGGCTTGAGATGGCTCAGGCGCATCGAGCCCTTGGCTCTGAGGTGACCGTCCTGGAAGCCTTTCGTGTCCTGCCAAAGGACGACCCCGAGCTCGCCTCGATGTTGCGGCAGTATCTCGTCGACGAGGGAATAACGATCCGCGAGCAGGCCAAGATCGTGCGCATCGAACCTGAAGGGCACGACATCGCCGTCGTGCTCCAGACTGAGAATGGGGAGGAGGAGCGGATCGTCGGCTCACATCTCCTGGTCGCTGCCGGAAGGCAGCCAAACGTCGCTGATCTTGGTCTCGAACAAGCTGGCATCCGGTACGGCCCGAAGGGTATCGAAGTCGATGCGCGACTGCGTACCACTAATCGGTACGCCTTCGCTCTTGGCGACGTCGCCGGCGGGCCGCTGTTCACGCATGTCGCCAGCTATCACGCTGGCATCGTGATCCGTAACGCGCTGTTCCGCCTGCCTGCCAAGGTAGACTACCGATCGCTTCCCTGGGTGACCTATACCGATCCAGAGTTCGCTCATGTCGGCCTCACCGAGGAGCAGGCGCGGGCAGCCCACGGCGAGAACATTACAGTCCTGCGCTGGTCGTACCACGAGAACGACCGCACACAGGCGGAGCGCGAGACCTACGGTCTCATCAAGGCGGTGACGACGAAATCAGGCAAGATCCTCGGTGCCTCGATCCTAGGAGCACAGGCCGGTGAGCTGATCCAGGTCTGGGTGCTGGCAATTGGACAAGGACTCGGCGTCAAGGCACTTGCCGGAATGATCGCTCCGTATCCGACCCTTGGCGAAATCAGCAAGCGTGCCGCCGGCAGCTTCTTTACCCCAAAGCTATTCAGCGCACGCACCAAAAGGCTGGTGCGCTTCTTGTCTAGGTTAGGCTGATGCGAGTTCGCCCGCTCCTGGTGAGGCGGGACGGAAAACGACCGTGGCGCTCAAGGCAGCGGGTCAGTGAGCCCGGTCGAGGCGACCCTGCCATTGGCCTTTGGCATCGATCAGCGCCTGACGGAGCTGGACCGGGTCGTCGGCGCCACTCTCCTGCCTAAGATTGCGATTGCGCTGGTCGCGACCCGCGTGGTGGCGTCGGCCATGACTGGAGCCGTGATCAAGTTCGTAAGCTTGGCTCTGACAGGAGCGCGTGAATGCTCGATGCACGCTTAAGACCACTCATTGATCTGCCGCTCAACGCAGCCGGCCAATGGCTGGCCCGCTATAGGATCGGAGCTAATGTCGTCACACTGGGCGGGATCATCCTGGGTCTGGCGGCAGGCGTGGCTATCGCCAACGGCGAGTTTCTCACTGGGCTCGTTCTGATCCTTGGCAACCGTCTCTGCGATGGCGTGGATGGCGCGGTCGCGCGTGCCACCAGCCTCACGGATTTTGGAGGCTATCTCGATATTGTCGGAGACTTCACCTTCTACGTAGCTGTTCCAGTCGGCTTTGGGCTGGCTTCGTCCTCAAATCAGCTTCCCGCTCTCTTGCTAGTAGCAAGCTTCACCCTGACGGGTATCAGCTTTCTCGCATTCGCGACTCTTGCAGCAAAACGAGGGCTGGAAACCACGGCTCACGGTCGAAAGAGCTTCTTCTATAACACTGGAATCGCCGAAGGAACCGAGACCATCATCGCGTTTGTATCAATGACCCTGTTTCCGGCGCACTTCGGCACTATCGCGCTCATCTATGCGGTGATGTGCCTTCTGACCGTGATGCAACGCAGTCTCGCCGCCTGGAACCTTTTCGGTAGCCGCCGAGTAGAAGTCTAACTGACTGTCCGCAAAGTGGCTGGGACGGTTATGCGAGGCGTCGAAGCATGATGCGGCTCATGGCGGTGTGGATCATGGCGAGGCCCGTTTCAGGCAGGCGCTCATAATCGCGAGCAAGGCGACGAGAGCGAGACAGCCACGCGAAGGTGCGCTCCACCACCCAGCGGCGCGGATCCAGTGCTTGGGCAGCGGCACGAAACCTGGACGGTAGCTGCGCTTGACGATCCCGAGCCGCCATCGCCCGGTCCTGGCCACCGCGTCTGCCGTCGCCTGGCCCTGGTAAGCTCCATCAGTGAAGATCACGGTGACGAAGGGAGACAGCCGGCGCACGGTCCGCAAAAAGCGGCACGGCTCCATCCCGGTGTACCGGTCCACAATGATGAGACACCGATGTGCGCTCACGCGGCCATGTGCATCTGACCAAGCTGGCCGGCTCGAACCTGGGCGGGTGTCCGGTAGCCGTGCCGCTCGACGATCCAGCTCCGG
>JAESGR010000618.1_pt1 | contig 19640 bp, 17 predicted proteins | sample 9269771 | NCBI WGS metagenome assembly JAESGR01 (sample SAMN15739572, study PRJNA653492) | algae metagenome | isolation source: Chroococcus sp. CMT-3BRIN-NPC107 and co-occurring heterotrophs from well... | place: USA: Clark Mountains Wilderness, California | collected 2010-04-18 | reverse complement strand
CAGCAGTGGTACTTAGTTTAAGAACTTTGGTTTTAACTACGACTCGTTGGAGTCAATTCTGGAATAAACTCAACCAATATGGTTTTCCTATCTCTTTATAGCTATATCATATCGAGGTCGCGCCCTTTGCAACTATTAAATGCTTTCCAAAGCACCAAATTACCAGTAATTACTTTACCGATTCCGCTTAAAGGTTTATTTACCCCAGATGTTTTACGCAGCGATCACGCACCTTTTTGGTATCGAGGAATTGGGGCAGTTTTGGTTACAGATACGGCAAATTTGCGATCGCCTCACTATCAATACGGTTCGGATAACTAAAAACTGAGACTTGTCAGATGCTGAAAGGCTACTATTCTCGTGGTTTTGTCCAGAACATTGGCAATTACAAACCTTAACCGAACAGTATTGGCCTCACTATCACCAATCCAGCGACACGGTAGCAAATATCGATCGAGCTTTCTTTACAGGTGCGGCGCAAGTTGTGGTTAATGCGATTCATCGATTATTGGTGATAGGTAATGGGTAATGGGGAAGAAAGTTACAGCGCCAAACATAATTGGCGGAAATGGTCGCCTCTTTGCTCAAAGTTTTGGTATTGGTCGAAACTCGCACAAGCAGGAGATAGTAAAACTACAGAAGCGCTGTATTGTGGTGCTAATTGAACCGCTTTAGTTACTGCTTTATCCATTGTTTCTACAATTTGATAATGAGTGTAACCCGCTTGCTGCAAACGTTCGGCAAATTGCTCGGCGGCGTTCCCAATTAATAACACCACCGCCGCCTTAGTTTGAATTGCTTTTATCCAGCTACTATCATCACCCGCTTTAGCTTCGCCACCAGCAATTAAAATCGCTTTACCATTAATGGCAGATAATCCCACTTCCGCCGCATCGTAATTAGTGGCTTTGCTGTCGTTGATAAAGTCTATACCTTGCCAAGTACAAATGAGTTCTAAGCGATGAGGAACTCCAGGAAAATTAGTTATGGCTGATGAAATCGCACTATTATCAATCCCCGCAAATTTCGCTGCTGCTACAGCCATCAATAGGTTTTGCCAGTTATGTTTCCCCACCATCCGCAAAGCCGATACTTCAACAATTTGTTCGCCGCCAAATACTACCCAGCCAGCTTCTATATAAGCGCCAAACTTTGGATTTGCGATCGCATAATCCTTACCTCTAACACTCGTCCAACACGCTGAGGGATGCCAAAAACTAGCCCCTAAATTGCTTAAATACTCATCATCGCCATTCAAAATTTGTTGTTTGGACTGCTTGAGTAAACGAGCTTTAATATCAAAATAGTTTTCTAAAGTTTGGTGACGGCTGAGATGATCGGGTGTAAAAGTCGTCCAAACTCCGATTTTTGGCGCAATACTCGCCGATGACTCGATTTGATAGCTACTAAGTTCTGCTATTACCCAATCGGGAGGAGTACCATTATTTCTTGCTTCTAGCGCTAGTTCGCAAGCCGCGTAGCCAATATTTCCGCAAGCTGGAGCGTCAAAACCCGCCGCTTGAAATATAGCCGCGATTAGTGCTGTAGTGGTAGTTTTGCCATTTGTCCCCGTAATTCCCACCCAAGATGAGGAATTTAAAACCCGCCACGCTAGTTCCATCTCGCCAATGGTTTCAATTGACAATTCTCGCGCTGCAACTAAAATCGGGGCATCCCAAGGTACGCCAGGACTAACCACAATGATTTTTGGTAAGTCCCCGTCCTCTAGATTTAAGGAATAATTCAGCTTAACGGTTATACCTTCGGCGGCTAATTCTTCCTGCTGTTTTTGCAGAGTTTCATTAATAGCGCGATCGCTGATTACAACATTCCAACCATCACCCTTTAACAACCTTGCGGCTGCAACCCCTGACTTTCCAAGTCCAATTATATGAGCGGTTTTCATTTTTCTATCCTTTAACGATCGCTCCAAAATCTCCTAAAACACGGGCGTGATTTCTCAACAAACCTAACAAATTCAAGCGATTTTGTTTCACTTCTGGGTCATTATCCATCACAAGTACGCTATCTTCGCCATCAAAAAACTTACTGACTGTTGGCGCAATTTCACCAATGGCTTCAACTAATTGCTGATAATTGCGAGTACTTTTCGCTGCTTGAGTTTGGGGAACTAATTGCACTAAACCCTCATAAAAAGCTCTTTCTGACGACTTTTGAAATAATGCTGGATTTACTACACCTTCGGGGTTTAGTTGGGTTGTATCTAAATTACCTTGTACCGCTAAACGAGTAGAACGATTGACAGTTTCGTAGATTTTCTCTAAGGTGCGATTATTGCGGATAGTTTGTAAGAATATGGCGCGATCGCGTACATCCAATAAATCTGTCAATGCGCGTAAATTATATTCCGCGTCTTGTTCGCTACAAGCTGCATTGACCAAATCGTATTCAATACCGCGCTCATCAAGTAATTGGTTGCGGATTCTTTGGATAAAAAACTCTTGCAACTGTACCTTAGTTTCTTTGCTGGTGATTTGTTCTAGTAAAGCATCTAAGTTAATTGGTAAGTCTGCCATCCAAATGATATTAATTATTGCATTGGCTGCACGACGCAAAGCAAAAGGATCGGAGGAACCTGTTGGCAACATCCTAAGCCCGAAGATACTAATCAAAGTATCTAACCTATCTGCTATTCCCACAACTTGACCAGCTAAAGATTGTGGCATTATATCTCCGGCGTTTCTAGGTAAATAATGTTCTTCAATAGCAGTAGCGACAGCTTGAGATTCTCCACTTGCTAAAGCGTATTTTTGTCCCATCATTCCCTGCAACTCAGGAAATTCATAAACCATTTGCGTAACTAAATCGGCTTTACACAACAAAGCGGCGCGTTCAATTTCTCGACTTTCGGGTGCGTTTAATTGCTGGTTAATAAGCTGAGTAATCTTAACTATCCGCTCTACTTTATCTCTCACCGATCCTAAATCTTCTTGAAACGTCACCTTTTCCAGCTTTGGTAAATAGCTTTCTAAAGGCTTTGCTAAATCGGCATTATAGAAAAACTGACCATCAGCTAAGCGAGCGCGAATAACTCTTTCATTTCCCGCCGCGATAATGTCGCTTTTAAGCGGATCGCCATTAGAAACAGTAATGAAATAAGGTAATAAAGTATCAACAGATTGGGTATTATTGGCACGAGAGCGATCGCTCACTCCTGGCAAATTTCCGCTAACAGCCTTAAATACTGGGAAGTAGCGCTGATGAGTTACCATCACCGTTGTAATTACTTCCGGTGGTAAAAGTAAAAATTCTTCATCAAACTTTCCCACAACGGCGGAAGACCATTCGACTAAATTTGTAACTTCTGCTAATAATTCGAGATAATTAGCCAAGTTTCCGCCCAAATTTCGCGCCGCCGACTCCACTTGCTCTTGGATTTTAGTTGTACGTTCTTTTTCATCTACATCAACAAAAGCCGATCGCAAACTACTAACATAATCACTAGCATGGTCAAGAGTTACAGGCTGGGGATGTAAAACGCGATGACCGGAGGTAATGCGATCGCTTACTATAGTTTCCGAGCCATTAACTAATTGAACTAGCAATACTTTGTCATCAAGCAAAGCAACCAATCTTTCAATCCGGCGGGGAAACCTCAAGTCGCCATCTCCCCAACGCATAAACCTTTTACCTTCTAGCTGTAATATCCACCCTGTAGCAATTTCTCTCAATATTTCCGCCGTTTCTCGTCCGGGGATAGTTTGACGAATAAAGACAAAATCACCCTTATCTGTGGAACGAATTTCCAATTCATCTACTTCTACACCCTGCTTTTTCGCAAAACCTACGGCGGCTTGGGTTGGTTTACCATCCTTAAAAGCAGCCCCTGAGGGTGGCCCTTTTACTTCACTTTCTCTATCTGGCTGCTTAGTTGGCAAACCTGTAATTAATACCGCCAACCTTCTTGGAGTAGCGTAAACTTCCACTGATTGAGTCGTAAGACTATTTTGGGTTAAACTTTGGGGAATAAGTACGCGCCACTGCTGTAACGCATCCGCAACAAAGCTTGCAGGCAATTCTTCCGTACCAACTTCTAATAAAAAATCAGACATATTATAAAGTGTAATAACTAATTAAAATAGTTTACCCGTAATAGCAGACGTGCCGGAGGTTATTTAACTCCAGTCTTCATCTTCGCCCTTATTAGCCTTACCTTTATACAGTGGTTTATCCGCATGAATTTGACGAGTTTTAGCAAACAATTCGGTTTCCGTAATTTCCCAATTTTGCAATACTACGTCTAAATCCCTTTGAATATCTCTAGCGCCAGGAAAGCCATTGTATCGAATCCGCAGCCTGGCAAGCTCCGCTAGATTGTAATCGGTAGGCGATGATACTAATAGATTGTCAACGATAATGCGATCGCGCCGATGTAAAGGATGTTGCCTGTCTTGATTTTCTGTTTCTGACATAGAAAGAAATATATAGTTAGCAATTTTTGGTTCGTGGTTTGTACTAGGCTGATAATTGGTAGATTATGCTTGTTGCATACAGGGCGATCGTTGCAAAGTGTCAACACTAAACTAAAGTCAATAGCGTTGTGCTAGTGTCAATTTTTAGAGCAACCTGTTTGTTTGAGCAGCTAACCAAAGTTTAAACCTTTAGCAAGGGAATGGTTTTTTGCTTCTCTCGTAAAGATTTTTCGCTCTCTTGGAAAACTCTGTAGAGGGAAAACCTCAAGAGCAGATTTTTCGCCCTTTCAACTCTTGGTAGCAGTATGTCTGACCTTCCTTTCACTTTAGATCAGTTACGCATTCTCAAAGCGATCGCTGCGGAAGGAAGCTTTAAGCGTGCCGCAGATAGTTTATACGTTTCTCAACCCGCCGTCAGCCTCCAAGTTCAAAACTTAGAAAGGCAATTAGATGTACCTTTATTCGATCGCGGTGGACGACGCGCTCAATTAACCGAAGCTGGTTATCTTTTACTTAGTTATGGCGAAAAAATCTTGACTTTGTGTCAAGAAACTTGTCGCGCCATTGAAGACTTACAAAATCTCCAAGGCGGAACTTTAATTGTCGGCGCATCCCAAACCACCGGGACTTATCTATTACCGCAAATGATTGGCTTATTTCGGCAAAAGTATCCCGATGTAGCTGTTCAGTTACACGTCCACTCTACTCGCCGTACGGCTTGGAGTGTCGCCAATGGACAGGTGGATTTAGCAATTATTGGCGGCGAAGTTCCTAGCGAACTGCAAGAATCTCTAGAGATTGTTCCTTATGCGGAAGATGAATTAGCACTAATTTTACCCATATTTCATCCCTTTGCTAAACTCCACACAATTCAAAGAGACGATTTGTACAAGCTACAATTTATTGCTCTCGATTCCCAATCCACCATTCGTAAAGTTATCGATCAAGTATTGACTCGCTGTGAAATTGATACCCGCCGCTTGAAAGTAGAAATGGAACTTAATTCCATTGAAGCAATTAAAAACGCCGTACAGTCAGGGTTAGGGGCGGCTTTTGTCTCCTTAAGCGCGATCGCCAAAGAATTGCAAATGAATGTTCTGCACTGCGCGCCGATTGAGGGAGTTGTAGTTAAACGGACGCTATGGCTAATTTTTAACCCCAATCGTTACCGCTCAAAAGCGGCGGAAGCATTTAGTAAAGAAGTTTTACCCCAATTTGCTACCCCAGGATGGAATCAAGAGGTTTTGTCTGTTCAACCATTAATTACTCAAATTGAAGAAATAAGCGATCGCCCAATTCCCACTTCACCCCAAGCTTAGAGAATAAATATTTAGCTAAAAGTTAATCTGCATAAGTTATAAACAAAGAACTTGCTCATTGCTACCGCCAAACTAATAAATATTTATGGAAGTCTATTGCACTCGTTCAAGTTGTCCCCGTCCGCAAAATAATTTTGCCGATTTAGATGATGGAGCAACCTTAAAAACGACGCAGCAAAAGTTCTGTACTACTTGCGGAATGCCATTAATTTTAGTAGGGCGCTATTTACCAACAAAATTGCTGGGACGCGGGGGATTTGGCGCGGCATTTTTGGCACGCGATCGCTATACTCCAGGTTTTCGCAAGTGTGTAGTTAAGCAATTTAAGCCTGCTCTGGGTCTAACTCCAGAGCAATTAGAAATCGCCCAACAACTATTTGAACGCGAAGCAGAGGTTTTGGAACAAATCGGTAATCAAAATAACCAAATTCCAGATTTGTTCGCTTTTTTCGAGCTAACTGTTCCCAGTCTTCAACCTTCAAAACAAGAACAGTTTTTTTATTTAGTTCAAGAATTTATTGATGGCAAAAACCTAGAAGAAGAATTGCTTGAAAAAGGCAAGTTTTCCGAAGCTGAAGTTATGGAGGTACTTTTAGAAGTTCTTAAAGTTTTAAAGTTTGTCCACGAAAGCGGCTCAATTCATCGAGATATTAAGCCTTCAAATATTATGCGTCACAAAAACGGACGCTTGTACTTATTAGATTTTGGCGCAGTCAAGCAAGTAGCCAGCACTGCCACCAGTAGGGCCTCCACAGGCATTTATTCGATGGGTTTTGCACCTCCAGAACAAATGTCTGGCAAACAAGTTTATCCATCTACCGATTTGTATGCTTTAGCCGTTACTTGTGTAATGTTGCTCACGAGTAAAGAAGCAACCGAATTGTTTGATAGCTACAGCAATCAATGGAATTGGCAAAAAGAAGTAACCATTAGCCCTAATCTGATCGACGTACTCGATAAAATGCTACAGACTGCACCAAATCAGCGCTTTCAATCTGCCCAAGAAGCTCTTGATGCTCTGACTATTGCCCCTACTTTGCCCACCTCACTGCCTAGTGTTAGTACCCCTAGACCATCTGTAGCTAATATTCCGGTTCCCCCAACAGTTGCGCCTGCGCCCCCCGCTCCTAGTCCGGTGAGGCAACGCTCTACTCCACCATCTTTTTCTATTTGGGAATTACTAAGTCGTGGCGCTCTTACAGGGTTTGAAGGAGGTTTAATGGCGATCGCTCTAGCAAGTCTATTAGGTACAACTTTAATTACGACTGGAGGGTGGCTATTTTTATTAGTGGGATTAATTTTTCTTCAGTGGAAGCGCTGGATTGACCGCCGAGATTTATTAATTATTGGGGGTCTTACCTTAGCACTAATATTATTTTTGCCCGGATTGCACAAAATTGTTAGCAGCGTCCAAGGAATTGCAACTTGGCAAACGGTATTAATATTAGCGATAGTTGCAGCGTTGGGTGCGATCGCTTTTACAGCATTATTTCAATTGATTTACAAGTTGCTGGCTCGATTTATTCGCTAACAGTAGTTACGACTACCCATTTATGTCTGAAAGAAACGAAACTGCCATTTTGATCTTAGCTTTATTCACTACTCTAGGTTTGGTAGCTGGGGCGCTCTGGTGGTTTGGGCAAGGTGGGATTAAACTGACCGATTTAGATAAAAATCCAGTCGAACCTATCAACCTGCCTACTAGCGATACTTTCGCTCAAGTAACCGACATTCCTGCGGGTTTATTTAGTTATGGTGGTAGTACAACTTGGGCCCCCATTCGCGGCATAGTCGATCCAACCATTGAGATTGTCCATCCCCAGTTTCGACTGCGCTATACCGATCCTACCACTGGCTCTCCTGGTTCTGGAAGCGGTATCAAAATGCTATTAGATGGTCAGTTAGCTTTTGCTCAATCTTCTCGGTCAATTAACGATCAAGAGTTAAGCCGCGCCAAAGCTAGAAATTTGCAGCTTAAAGAGATACCTGTCGCCATTGATGGAATTGCGATCGCCGTTCATCCAAAGTTGAATATTTCTGGTCTAACTTTAGTCCAACTTCAAGAAATTTATACGGGCAAACTAACCAATTGGCAACAATTAGGAGGTATAGATTTACCAATTGTTCCCTACTCGCGCCAAATTAATGAGGGCGGTACAATTGAGTTTTTTGTCGAAAATATCTTAGCAGGGGCAGATTTTAGTAGCAATGTCCAGTTTATTACCACCACAACTCAAGCTTTAAGAGCCGTAGCTGCTAATCCCGGTGGCATTTATTATGCCTCAGCCCCCGAAGTTGTTAGCCAATGTACGGTAAAATCTTTACCCTTGGGTCGTAAACCCACAGAATTTGTCACCCCCTATCAAGAACCCTTTGTAGCTCTTTCACAATGTCCCAACCAGCGCAATCAACTTAATAGCGCCGCCTTTCAAAGTGGTGAGTATCCCATTACTCGCCGCTTATTCGTAATTGTTAAACAAGATGGATCGGTCGATCGGCAAGCCGGAGAAGCCTATGCTAGGTTACTTTTAACTGCCCAAGGTCAAGAATTGATTGCTAAAGCTGGATTCGTCAGCATTCGCTAAACTTTCTGATATTAGCATTGAATATAATTTTTCTCCTTTCTTAACTCCCAGGAATAAGTTTTTAAAATTACTACCCATTACCCAAAATAATTTATGTCTCAAAAAAATGAAACTCCCGTTTTGATCGTTGCCCTATTAATTACTGCGGGATTAATTGGTGGCGGATTCTGGTGGTTTACGCAGAAGTCTGGTATCAATTTAAGTCAGGTAATTAATAATAGTAGCCCCAGCCCCACTAACCACCAGCCATCTACCCCAGCACCATCCAACGACAATCAACCAGATTCTACTTTACCTACAAATAGCGATCGCAATTTTGCCTCCGTGCAAAATGTCCCTAGGGGTTTGTTTAACTATGGTGGTAGCACGTCTTGGGCCCCTATTCGTTTGAGTGTCGATTCAGCAATTCAAGCCGCGCGTCCGGAATTTCGTTTGCGGTACGTTACTCCCACAGGAGAAGCACCGGGTTCATCAACGGGGATCAGAATGCTGATTGAAGGCAAATTAGACTTTGCCCAATCCTCCCGCAGTCTTCGAGACGACGAACTAAGCCGCGCTGCTGCTAGAGGGTTTAAATTGCAACAAACTCCGATTGCCATTGATGGTTTAGCGGTGGCTGTCAACCCTAACTTAAATATTTCTGGATTGACTATAGATCAACTGCGCTCTATTTACACAGGTCAAGTAAACAATTGGCAGCAATTAGGCGGTGCTAATTTAGCAATTCAACCTTTCTCGCGCCCTATTAATGATGGTGGTACGGTGGAGCTTTTTGTTCAAGATGTTTTGGGGGGGCAAAAGTTTGCCGCTAATGTCCAATTTGTTGCTACGACTACTCAAGCGTTGCAGAGAATAGCCAGTAGCCCCGGCGGAATTTACTATGCCTCCGCCCCCGAAGTCGTCCCCCAATGTACGATTAAAGCCTTACCCCTGGGCCGCAAGGCTAACGAATTAGTTGCTCCCTACCGAGAACCTTTCGTGCCTTTGTCTCAATGCCCCAGCCAGCGCAATCAACTAAATACAGAGGCTTTTCAATCGGGAGCTTACCCAATTACGCGCAATTTATTTGCGATCGTCAAACAAAACGGTCAAAGAGAACAAATGGCAGGTGAAGCTTACGTAAATTTTATCCTTTCAAGTCAGGGGCAAGAATTAATTGGTCGAAGCGGATTTGTTCCAATTCGCTAACTTTAACGACGCACCAAATTTATCGAAGCGGCGGGCAGACAAATTAAGTTATCTCCTTGATTAATTAATAAACCTTTTTGACGCAGCTTACCCATTAAGCGAGTGACAGTAACGCGCGTAGAACCAATGGCGCTACCAATTTGAGCATGGGTAAGTGGAAAAGGTAGATAATAACCGCGTAAAGTTTCTGGGTCTTCTTCACTTACTGAAGCTTCGCCATATTCCTCAACTAATAATGTCAAGAAACCCAACAACCGATCGATCGTTCGTCTTTGACCTAAAGCACTAAGCCATAAAAGCTTGCGTTGGTGCTGGTAGCGAAAAGCATCTAACACTTCTCGCCGAAAATGAGGCCAGTTGTCTAGGTCGTGCCAATACATCCACACTACCGATGTTTGGTCTACGTGGGCGTAGCTTTGCAGTGTAAATGGAGATTGAGCAACAATTTCAAAGGGTTGACCCGCTCCTACAAAGCCTAAAAAAGCTTCTTCTGGGGTACGGTTGATCCGTCTTGACATCAACTGGCTTGCGGTCGTGCTAGGTTGGGCCGTGCCAACAAGTCGGACTGCACCGCGTTGGACTAAATACAGCAATCCAGGTCTAGCAGGAATTCGCTCATCTTTACTAAAACTACGGCATCGATAATGCTCGTTAGCCCAGTCGAGAATCCGTTGCCAAGTTAAAAAAGGTCGTGATGGCTCTGAAAAAGATGGGGATTGCATAATTTAAAGCAAATGGCAAAAAAGTGCGAGAAGTTATATAAATTGCAGTCATTGCCGATTTTCTGTAATGATAGGTCTATACAAATCAATCGGGCTACTTAAGCTGTCGAGCTAGATTATATTTACACATTTTTTTAGATACTCGTTGTTGTCTTTACTTATTGGTTAGTTAATTTTACTGATTGTAAAATTGTAGCCATTGTAATTCAATCTAGTTAAATAAAAATCAGCAATTAGGTATTAAAAAGTGTAATAGAAATATATGTCATAAGTTTATTGGCTGGCATCGGTAAAAAGTAAGGCGTTGATTATTTTCACAAACTTATTAATTATTTTTTTAGATTGAGTATAAAGTATTACTATAATTTGTTAGATTTTGCTCACCTGGCAATTAAGCAATTAGCTTTCAATAGATTACAAATGGCTGTAGAAAACTACTTTGGGCATAGTTTCCGGCAGCAAATTCCTTCTATTTCTTCATCCTACCAAGCTAAAGAGCGCTGTCAAATCGCGTATGGATCTAACGTAGCATTTATATTCAGTAAGTTTCTAAATACTTCTGCCTTAGAAGTAGCAAAATTATTTGCTACTTTTTACACTCAAACCGAATTACACCAAAAAGATTTTGCGATCGCCATAGTTCCGCCAGGAGTAGTGCAATTACAACTAACAGAACTTAAACTAGCATCTTGGCTGCAATGTTTACCATTATTACCTTTAATCTTAGCCAATGTGCCACTCCCACAACATATTAGTCCTTTGAAGAATAATTTGGTATTTGCAATTCAATACGCCTATGCTCGTTGCTATTCGTTAATTCAATTAGCTCAAAAAGAGAATTTGATTGTTTTAACAGAAATATCAGCTAATCAAATTAAGTCAATGTTTCCTAACTTAAGCACGCCGTCCCAAGAAGAGGGTATTTTAATTATTAATCATCCGCAGCTTTTGCCCTGGTTGAATTACAGGCAGCAATTGCAGTTTTGTCATCAAGCTGAATATGCTTTAATTATTCAACTTGTTAAGGTAGTAGACGAGCTTTGCTGTTCTCCACAATTAAATCTAAATGAATGGGCAAAAACCGCCTTAAATTTAAGTCGAGCTTTTGCAGATTTTCATAGTCACTGCCAAATTTTTGGTCAAACAAATGCCCAAACTCCTCAATTAGCTCAAGCTCGGTTAGGTTTAATATTAGCTACTTATGTTGTCTTAAAACTTTTGTTACAAGTTTTGGGAATTTTTGCCCCCCAAGAACTTTAATTATTAGCCTTTATTTCTAGGTTTTGTCTGTCTAAAGATAGAATTCCAAAAATATGCAGGTGACAAAGCGACCATATTTAGATATATTTAATCTTGTGTGAGGAGCGAACCAGCAAGAACACCGAGACGAAACACGGCAAGTCGTTGGTGTTCTTTCTGAAATCAATTGTTCCTGAGTAAGAATTTTTCAATGGCTACGGCGGCTCCATCTTGTTCAACACTAGGCGCTACCCACTTAGCAATAGCTTGGACATCGGCAGGCGCATTACCCATGGCTATGCCTAATCCTGCATACTCTAGCATTTCTACATCATTAAAGTTATCGCCAATAGTCATGACGTTAGCAGCATCTATTTTGAGTAATTCCTCTGCTAGGTAACGTACACCTGTACCTTTATTAGCAAGTGGATTTGTAGCTTCAAAAAATGTAGCCACAGATTTAGTTAGATATAGTTCGGCAGGGGTGTATTGTTGGCGCAAATTGCCTAGTAAGCGATCTATCACTTCTGTATCGTCACTTAAAGCCAAAACCTTTGTAGGCGCATCGCCAAGGACGCGGCGCAAATCTCCTACTGCTGTCGCTTCTATTCCCGATCTTTGAGCATAAATCTCTGTTTCTGGGGTAATTTCTCGGACGTACAAGCGATCGCTAATATAAAAGTGTACCGACAAAAGATTCCGCAATTGGGGTTGCTCGAAGTAATCCAAAAGTCCGTTAGCAGTGGCGGGAGAAACGCACCAATGGCGGTGGAGTTGTGTGGTATAGGGATCTTGAATCCAAGCACCCTGATAAGCTAATAAAGGCAGCGTAGAACCAATATCTTGATAAAAACGCAAAGCCGAACGGTACATTCTTCCCGTGGCGATCGCCACTTGTACGCCGCGATTTTGTGCCGCTTTGACGGCTTCTTTGACGCTAGGATTAATTGTATTTGATGATCCTGCGATCGTGCCATCAATATCTAGCACGAGCAATTTAATTTCTCTTGGCTCTATTTGTCTATGCTGATGAGCTACAGATATTTGCATAATTGCTTGCTAGTTTTTATTGCGGAAAAACTCGCTCTAGCTACTGTAGCTAGGGCGAGTTTTTGTTTAATTATTTGCTGTTTCTAGAATGTGAATGTAGTACGCAAGGTTCCTACATAGATTGTGTCGTTGGCATCGTTGTGTTCTGGGTTGAGAATTACCAATACACCAGGGGTAACAGCAATATTATCGTTGAGTTGTAGACGGTAAAGTGCTTCGATGTGGTAGGAAGTGTCTGGGTCTTCACCACCACCACCAGCAACACCAGCATTAGCTACAGTTAGATCGTTATCAGTAACCTTTGGTGGTTGACCGAAGATTAAACCAAGCTGGCTGCCTTCTCTACCAAAGTCCTGAATGGCTAGAGTAACTGCATAGTTGAAGGAAGTTGCGCTGTTGTCGCCAGCGCGGAACTGATCTTGTGCCTCTGTAAGACCAGCCCAGCCAGAAAGTGTAAACTTGTCACTAGCGCGGAAACTAGCTTGTACACCGTAGTGATTGGCAGTTGTAGGTACGTTACCGAAAGGTTGGTTAGCACGATTACTACCTGTACCATCAAATAAGCTTGTAGCGTCAGATCCAGGAACACCCCCCTGCGTCAGAGGATCCCCATTACCTTTATCGTAAGTCCGAGCGTAGGTCAAACCAATGTTGATTGCTTCGCTGGGTCGGAATGCAATTTGACCGAGAGCAGCAAAAGAACCGTCAAATAAGCCTGTACCGTCACTTGGATCTTCAGCATTATTTGCTATGTAACCTACCGATGCGCCAATTGGTCCATTGGGGTTGAATTGAAGTGTTATTCCCGCACCACTACCTACGCGATAAATGGGGTTAAAGCGACCAAAGCGGGAGATTGAACCGCGTCCGCTACTTTCAAAAGCTGGGTTGAAGGTATAGACGTTATCGTTAAATTCAGTATTAGCGAAGTCCACTTGCACTTGGATTCTTTCACCGATGGGGAAACGGTAGAAAAAGTCGTCTATTCGAAACTCGTTATTAGTATTCGTCTCAAACCCTAAGCGGGTCATGTCAGTACCAGTATCGAAGCTACTAATATTTGCAGCTTGCAAACGAGTCCTGAGTAAATCTCTACCAGTAAAACTGGTGTTGAAGTTCAGACGAGCGCGAGCGCTAAGGGTAGTATTGGTGCCTTCATCTAGGTTTCCGTCATCATCCTCATCATCTTCATCATCCTCCTCATCTTCATCGTTGTCATTATCTTGCCCATCAAAATCTTCTATAGCTCTGTCGTCACCAAAGGCATCAGAAACAGCCGCAACAACCTCTCCAGTTAATTTAGTTGTAGTGGAGAACTGGTTAGCTTCTAATTCCGCAGTCCGGGCTTCTACAGCGTCTACACGACCGCGCAAAGTGGCAAGTTCAGCAGAAAATTCTTCTTGCAAGCGCTGTAAAGTTGCGAGGTCTTCACGTCTTACTAGGTCTGCGGTGGCAGTGGCAATTAGTTCGTTAACGCGGTCTAAACAAGCATTTAAACCTGCGGCAAATTCATAACGAGTTAAAGCTCGGTTGCCGCGATAAGTACCGTCGGGATAACCAGCAATACAACCGTAACGTTCAACTAAAGACTGCAATGCTTGAAACGCCCAGTCGGTAGGTTGTACGTCCGATAGCTGAGAAACTGATGTTACTTGAGCTAGGTTGTCGTTAGCTGGAGTGTTTTGACTCACAACTACTGGCGCTGATTCGATAATTTGTTGAGTTGCAGCGCTAACGGGGGCAACTTCTGTTGTAGCTACGGGAGCGTTTAATGCTACTTGGCTTGTGGCTACACTGGGAGCTGGGGCTAAATCTGCGGCAGATACTTCCGCAGCTTGAGCGCGACTAGCTACAAGTAGGGTAGCTCCTAATAATACTGGGCTTAGTTTAAGCGCGTTCCAAAAAACTTTCGACATATATTTTTCTCTCTCACACCGTAAATAGATATAGTAAATTGCGTTCTGGCAGATTTGCTACTTCGTTCGATCCTCAACCACAATTATACAAATTTTTTGTCTAATTGTGTCAATACAAAGATATACATTTTCAAGGCTTCATCTAAAGTTTATTTTTTGGTTATTTACCAAAGGAATAATTAATTGTCTTTGATGTCGCAGCAGTATACCTTCCTCCTCAAATTGCTGTAACATCCTAGTTACAGACACTCTTGTTGTATTAATAACTTCAGCTATTTCCTGATGAGTTATTGTGATATCTATTAATTGTCCTCTATCAACTTCACGACCAAATTTTTGACATAGCCAGTTTAAAAATTGCCACAATCTTAGCGAGACAGGTTTGCGATGGACAATGCTTAAAAGCTCCTCAGTTTGCTGAATGTGGGAAAGCATAGCTTCTAAAGCTTCATCCCAAATTTTAATCGGCAGAAGACTTGTTTCTACACTTGTTAAACACTCTATTTGGTAGGGTATAACCCGCGATAGAGAATGACCGACAATATCTCCTTTCCCCCAATATCCTAGAGCGATTAGCGTACCTTGTTCGCTCCAAGTGTAAGTACGAACTGCTCCACGGTCGATTCTCCATAAAATATCTTGACGTGGTGGGATCATCTCGCGGCGACTAAATATTCGCTGCGCGAGCATAGAGGGCAAAGTGGGATTTAAAGCAGAAATTGTCATAGGTTAAAGCCGCAATTTATATATCTACCTTAATGATGAAAAAATTTTAAATGTCAACTTACAACAAGTAATGTATGGCTCTAGAAAATCAGGCGATCGCGCTTTTCATGGCTAACCCAATATTCTTTAATCGTTATTGGTTTTTCGGTGCTGCTCAGGAAAAGAAGATTATGTAAGTTAATGATTAGTGAAATTCTAAAGCAGAAAGTTTAAGAATAGGTAAGCTTTTATTAAAGGTTTGTACTTTAGCCTCGTTGCCCGGTAACTATATACGCCACTCTTTGTCCGATATTAGTAGCATGATCTGCCATTCGCTCTATATGGCGAATAACTAATACTAATAGTAAAATTGGCTCAATAACTCCTTTGATATCGCGTTCGTTGGCTAAGGTTTGGTAAAGTGTTTTGTAGGCAGTATCGACCACATCATCTAACCGCTTGACCGATCGCCCGGCTTGAACGTCTAAGTCTGCTAAGGCTACTAAACTTGTGGCTAACATTGCTTGGGCGTGATGAGACATGATTTCGATTTGCGGGAGGCAGCTATGGGGGGGATAAGGAAAAATTTTCAAGGCAATTTCACCTAAATCTTCGGCATAATCGCCAATTCGTTCTAAATCTCGAACTAACTGCATAAAAGCACTTAAAAGGCGCAAATCTTGAGCTACAGGGCTTTCTAATGCTAGTAGGGTAACGCATTCTAACTCAATTTGGCGATAAAACTGATCGATTTGTTTATCAAGCAAAGGAAGTTGTTCTGCAGCCGTTAAATTGCGAGCAAATAAAGCTTGGTGACTCAAACGAAAGGAGTTTTCGACTAAAGCTCCCATCCGTAGAATATCGCGTTCTAAACGCCGGATGCGGCGTTGAAAGTGGGATCGTTCAAAATTACTATCGGAAACGGCATTATTCACTGTCGGCTTTTGGTTACAACCAGCTACAGGACTCTTTGTTTAATATAGTTCTAGTTACTCAAGTTCGGGATAACTGCGGGTAATTCTACTTGCAGCCAAGCGCCGCCAGTATCGGGGTGATTTTTGGCTTTAATTGTACCGCCGTGAGCTAAAACAATTTGCTGGGCGATCGCTAAACCCAAACCGCTACCATGAACGAGCGCAAAAGATGTATCTATTTCTACAGAATGCCAGCTTCTGTCGGTTTCGCATCGATAAAGGCGATCGAAGACATAGGGCAAATCTGCAATCGGGAAGCCTCTACCGCTATCTATGATATTAATCTGCACTTGCTTAGGAGCCGCTTTAGTTGGTAGCAAATTAATAGTTATGTGAATAGTAGCTTCGGCGGGGCTGTATTTAATACTGTTGTGGAGTAAGTTTAAAAATACCTGCGTTAACCGCGATTTGTCTGCCTTAATCCAGACGGGATCGCTTTGAGAGTAAGAAAGTTGGAGATGGCGAGCTTGAGCAATTGGTTCGAGATTTTGCCAAACAGAATATATTAAGCTTTGGATTTCTACAGGTTGGAAATTTAATTTTTTGTGAGGTTCTAGCTCTAAATGACTAATTTCTAGCCAATTTTGGACTAAATTAATTAAGCGATCAACTTCTGGTAGCAAGCGATCGAGAAAACGCCGCAAAGGAAAATCTATTTGCAGTTGTAAAGTTTCTACTACCAAGCGAATAGAAGTTAGGGGTGTTTTTAATTCGTGAGCCAAATCGGAAATTAGGCGATCGCGCTTTTGGATGATTTCTACTATTGGTTGTTGATTTTCTAAAAATACCCCCACTTGCTCTTGAGGTAAAAGTAAGCTAGAAGCTCGTAAACTCAGCTTTTGTAAATTGCTCATAGCGGCGGCATCAGAGCAATCTGGGTGGTGCAGCCATTCTTGAACTTGTGGCGCTTGGCGATCGCGGGTTTGCTCAATTAGCCGATCTAATTCGTAGGATCTCACTAATTCTAAAAGCAGGCGCACTTGTCCAGGTTTCCATTTTTGTAAACCAAGCAACTGCTTGGCTTTTTGGTTGCACCACAGCAATTGATTTTCTTCATCCACTTGCAAATAGCCGACGGGCGCGGTTTCTAGCAAGGTTTCCCAAGTTTGTAGTTGGGAAAGTAATTGTTGTTGGCGCTGATTTTGCAGGGAAATTTCGCGCCGCAAACGAGGAATTAATGGCAGCGAAATTTCTGACACTTCCGTGCCGAAAGTTTCAAGTAAATGTCGCAATTTGCGCTTAAATCGAATTTGTTGCCAAAACCAAAATCCAATTGCGACTGCTAACCCAAGTAAAAATGAGACCACAAGCAATGTTTAAGCTCTTAGGTATCAGCTTAACGATTTTTGTAATGTTTGAGTTAGCGATGAAATTTTAGCCTGTAAAATTTCTTTAACCAAAGCGATAGCCAAATCCCCGTACTGTAACAACGTACTCTGGATGACTTGGATCTACTTCTAATTTTTCCCTAAGCCAACGAATATGCACATCTACAGTTTTGCTGTCGCCAACAAAATCTCCTCCCCACACTCTATCTAACAACTGTTCGCGCGACCATACTCGGCGCGGGTAATTCATAAATAATTCTAAAAGACGAAACTCTTTTGGCGACAGATTAGCTTCCTCTGCGCGTACCATCACCCGACATTCTTGAGGATAAAGAGCAATTTCTTTAAACTGCAATACAGGCAATTGAGGCAAACCGCCCAAACGCTGGCGGCGAAGCAAAGCGCGACACCGGGCAATTAATTCTCGCATACTAAAAGGCTTGGTAAGATAATCGTCAGCGCCGACTTCTAAACCCAAAACGCGATCGATTTCGCTACCTTTAGCACTAAGCATGAGTATGGGTACGGGGTTTCCTTGATGGCGCAGCAGTCGGCAAATATCCATTCCATTTACCTGCGGCAGCATTATATCTAAAATTACTAAGTCAAAGGGAAGCTCGCCAAAATTAGTTTCTGTGCTTTGCAACAAACCTAAAGCTGTACGTCCATCCGTCGCTATAGAAGTTGCATAACCTTCGCCTTCTAAGCCTAAAACGATCATCTCCCTGATTAGTTCTTCATCTTCTACTACTAAAACGCGGCTCATTTGTCCAATCTCTGCCCTAGGAGGACTTTTTGTTAGTTCGCGGGTAATCATAAATGAAAAACTATGTACTTGCCTTTGCACTTTTTTTATTATCCGCTTTGAGGGGACACATAACTCTTTTCTTCCCTTGCCAGGAAACAATGTCTTTACAGCTTGACAATTCCTCAACAGTATGTATAGATTTTATTAGTACATTTGTTCTTTACTGAAGATTGCCAACCACAGCTTAAATATTTCCGTAATTTTACTATCCCAGGCGACCTAATACCAAGGCTACGGTAGACGCAAACCAAGGTGTAGTAATGATTTTATTTGCCTTAACATTTTTCCAATTATGAAGGAGTACAACATGGTAAAAATTGCTGTAACAGATGGCAAAGAAAAATTAAAGCAAGTATTTCAACAAATAGTTGCAGATAAGAAAAAATCTGAGTTTAAAATAGCAACGAAACAAGAAATAGCAGAAAGCGAAAAAAACCAGCAAGTTTTAGAAGTTGCTTCTACTTATACCGTAGATAGTATTGTTAAAGGTCTGGCAGATTTGCAATTAGAGTTTGGTAGTATTGTTCGCCAGCTTTCAGAAAAATTAGCCAATGAAAACTCTAAGTTAGACGAACTTAAACTAGCAATAGAAGTCGAAGAGCAGCATTTACAAGAGTTGCAAGATATTAGAATCGCTGCAGATACAGTACACATTTTGAGTCAAGAACATCTTGAGCAATTAAGTGTCTTGCAACAAAATAGTAGCAGTCAAAAGCAAGCATTAGAAAAAGAAATAGCAGAGCAACGTAAAAAATGGCAGCAAGAGCAATCTGAGCAGGAAACTACTTTTGAAAAGCAAAATGAGTTATTGCTAAAAGAACGCCAAAAAGAAGCCGAAAACTATCAATATCGCTTAGAACTAACTAGAAAAATTAATGCTGATGCTTATGAAGCGAGAAAGCGCAACTTAGAAAGAGAAGTTGAAGAAGTAACGCAAACAAAACAAAAGCAATGGGTAGAAAGAGAAAAAATATTAACTGAACAGCAACCATTGTTTAAAGAGAATCAGAAAAAGATAGAAGCCTTTACTAACGAATTAGAGGAAGCTATCAAAAAAGCTAGAGAAGAAGCAATTAGAGACGTACATCAAGACGCTAAAGTTAAAGCTGATTTGTTTGAAAAAGAATGGCAAGCTACTAAACAAAGCTACGAATTGAAAAATCGGTAGTGCTAAACATGTAAGGATTTATTGTAGTGGTGGATAAAAAGCCAAATAGCACCAATATGATTCTCTAATTTCTTAGAGAATGAGAGCGTCTTTCTGACCAGCCGAGCAATACGTTGACGCATAGTACAGTTGAAGCGCGATTGGGTAGTTAGTCTTGCCTGTTTCCTTGCCCACCGCTTTATGCCTCTTGCTGGGCAAAGTCTGC
>JAESGR010000617.1_pt1 | contig 19700 bp, 18 predicted proteins | sample 9269771 | NCBI WGS metagenome assembly JAESGR01 (sample SAMN15739572, study PRJNA653492) | algae metagenome | isolation source: Chroococcus sp. CMT-3BRIN-NPC107 and co-occurring heterotrophs from well... | place: USA: Clark Mountains Wilderness, California | collected 2010-04-18 | reverse complement strand
GATCGGCCAGCGTAGCGGGCGCGCTCCACCGGACCCACGTCCGCCCCAACGTCCTCGTCCATCCTCCACCTCCTTGCAGTCCTCTACCTGCAATGCGGTGTCTCAAAGAACTGTAGGCCGGGAGAGATCCTGCGAGGCGGGCGGCTGCGCCGGGCTTCCTGAAGAGCAGCTTCGACATCTCTGCGGAGATGGTCCGCCTCTATCCGAAGCTCCAGGCGATCGACGGCGAGCGCCAGATCTCGCGCGGGGTGTCGATTATTGATCTGACAGGGCACACGCCTGGGCACATTGGGGTGCGGGTCGAGGACGGCGGGCAGAGCCTGCTCATGGTCTCCGACATGCTCTTCCCGGTCGTCCATCCGTCGCGCGCCGACGTCGGCTTCCTCTTCGAGCAGGACCGGGCCGCGGCGCAGGAAATGCGGGCCCGCTTCTTCCCGCGTGCGGCCGAGGAGGGGGCCCTTCTCGCCGCCACTCACATGCCGTTCCCGGGGCTGGGAAGGATCGTGTCCGACAGCAGACAGCTTCGCTGGCTAGCCGCAGAGTGGGCCTATCAAGGCTGAAGGTGAGGGTCGGAAATATCGATCTGGCGCCGACGGTTCGGGCGTCACTCGGGAGAAAACGCGTGATGAGCCACAGGTATGCGGAGATCGCCTTCGCCGATACGGTGAACCCCGTGCAGCGGCTGATCCTCAGCCGGCGTCGGCCCGTCACGTCGATGCAGCAGGTCATCCCGCAGCCATGGCCCGGGCGATCATGCAGATCACTTCGCGCTCACGGCTGTCCAAGGCTGCGACGTGCCGTGCCAGCTCCTGGAGCCGACGCTGCTCGATGGGGGAGACCGGACTGAGCTCCGGCTCGATTGGCTTAAAGAAGTAGCCGATCCCCAGATCCAGCGCCTGGGCGATACGGTACAGCCTGCCAGTGCTGATGCGATCCTCGCCGGTCTCGTACTTGTGGAGCTGCTGGTAGGCGGTCCCGACGGTCTTGGCCAACTGCTGCTGAGTCATTCCCAGCATGATCCGGCGGCGGCGCATCCGCTCGGCAACCAGCCTGTCGGTGGCTTCGATAGATTGGCAGAGCGCTGTAGGACTTGGTTGATCCTTGGCCGCTGGCATGTTTGCCTCCAGTGAACAGTTCAGCTGGCTTTCCTGAAGGCTGAGCTATCCTTCCCTGCCCAAGCAGCCTGGGCGCGATGTTGAACCGGTCGCAGCTCATCCCTGGTGAGCTGGAGCCTTATCTGGAGGTCCGCGACCATCCAGGGGGGCCTCCTCTGCCAAGTAGTCCTGTCGCCTGCAGTTCCTGGCGGGTTGCCGTCACCACCGCTTCGAGCTGCTCGATCGCTGTGGAGATGTCCTGTCCAGCGTGGATCATCGCCTCGATCGCGGCGGCCATCCTGCTGATCTGGCGCAGCCCGAAACTGCCGGACGTGCCTTTGAGCGAATGGGCCTCACGCCGGAGCTCTTCCGAACCAGCCGGCAGCGTCCGCAGCCGTGCACAGCTCCGCTCGGCATTGGCAATCCCGCGCTGCACCAGCTCTTGCCAGGCTGTGACCGGCAGCCTGCTGCGTACGATTTCGAGCTTCTCCCGATCGATCAGGGGCACCTCTTCGTCGACCACTGAGGCATCGGGCCAGCCTTGCTCGACCCGCGCTGCCGATGGCGGAACAGCCGGCAGTCCGTCTCCTGCTTCGCGGTAGTAGGCCAGCACCGCAAAAAGCTTGTCCCAGTCGACCGGCTTGGTCAGCACGCCGTCCATGCCGGCATCCAGGCAGTGCTGGTGCTCGTCGGCAATGATGCTGGCCGTCAGCGCAACAACCGGCACCTGCCCTGCCGGTGGCGGAAGCTGCCGGATCCGCCGGGTTGCGCTGATCCCGTCCAGCACCGGCATCTGCACATCCATCAGCACCAAGTCGAACTGTCCGTGCTGCACCAGCTCCACGGCTTCTTCGCCATTCGCCGCGCAGGTGACTTGGTGGCCATACTGGCCCAGCATCTGCACCAGTAGCTCCCGGTTGATCGCCACGTCGTCCACGACGAGCAGCCGGCAGGGCGGGATGCGGGCTGGATCGAGCACGACCTGTTCGCCAGCAGTACCAGGCTGCAGCTCGACCTCGAACCAGAACAGGCTGCCCTTGCGCGGCGTGCTCTTAACCCCGATCGTGCCACCCATGGCGACAACCAGCCGCTTGCTGATCGCCAGCCCCAGCCCGATCCCGCCATGGCGCCGGGTCACCGAGCGATCCGCCTGCATGAAGGCCTGGAACAAGCCAGCAAGCTGCTCGGCCGTCATGCCGATCCCGGTGTCCTCCACCTCAAAGCGCAGGCGTGCTACGCGTCCGCTGGCCGGCTGGTGCCGCACCCGTACCGTGACCGCACCTTCAGGGGTGAACTTCAGCCCGTTGCCGACCAGGTTGACCAGCACCTGCCGCAGCCGTGCCGGATCCCCCTGCAGCACGGCTGGCAGCTCGGCGTGCACATCAAAGTGCAGGTCGAGCCCATGTTCGACAGCCTGAGGTGCTGCAAAGCTGCGCACCTCCTCGAGCAGGGCCGGCAAGGAGAACGCCACCACCTGGAGCTGGAGCCGGCCGGCCTCGCTCCTGGAGAAGTCGAGCACGTCGTTGACGATGGTGAGCAGGTGACGGCCAGCTGAGCGGATCGTCTGGACATAGCTCTTCTCACCTGGCGGAAGATCGACCTGCGCCAGCAGATCGGCCATGCCGAGGATGGCGGTGATAGGGGTGCGTGTCTCATGTCCCATCGTGGCCAGGAACTCGGACTTGGTGCGTCCCGATGCTTCGGCCGCCTCCTTGGCAGAGCGCAGCTTGGTCATGATGGTTTCACGCTCCGCCAGCACCACCGCGACCGGCAGGGTCGAGAGCAGTGCCATGGTCAGGTAGAGCTGCAGGTGCGGCATCAGCTCGGCCGCCCCGGCGCCGGGGTTGGCGTCCACGAAGGCGCCTTGGCCGTTCACCGTGTAGCCGACCGTCGTCACAGCCAGCACGAGCGTCGCAGCCGACCCGCCGCGCAGCCCACAGCGGAAGGTGGCGAGCAGCAGGATTGGAAAGGCGAAGTATGGGTAGAACGCGTTTCCGTAGCCGAAGATCAGCACGGCAGCGGCCACCATGAGGCCAGTCAGGAACCCCACCTCCAGCACGCTCCGCGCCCATTGGCCCCTCCAGAAGCCAGGTTCGCTCCAGCTCAGCAGGAAGGGGCCGACGAGCAGCAGGCCCAGCACCTCGGAGGCATACCAGGTCATCCAGGCCTGGGCGAAGGGACCCTGCCCTAGGGTTGCAAGAAGCCCTCCTGCGGCCGTGGCCGAGAAGGCCGGCAGAACAAGCGCAAGCATGGCGAAGACCGCTGCCCCGCGTGCCACGGTGATGCATCTCTGTGTGCCGCCCAGCCGCCGGAGCAGGGTCGCAAACAGCAAGACCTCGCCGACATCCACCAGCGCGAAGCCCAAGGCTGGGATGATACCGATCCCGCCGACCAGCGAGCAGGCGAGGTCGGCGAGTACGCCACCTGCAGCCAAGAGCGGCCAGGCGGGTGGCTGGTGACGCAACAAGGCGGCCAGCAGGATGGCGCCTGCAGGCCAAAGCGCAGCAACGTTGTCGAACGTTTCCGTCAGCTTGATCGCAAGGAGTCCGCCGGCAAGATACGCTAGGGTCACTACCACAAGGAGAACAAGAGAAGGTTGTGTGGCGGAGGATTTGCCAGGAACATCATGCGCATCTGACGGCACAGTATTGTCTCTCCGCTTGGGGCGAATGCAGGAACAGAGCAGCAGAGGCGCCGTTGCCTGCTTCCATCCAAATTTCTGCTGTGCCGATTATCCAGATGTTCTTCTGAGATATCGATCCTGCAGCTGCCGCAGCTGCCAGTGCCTCTCGCCCCGTGACACCTGCACAAGAATCCAGCAGCCTGCGGCTGGACGCGCTGCAAATGACTGTTCAGATCCACCCTGCCTGGCGGAACCGGGTGAATAGCACCCCACAGATGACGGCGATGAGCCCAAGGACTACGAAGTAGCCGTATCGCCAAGCCAGCTCGGGCATATGCTCGAAGTTCATGCCGTAGACACCGGCTACCGCAGTCGGTGCCGCCAGGATCGCCGCCCAGCCCGCCAGCTTGCGCGTCACCGCGCTCTGCCGGGATGCTTCCATCAACAGGCTGGCCTCGAAGGCAAAGCTCAGCATCTCGCGCAAATTGTCGATCTGCTCCAGCACCCTGGTCACATGATCCAAGATGTCCCGGCAATAGGGGTGGAAGGCCGGGTCGATGCTCGGCAGATCCGAGTGCTCCAGCCGGTCGCATACCTCGACCATTGGCGCAACGACCAGGCGCATGCGCTGCAGCTCACGACGCAGCTCGTGGATCCTGGCGATCCGCTTCTCGTTGAGCGGAGCCAAGATGTTCTCCTCGAGCGCCTCGACCTCGCTCGTGAGCATCTCGATCACGGTGAGGTAGTTGTCGACGACAAAGTCGATCAGGACATAGAGCACATAGTTTTCGCCACCGGCCAGCCGCTTGGGTGCTGCCTCGGCACGTTGACGGGCCGGCCCATAGGAGGCCGACGCGCCATGATGAACGGTGATGATGTAGCCCCGGCCAACAAAGATTTCGGTTTCGCCCAAGACAATGTGGTCATCGATCAGGAAGGCCGTGCGCAGAACGACGAAGGTGGTCTCGCCATAGGCCTCCAGCTTGGGCCGTTGGTGCACCTTGAGCGCGTCCTCAATCGCCAGCTGATGCAGATCGAACTGTGCTTGGAGCTGGCGCAGATCCTCCGCGTCCGATGCTTCGATCCAGACGAAGTGGTTAGGACGCGCGGCCCATGCGCTGCTCTCAGCTATGTCGATATCGGCGATCTTCTTGCCGCCATGATACGCGGCTGCCGCAACCAGTTTTCCCATCGCACGTATCCCGGCGCAAGCCACCGCTATCGATCTTAGGGGATGATTAACATCTTGAGCCGGCACAAAGAGTGCCAGCTAAAGCGTGAGCAGATCTGGGTCAGGCAGCTGAAGGACAAATGGACGGTGGCCCGAACTTTTTTAGAAGGGACGACCTGTGCCAGGATGGCACCTATGGGAGAGCTGCACCTCTGCGCTGTAGAGCTTGGCGCCATCCTGCGTTGTCCCGTCGTCCACGGCGAGTTGCCTGCTCAAGTACCTGATGATGGCAGCTACTTCGCCGACGCCGCCCGCTCGATGAGCGCCGCGACCTCGTGCGGATGGGAGATCATCACGACGTGGGAGGCACCTTGGATCTCACTCACTTCGCGAGCACCCGCGCGCTTTGCCATGAAGGCATGCGCCTCGGCCGGGATGTTCTTGTCGAGCGAGCCATAAATGAACCAGGACGGCACCGTCCTCCAGGCCGTGGGGCCTGAGGGTTCAGTCAGCGCTGCCTCGGTGATCGGGCGCTGGGTCGCCGCCATCTGGACAGCGTCGTTGATCGGAACGTCGGCGGCGAATTGGGCGTGGAACTTGTCCTTCTGGATGTACAGGTCCTTGTTCCCATCCGGCTGGACGACCGGCGGTGCCAGGGTCGGGGCAAGCGTGCCGCCGGGAAAGCGGCCGGAGAGGTCGGCAGCGCTCTCGCCAGCCTCGGCTGCAAACGCTGCAACGAAGACGAGCGCCTTGACGTTGTCGTTACCGTTGGCGGCCATCCCGATCACCGAGCCGCCGTAGGAGTGGCCTACTAGAACGACCGGGCCATCAATTGACTTGACGACCGTGGATACATAGGCCGCGTCGCTCTTGACGCCTCGTAGCGGATTGGCAACGGCCACGATCGGATAGCCGTGCGCAACCAGATCAGTGATCACGCCGTTCCAGCTACTCGACTCGGCGAACGCGCCATGCACGAAGATGACCGTCGTCTCCTTCGGTGCTTCCTCGGTCTGCGCGGTGGCCGCGGTGGAAAGGCTAAGGGCGCTCATCAGCGCCAAGCCCATGACCCATGTACGCATGATCGTAGTCCCTCTCTTCGTGGAATGCCCCAATCGGGCGCTCAGAAGCAAAGTGGATACTGCCGGTTTGTCGGCACATCATTTACCCAGCCCTGCTGATCTATCGGCCTGTGTCGTGCAGTCAGCCGAACAGCTTGGCGGCAGTCTTGGCCACCAGTTCGCCCTGATGCCTGGCTCCCACCAGATCGATCTCGCTTGGTTGGCGCGAGCCGTCGCCGCCGGCGACGGTGGTGGCACCGTAAGGAGCACCACCGACGATCTCGTCCATGCTCATCTGGCCCTGGTGGCTGTAGGGCAGCCCGACGATGATCATGCCGAAATGCAGGAGGTTGGCGATGATCGAGAACAGGGTCGTCTCCTGGCCGCCATGCTGAGTGGCGGTGGAAGCAAAGGCAGCACCAACCTTGCCGTTCAAGGCGCCGCGCGCCCAAAGCCCTCCGGTCTGGTCGAGAAAGGTGGCCATCTGAGAGGACATCCGGCCATAGCGGGTGCCTGTTCCTACGATGATCGCGTCATAGTGCTCGAGTTCGGCCACGGTCGCGACAGGTGCAGACTGGTCCAGCTTGAAGTGTGACTTGTGAGCAATCTCCTCGGGCACCGTTTCCGGCACGCGTTTGATATCGACCTTGGCGCCGGCATTGCGCGCACCTTCCGCCACGGCCAGCGCCAGCTTTTCGATATGGCCATAGGATGAGTAGTACAGGACTAGAACCTTAGGCATCGAGAACTCCTTCAGCTAGGTGCCCGATCTATCCCGCCGGCGCACGTGAGCGGCAAAAAGGCTTGTTGAGACAGCAGGGTCGTCGTTGGCCATGAATCGCTACCTCCCGTTGTCCACCAGGGCTGCAGCACGGGGACCTCACCCGGTCCAGGCACGGGGATAGGTAGGTCGCCGTAACTGAGCACCTCGGGCGTGCCGTCGCACAGGATAGTTGCTTTCATCGTGATCCCGTCGTGGCGACAGGCAGTATGGCTTCCGGCTGCAGTCATGCCGTGCTTGACCGCCTGATCGACCTCGCGGTCCAGGCCACGCAAAGGCGCCAAACTGAGCTAAGGTGCTCCCGCAGTCACCGCCACGACGGCCACCGCACCCCGCAGGTCGATCCAGAGCCCCCGGGGCGTCCGGGCAATCCGAACCACGACCTCGTCGCACGAGGTGCAGCGCAGGATGGCGCCAAGCTCGACAGCGTAGAGGCGCAGCTCTGCCATCGGCGCAGTTCTACCGCAGCCAGCACAGGTCGTTCGCGCGACCGTCGCATCAAATGCGAAGGCCTCGCGCAGCAAACCACCCGCAGCATTGCCGTCGAGCGTGGAGCATACTCCCTCGCGCGCCATCTCATTCTCCTCCTGTTGCGCCAAAGCGCTCGGTTCTGATGGCCTCGGGCACATGCCCGAGCCCGATCAATGCTCTGGCCACCGCCTCTACCATCGATGTCGGGCCGCAGACGAACACCTTGGGCGCTGCGGCTGGCGGGAGGCCGACCTCGGCCAGCATCGGCGCGTCGATCCGCCGGGCGTGCCCCGGCCAGCCCGGCGGCGGCCGCTCGCGCGTCAGGGTGTGAGTGATCCTGGGCCCGCCGGGTGCCGATCCGAGCCGCTGCAACTCGTCGCGATAGATGATGTCCGTAAGGGAGCGCGAGGAGAGCAGGAGGTGGGCCGGCACGGCACGGCCCGCCTCGCCGCTCGCCGCACGGTGGCGCAGCATCGCCATCAGCGGCACGACCCCTGAGCCCCCTGCGACGAGCAGCAGCGGCCCGCCCGCAGCAACAGACCAGGCGAAGTAGCCGCCGATCGGCCCGCGCAGCTCGAACCGGTCACCCGGCTGGGCTTCACCGGCGAGCCACGGTGACACTTCCCCTCCCTCCAGCCGCTCCACCGTCAGTGCGAGCCGCGGCGCCTCGGGCGGAGAAGCGATCGAGTAGCTGCGCTGGGCCTGATAGCCATCGTCAGCGGTGAGCCGAACATCGACGTGCTGACCCGCGAGATGGCCAGGCCAACCCGGAACATCGAGGACAAGCGTGGTTGCCCGATCAGTCTCGGCAATCCTTTCGACGACCTGCACGGATCGCCAGGGGAGACGCCGCGTGCCGGCCTCAGGACGAGGCTGCAGAGCCGCCTCAGTCGCCGTCATATCGCTGCTCACGCCAGGGATCGCCGTACATGTGGTAGCCCAGCGACTCCCAGAAGCCCGGCTCGTCGTGCTCCATGAAGCGCAGCCTGCGGACCCACTTGGCCGACTTCCAGAAGTAGAGGTGCGGGACGAGCAGACGCGCCGGGCCGCCATGCTCGGGCGTCAAAGGTTCGCCATCGAAGTGGGTTGCCACCATGGCCTTGCCGTCGAGCAGGTCCTCGACGGGCAGGTTCGTCGAGTATCCGCCGTCGCAATGCACCATGAGGTAGGGCTCGGGCGGCTCGTCGAAGCCCGCTGCCGCGAGCAGGTCGTCGATCGTGACACCCTGCCACACGGTCCCGAGCTTGCTCCACTTGGTCACGCAGTGGATGTCGACCGTGACCTTGGTCTGCGGCAGCGCCTGGAACGCCGTCCAGCTCCACTTGCCCGCGAGCGACCCGCCGTCCTGCACGGCCAAGCTCCACTTGTCGAGCGAGGTCCGGGACGTTGGCCCGGCGCTCAGAACCGGAAATCCCTCGGTCACGTGCTGGCCGCGCGGGACCCGCCCCCCATCCGCCTTGGCCTGCGGGCGCCCGGTAAAGCCTCTACTCGTGGTCATGGACGGGTCCTTCAAAGAGTTCCTGACCGATCCGAGCGGCACGAGATGGTAGCGCCCTGACGAGCAAGTACTGGGAGGACGAAGGCCGGATCATCTGGATGTACCTCCTGGCAAGGCAGGGCTGTGTGACCGATGTGATGTCAGGACCCATCGCTCCGACTGTGTAAGGAAGCGCGCCAGACATCGGCAAAAGCTGTAGCTATCTCGGCTGGTCGTGCTCAGATCTGAGCTATGCCGCCGTCCACGAAGAATTCGATGCCGTTGACGAAGCTGCTTTCGTTGGAGGCGAGGAACAGCGCGGCGGCGGCGATCTCTTCCGGAGCGCCAAGGCGGCCAAGTGGCGTCGCCGCTTCCACGAACCTGATCATCTCCTGGTTCGCCTCTGCCGAGGCTGTCAGGCCATGCCATCCAGGTGTCGAGGTGGAGCCAGGTGCCAGCACGTTCACCCGGATGCCCCTGCCCTTCAGGTCGAGGATCCAGTTGCGAGCGAAGCTGCGAATGGCCGCCTTGCTTGCGCTATAGACGCTGAAGGCCGGCGTGCCGGTGCTGGCGGCAGTGGAACCCGTCAGGATGATCGACCCGCCCTCGCCCATCAGTGGCAGTGCCTTTTGCACCGTGAACAAGGTGCCTTTGACGTTGGTGGCGAAGGTGCGTTCGTAATGGTCCTCGGTGATGTCAGGGAGCGGCATGAACTCTCCGCCGCCTGCATTGGCGAACAGGACGTCGATCTTCCCCTTCTGGTCCTTGATGGTCTGGTACAGGCGGTCGAGGTCATCGAGGCTGGAGATATCACTGCGAACGGCCGTAACGTTGCCACCGATCGATGCGACGGCTGCGTCCAGCTCGGACTGGCGTCGTCCCGTGATGAAGACATGCGCTCCCTCGGCCACGAACCGCCGGGCACTCGCCAGACCTATGCCGCTGTTGCCACCTGTAATGGCGGCAATCTTTCCGTCCAATTTACCCATGACAGGTCCTCGTGCGCTTGACACGCGGCAGTCCGGCCCTGCGCGCCGCGGATCGGGGTTCAATGATCAAGGCCTCGCCGATGCGAGTTCCCACACGGCATCGCCGAATTCCTTGGGTGCCTCTTCGGGCAGGTTGTGGCCGACGTTTGAGATCACGCGGTGCTGGCGCGGGCCCGTGAACTTGGCTGCCGTCGACGTCCCATTGGTAGCCGGCACGACCCCATCCGCATCCCCGTCGAGCGTGATCGTCGGCACGGCGATGGCAGGCAGCGCAGCAAGCCGCCGCTCGACATCCTCGTAAGGGGAGTGCCCGGTCGCGAGACCCAGGCGGTGGCGGTAGGAGTGGATCACCACGTCCACGTAGTCGGGGTTTTCGAACGCGCTTGTGTGCCGGTCGAGCGTAGCCTCGTTGAAATGCCAGGTAGGTGAGTTGCGCAGCCAGAGGGTCCTGGCAATCTCGCGCCTGTTGGCCGTCAGCCCGGCGCGCCCGCGCTCCATCTGGAAGTAGTACTGATACCAGAGACCGGATTCGACCGATGGTGGAAGCGGCATTCCTGCACTGGCGATGTCCTGGATCAGGTAGCTGTTGACGGACACCAGACTGGCGCACCGTTCAGGCCAGAGGGCCGCAACAATGCAGGCGGCTCGCCCACCCCAGTCATAGCCGGCCAGGACGGCCCGGCTCAGCTTCAATGCATCCATGAAGGCGATCACATCGACGCCGAGGGCGCCTTGCTGACCGGAGCGTGGTGTCGTGCTGTCCAGAAAGTGCGTCGATCCATGGCCTCGCAGGTAGGGTACGATCACCCGACATCCGCGTGCGGCGAGCATCGGTGCAACGTCGACATAGCTATCGACGGAGTAGGGGAAGCCATGCAGCAGCAGCACCGGAGGCCCCATGCTCGGTCCTGCTTCATGGTAGCCTACGTCAAGAACCCCTGCCCTGATCTGCTTGATCGGAGCAAACCTGAAGTCGGATCCCTTGGTCTTGTCTGAGCTCGCGTATGTGGTGCCCATGAGGGCTATTTCTGCTGTGGCCATGCTTGCCGCCGCCGTTCCAAGAATGCTTCGGCGGCTGTGTCCGGTTGCTTTGGACATTGGGCAGCCCTCCCGCACTTCTGCTCGTTCATACACCCGCATAGACGAGCTTGGTGAACAAGGCGGGGCCAACCGCGAACTGGCCCCACTTGCCGTCATAGGCGGCGGTGGGCTTGGCAGCCATCACCTCGTCCAGCGACCGTCCCAGCGCCTTCAGCCCTGACACCTTCTCCCGGATGGCTAGCAGCATGTCTCGGTAGGCCACCAGCCCCGTGCGGTCGCCGACCGGGCCATGGCCGGGGATCACAATCGTGGCGGCGGTAGCGGATGCGAGGTTCGCTTCGGTCGCCCGGATCGTTCCGTCCAGGCTGCCGCCGGTCGAATAGTCGATGAACGGGTAGAACCCGTTCCAGTAGGTGTCGCCGGTATGCAGGATGTCGGCCGCCGTGAAGGTGACGGAGATGTCGCCATCGGTGTGGGATGGCCCGTAATACTTGAGCGCAAGCGTATCCTTGTTCACCTGCAGGCTTATATCGTTCGAAACCGTCTCCGCAGGAACGGCACCGGCCGGTGCCGGCGGAAAGTCGAAGTTCCAGTCGTCCACCCGCGTGGCTGTCGCCAGATGCTTGCGGGTGTTCTCGTGGGCAAGGATGGTCGCACCTTCCGCGTGCAGCCATTCGTTGCCGTCGGCGTGGTCGAAGTGCCAGTGGGTGTTGATCACCTGCCGGACCGGCTCGTCGCCAAGGCTCGCCAGGGCCTCCATGATCCGCGGCCGCGACGCGGTGATCCCAGCATCGACCAGGACCTTGCCGTCCGGCCCGGTCAGCACTGCGATGTTGCCACCCGAACCTTCCAAGACACTGACATTGCCGCGCAGCTTGTGGACGCTGATCGTCGCCTCGGCGGCCGAGGCCCGGATCGCGTCGACAATGTTGCGCGCCTGGGCGAACACCTGGCGCGGCGTCAGCCAGCCACCGGTGGCCGCGAAGGTCGCCGAGCCGATGCAGCACAGGCAGAACCCGCGACGGGCGAGGAGAGGACGATGATCGTGGGTCATGGGATCTTCCTGAACCGTTCCGGCAGCGGATGGATGGAGACCGACAAGTGTCGCTTGCTCGGGCGCTCCGCCTACGCCCTAATGAAGGCGAGCAAGTCCTGGTTCAGCCGGTCCTTGTGGGTCGTGGCCAAGCCGTGCGGTGCGCCCTCATAGATCGAGAGCGTCGCATTCGGGATGATCTTGGAGGACCGCATGGCCGAGTTGGCGATGGGGACGATCTGATCGTCGTCCCCATGGATGACGAGCGCCGGCACGTCGATCTTCTTCAGATCCTCGGTGAGATCCGTCTCGGACCAAGCCTTGATGCCCAAATATGAGGCTGGGAAGCCGGCCATCATGCATTGCATCACGAACTGCTCGCGCACGCCCTCCGACACCTTCGGGCCAGGCCGGTTATAACCGTAGAAGGGCAGGCTGAAATCCTTCCAGAACTGTGCCCGGTCGGCTTGGACCTGCGCGCGGATCTGTTCGAACGTCTCCATGGGCAGGCCGTCCGGGTTGGCGGCCGTCTTGAGCATCAGGGGCGGGATCGCGCTGATCAGGACCGCCTTGGCCACTCGCGCCGTGCCGTGCCGGCCGACATAGCGGGTGATCACCCCGCCGCCCGTGGAATGGCCGACATGGACGGCATCCCACAGGTCCAGCGCGTCCACCAACTCGGCCAGGTCATCGGCATAGGTGGTTAGGTCGTTGCCGTGCCATGGCTGGCTCGACCGCCCGTGACCGCGTCGGTCATTGGCGATGCAGCGATAGCCCTGGGCCGCCAGGAAGAACATCTGGTCCTCGAACGCGTCAGAGGAGAGCGGCCAGCCATGGCTGAAGACGACCGGTTGCCCCTCGCCCCAGTCCTTGTAATAGATCTGGGTGCCGTCCTTCGTAGTGATGTTCGTCACTGGGTTCTCTCAATTTAGGTTGGGGAGCGATTGCTATCGCCGGTGAACTGGAGAAGCGGCAGCGGCTGACTCCGGTAGAGCGTTTGCTCAAACTGCAGCCGCGGCGCCAATCAGCAAGCTTCGGCGGGACGCGCTGGGAGTGACAAAGGCGCTCCCAACCATAGTTCACCTCTTCGGAGTCGTCCGGACCATACCGGTACTAAGATCGATTGTCTGAAAGAGCCGCCACTTTGCTCATGAGCAGCTTCACCAATTGGAAGCTTCTATTTTCCGCCCGACGTCGTGGACAATGATCGAAGTAGCAGTCTGCGTCTTCTAGTCTTTCGAGAAACGGCGCCGACTCGGCGGATGCTAATATCGATTGGCCCATCTCATTGTGACTGGCACGATGTGGTGCCATGCCCACCGGCGAGGTGAGGAAGCTAGGAAAATCCGCTGGTGGGCCAACGCATTAGAACCGTCGAAGCCGGCCGTTGAACAATTCGCTAGCGGGCGGAGTGTTTTGGTGCCGCCTCGTCGTGTCACGTCTCGATCGACCGCTCCCGGCATAGCTGATAGCTGTTGCGCCATGGCCGCAGCCGCTCGAAGGCAGCGCTCGCCGCCAGCACGTCGACATCCGCATTGCGCCGGCCGATGATTTGCATCCCGACTGGGAGACCGTCGGACAGGCCAGCCGGTATCGACGCTGCCGGATGGCCTGTGAAGTTGACGAAGTAGGTCAGGCACCAGCCGATTAGTGGGTCCACCTCCTCACCATCGATCGAACTCGGCCCCACGGTGTTGCCGTCGGTGGCGTTGTCTACCGGCATGCAGGCAAGCGTCGGCGTGACCAGCAGGTCGTAGGTGGCCAGCACGCCCTGAAAAGCGTTGTAGATCTCGGTCCGGATCTCCTGATCCCGGTAGAAACCGAGCGCTGACTGACGCTGGCCCACCTCGACCCAGCGCAGGTACTCCGGCGGGAAGTCATCGCGGTGGTCTCCGAGCAGGTCGATGCCGGCCCGCTTGTAGCTCTCGAAGGCCTGCAGGTTGAGCAGCATGTACAGCCGGGACCAGACATCGCTCAGCTCCCGCTGCGGGCGAGTGATGCCGAGCTTGACCTCCTCGACCTGTGCCCCAGCCTCCTCGAATGCCCGCACCGCCCGGCCGACTACCTCCGCCACCCGCCCGTCGATCGGAAACACGTCCAGATTCGGGCTATATGCGATCCGAAGCCCCCGGATCGAGCGGCGGGTGGCCGCGGTGAAGTCGGGCACCGGCTCGTTCAGGCTGAAGGGGTCACGCGGGTCGTAGCCGGCAAGCACAGTAAGCGCGAGTGCTGCGTCTTCAACCGTGCGGGTGATCGGTCCCTCAAACAGGAACGGCGAGTCGGCGGCGCCAAACGCGTTGGGGCTCACCAAGAACGGTACTCGTCCGAACGAGGCTTTGTACCCATAGACGCCGCACCAGGCAGCAGGGATACGGATCGAGCCGCCGGCGTCGGTACCTTCGGCCAACGGCAGCAGGCCATCGGCCACCGCCGCAGCACTACCGCCCGAGGAGCCGCCGGTGTTCTTGGCGACGTTGAACGGGTTGCGTGACGGCCCGAACAGGTAGTTGTCACAGGTACCGCGGAAGCCCATGAGCGAGCTGTTGGTCTTCCCCAAAAGGATCGCTCCGCCGCGCTGCTCGATACGCTCAGCAAAGGCGCAGTAGGCGTTGACGACGTGGTCCTTGAGCGCTCGGATGCCGCCGAGCGAGGCCGGCCAGCCTGGCTTGAAGTCGAACAGGTCCTTGATCGCCGCTGGCACGCCGTGCAGCGGGCCCAGTTCAGCCCCGCGCATTACCGCGTCCTCGGCAGTCTTCGCCTCGCGACGGGCATCATCAAAGCCCAGATAGACGAGCGCGTTCAGGCTCGGATTGCGCGCCTCAATCCGGGCGATAAACGCATTGGTGACCTCGACCGGCGAGAGATCCCGACGGCGGATGCGGGCCGCCAGCTCGTGGGCAGGAACGTAGGCGAGTTCATCCGAGAGAACCACTTGGCTCGACATGGCTTCTTCCTCGCCTAGGCGCGGCATCCACCTTGGGGCCGCTTGTGTCGTCGACGGATAGCTCAGCGGCGGAGCCGAGACCGCGCCGGTCGTGAGTGATGCCGCGGTAGCCGCGGGCTGACCTTGTCGGAGTTTTCGCTGCAACCGCGGTGGCTCCGGCCGCCAGCACCGTTCGACGGGTACGCCGACAATAGGGCGCCTCGGCTCACCTCTTTAGGCGCTGCCGGGGTCCATACCCAGCGCCACAACTTCCATGATTAGATGCCGTCTACTATCTGCTAAGTGGCTCGGCCTGATTGAACAAAATTAGCGTGGATAGAATGATTCTCTTACTACTCGCCGGCACTTGGCGAGCGCTGTTCGGCGACGCCTGAGGTCGCCCAGAAGCGACGGACTCTACCGGGTGGCGACATGTTGGAACCTTGAATCCAATAGCAGGTGGTCAACGGCCCGAGATACCTCGTTCGCGGGCAGCAGAATGGCGGCCAGTCGCTTCCGTACGGATCATCATACCTGCCCGCGACCTGCTTCGTGACAGCCTCCCTCATTCATTGGTCTAGCGCACGGATCTGATCGACGTCGATCTCGCAGTTGCGCCGCCAGGCGCCTGGGCTGATGCCGACAATACGGGAGAAGACTCGTGTGAAATGGCTTTGATCGGCGAAGCCGCACATCAGCGCTACCTCGGTCAGCAGCATGTTCGGGTTCCGAAGTAAGGCCTTCGCCACCTCCACCCGCCTCCGGATGAGCCATTGGTGCGGCGCGAGCCCAGTCGTCTCCCTAAAAGCGCGGGCGAAATGACTGACCGAAAGACCACACTGCTGAGCCACCTCTTTGAGCGATACCTCGCCACTCAGACTCGCACTGAGGAGTTCTTTGGCTCGTCTCTCCTGCCACCCCGCGAGGCCGCCCTTCCGGGTCTTCGAGCGCAGCTTCAGATCGCCATAGACCTGGGCGACATGGATACCCAAGGCGAGCGTGACGTGCTCGAAAAACAGTCTGTTCGCCTGTTCGTGGTGCTCGAGCGCCGGGAGCAGGCACGAGCCCAGCTTCCACACGACCGGATCGCTGATCGGCACCCCTGGACGATAGCGCAACTCGCTGATCCGGCGTGCCTCTGCATCGTCGGAAATCTGGTCGAGCGCTGCGCGAGGCAAATAGAACTGCAAGGAATGATGCGGCTGCTCGATCAGAGCACCTTGCTTGCGCTTCAGGTCCCGCAAATAGAACTGGCCGGCTGCAGCTGAGTGCCGAGGGCACGGCCGTCCACTCTCCCAAACCTCGTGATTGTCGAGGTCCCTGAACATCAGGCCAAGGATGAACGCGTCCTCGGTCGGGACGGGGTCGATGAGCCCGCGCACCGGATCGTCGGCACGGATCTCAGTGACGGCCATGTTCGTGAGGCCCAGCTTGCGTACCACGAAGGTTGGCGCCTCCTTGATCTGAAAGAGGTCGGCGAGACGCTGCCCGATGGCGCTGGAATCCTCATTGTGGTCGTCTCGCCTCCCTGCGGCCTGCATCCGTGTCCGCATGCAGTCGAGGTGTGTCGTGGCATCTTTGCTTGAGGGTGTCGCACTGCGCCCGACTGCGGCTCCAGTCCCCTCGGTGCGGTGAAGGCCTCGCTCCGCGGCGTCGTCAGGATCGGCCATTACGGCCTCCTCGTGGCCATGGAGGCAGGCAGGCTAGTGGGTGCGCCACGCGCAGGCTTCCCCCTGACTGCGACGGCTTGTGCGAGCATTCGTGCAGCGTCGCCCGATGCAGAGTCGCAGGACGCCCTCCCGCTTCTTCCGAAGGGCAGTGCGCGCCAAGCAGGGTAGATGCGGGATAAGACCGGGACGTGCGGTCCGAGGGACGTCCCGGCCCAATTGAGCTGGGGCCCGCCGCTCCTCGCGCCGGCGTCCTGACGACACACAGACATAGTCGCGGAACGGCGTAGTGACGTGGCTCTGACTCGCGAAGCCGCAGGCCAACGCCACCTCGGCCAACCGCAGGTCGCCCTGCGCGAGCACCGCCCTCGCGCCGGAACGTGCAGTCGGCGCCTGGCGGCACCAGCACGATCTGCTTGACACGCCACGCTGCCGCGAGCGGCCTCGGCCAGCCTCCGGCCACCAAGATAGCCTAGCGACAAGAAGTCGTGTCGGGACAGTGCAGTCATCGTCGGTCATGAGTTGCTAACCTCCCGTTGTCTCTCGGTGATCGGTCGCACGACACCACGGCCCACCGTTGGTCCGGTGTAGGTCCTTTGTGAGGCTGAGTCCTAGCGGGTGATACCCTGAACATCAACGTCCGCCAGGGTACGCTGCTTTCAGTCACCAGCATGGCGAGCGGTCGCCTCTTCGGGGCCCTGTTGCCGGCCAAGGCCGTCGAGCCCCGCGTCAAGGCGGAGCTTGAGAGGTCGCTGGCGGTCCCACGCCTCGATGCGCCGACGCGCGACAACCTCGAGCACGAGTTCGCGCTGATCCGCGACGCCGGCTTCGCCGTCACGAGTGGCATGCCGATCCCCGGCATCAACGCGGTTGCCGCGCCTGTCGTCGGTGAATGTGGCGATCTAGCCTGCGTCGTGGCCCTTGTTGGATGGAGGGAGAGACTCCCGTTAACCGACGAGGATCCCGCCCCGCGCAGGTTTTTAGAGGAGGTTCGTGCGCTTCAGGCGACGTTGGGAACGGGCGGAGCTGGGATGAAGATGCGCCCATGGGGCGCGCCGACCGAGGGAGCAGACATCCCCCGCAAGCCCAACCTTCCCGACGCCTGGCAGCCGCCGGCGACGAGGACGCCGGTCACGAGAGTCTGAGCCGATGCGATGATTGGGGGACGGGGAGTTCAGTCGATCGAGGTCGGCGCGCGGCTCCTTAATGCGCTGGTGGAGGGCGGCGAGCCCATGATGCTGCGCGATCTCGCGAGGTGCGCCGGCCTCGCTCCCGCTCAAGCGCACGCTTACCTCCTCAGCTTCCGAAAATTACAGCTGGTCGAGCAGGACCGGCAGGCGGGTCTCTACAGCCTCGGCCCCTTCGCTCTACAGCTTGGGATCACGCGGCTGCGGAGCTTCGACCCGCTCAAGATGGCGCGCGCGATCGTCGTCAACCTTGTCCCGCGCACGGGCTTAACCGCGGCGCTGTCGGTATGGGGATCATTTGGGCCGACGGTAATTCTATTGCAGGAGGGCGCCGACCAGCTCCACTTTGATACACGGGCGGGCACCGTCTACTCGGTCTCGGGAACGGCGACGGGACGGACGTTCGCAGCCTTCATGCCCGAGACGCTCGTGCGCGACACCATCAAGGCCGAGCTCGCCGAGGGACGTGCCACACGGCGGGTGGGGCGGCCTGTTCCCTTCGCCATGATCAAGCCCGAGCTCGCGAGGATCCGCGCCGCCGGCTTCGGCACGATGGACCAGCCGCCCGTGCCTGGCGTCGACGCCATCGCCGCGCCTGTGCTCGACCGCAGCGGCCAGATGCAGATGGCTATTACCCTCATCGGACCCGGCGCCATCATTGGGGATCCGAAGACCAGCCCTTTTGCCGTCACACTGATCGAGTTCACCCGCAGCTTGGCCGCAGAATTCGGTTGAATATCCTCGGCCTCGGTACCGGGCCGGCACATTCGGTGGGCGTCGTCAGGGCGCCAACGACCACGGCGCAGTCAGCCACGAGTAGGCGCCAGTCGCTTGCCTCAAGCCTGAGGCGCAAGACGCTGACCGCGATCACCGCGAGATAGCGCGTATGTATACGCCATCATCAAGAGCGGTGGCGACTACCGGCCCTTTATCGAGGAGGCGGTACCAGATCCTTGGCAGATCGTGACGAAATCATCCCAAAATCGACCTTTTCTTGCAATCCCTCCAGCCGGACAAGTGCCAGCTTGGGAAAGTAACGCCTGTGTTGACCGGCAGGTCAATAAGTTTGGCTGCCCTGCGGAAAAAGAAGAACTTTCCATCTCGTACCGCAGCGCTGTTCACGAGGCCACAGTGCCAAGACAGGTGAGCCTCACTAAACAGAGAAGGCAAGAATGTCCAAACTGGAAATGCTGGCGTTCCTTTCAAGCTGACCCGATCGACCTGCCGGCAGGCGGTACCGCTCGTCCACGCCCCTTTTTTCCGAACGGAGACAACCGATGTCCGATCCGAAGCTGAACCTGCTGACGCCGAAGAACGCGCAGCTCATCTTCATCGACCACCAGCCGCAGATGGCGTTCGGGGTGCAGTCGATCGACCGCCAGGTGCTCAAGAACAACACGGTGGCGCTGGCCAAGGCGGCCAAGGTGTTCGGCATCCCCGTGACCATCACCACCGTCGAGACGGAGAGCTTCTCCGGCCATACTTATCCCGAGCTGCTCGCGATCTTCCCGGAGAACCCGATCCTCGAGCGCACCTCGATGAACTCATGGGACGACCAGAAGGTCCGCGACGCGCTCGCGAGCCACGGGCGCACCAAGGTAGTCGTGGCGGGCCTGTGGACCGAGGTCTGCAACAACAGCTTCGCCCTCGATGCCATGCGCCATGGCGGCTACGAGATCTACATGGTTGCTGATGCCTCCGGCGGAACCAGCAAGGAGGCGCACGACTACGCCATGCAGCGCATGATCCAGGTGGGGGTCGTGCCGGTCACCTGGCAGCAGGTGATGCTCGAATGGCAGCGCGACTGGGCGCGCCGCGAGACCTACGACGCGGTGACCAACATCGTCCGCGAGCATTCGGGCGCCTACGGCATGGGCATCGACTATGCCTACACCATGGTCCACCACGCCGCGGAACGGGTCACGCATGGCAAGCGGCTCGACCCGGTCCATGCTCCGGTCGCGGAATAGCCGATCCCAGCAGCGCCAGCTTTTATCGCCTGATGCCAGCCGGCGGCCATTGCAGCGAGTGCAATCATGAAGCCCTATCTGATCGCCTTGGCCGTAGGCCTGTTGGTCGGCGTCATCTATGCCCTTCTCAACGTCCGCTCGCCTGCACCACCAGTCATTGCGCTGGTAGGTCTGCTGGGCATCCTGGTCGGCGAACAGATCCCGCCCCTTGT